>TARA_B110000046_G_scaffold39942_2_pt1 | contig 29417 bp, 20 predicted proteins | sample TARA_B110000046 | Tara Oceans TARA_B110000046 (sample SAMEA4397157) | marine metagenome | biome: Polar Biome; feature: [DCM] deep chlorophyll maximum layer (ENVO:01000326); material: water (ENVO:00002006), including particulate matter (ENVO:01000060) such as... | depth 40 m
AACGGTGCCAGCTCTTTTCGGAATCTGAAGAGCCGCTATTAGGCTCGAATAATGCTCGTCGAGACCAAAAATGCTTTTGAATATTTCATGAACATTCTCAATGGGAAATTGATAGATAAGGCGCACCCACAGCACCAAATCTCCAATACGTTCAGATAAGGCGATTCGAATACCCGATACTTCTGATTCTAATAACTCTAACAATGTCTCTTGAGGATTGGACGTTGGCAAAATCCAAAGTCCCGTTTCAAGAAAATGAATAAACATGCTTAGTTGACTCCAACTCGGATGTTCCTTTTTCGGAATTGCGACATCAAGTTCTTTTAAAGACTGCTTCGCTCCTTTTATAGCCTTTTGAATCTCATCAACGCTGCCACCATTGAATAATTGAATTTTCGAATCTATGGAGTCAATAATTTCAGTTGGGCTCTCCCCGACCCGAGCACTCAAATATTTCGAAATATCAGAGACTAATTGCACACTATAGCTATCCCCCTTTTGTCTTTGATTATAGTATTGTCGAAAGGCTTGAGTTGACATTGAAAATACACTTTCGCCAAATGCTTTTTCCATCACTATACTGATATCATTGACTATTGAAAGGCTTTTTTTATGCGTTCCAGAAAGCCGCGTACTCAAAGCCGCGTACAAGAATTTAAGTTGAGATGGGGAAAAGACTTGGTGTATTCTTAGGATTCCATCAATCACGACCTGAGCCGGCATATCAGAGACCATCATGTCCGCTATCTCTATGAGTCTGCTCTGCTGCAACCTTTGTGCATATGTGCGTATCTCATTTATTTGAATCGCGTTTGGTGATCGCCCTGCCAGCAAATAAGTCGACAAGATGCGCTGTTTATCACGTCGAACCGCAAAGTTCAGCTCAAGTGGAAAAGAATCTGCAGGTGAAGGAGCCCTTATGTCCTTTCTGGCATGGCTTTGTAAATAGACTTCAATTGAATTCGAAATCCGATGAGCGTAGTACTGAAAGGCTGAGGTATGCGTACGGAGATGTTTTATGTAGGCGTCTGCTGGGGCGGCCTCATTTTCAGAGGAGAACATAAAATCGTACGTAATTTTCTTAAGCACTCCTTGCAATCCACTGAATCCATAATCCAGCATAGATCTTTCAGAAAAGTCCTGTAGGATCTTCTGGTTTATTCTCCGAATGGGCAAATAGGTAGATGCTCGACTCTTTATCCAATATGATTCATAGGATGAAAAGTCAATTTGATCAAACAGCCGTTCTCGAATGATTGGCCATGATTCGCTAGAGTCCAAAATGCGCCGTACTGCTTCAATATCATCGGATACAAGTTTGATGAAAACCGATGATAGTGACCGATCATTCTGGGCATTTATACCAGTTCGGAGGTACTCGTCAAAAAGATCACCAATCGCTCGTTTCGATCGTGATTGAATTTCGGTTTTTATGTCATTTTGAGCGAAAAACTTTTTTAGCTCTTGGTTGAGCAAATGGCGAAGCCGGACATTTACCTCAGCTTCAAAATTATCTGGATCAATTTCGCCAAGGTATAGCTCGATACGTTCGAAAACAGTCTCTATTCCTTTTATGTCAAATTGATCAAAGTATTCCTCTATTACACCTTCTACAAGCTCAAATAATTTATCCCTTCCGGGCAGGTTGCGTGTTGCATTCTCAATATTGAGTTCAAGGCGGTTAATTTCATGCACTGCAGACACGGCTAATCGGTTATCTCTGCGATTATGGAGTTTCTTATTTGCCCAGGTTCGTTCAACCACATCACGCATTCTTCAATAGTGCTAAACACACATTCCTCAGGAACAGTATTCGGAATCAAATCAATTCCACGCAATAGGCGCTGGTTCTCATCACTAAGACCACTGAAACAGACTTCAATGTTCTTTCCTTTTAAAAATTGCACTACTTCGGAAAAAGTACGTACACCAGAGTGATCCATGAACGGAACAAAAGACATGTTGAAGACAACCGCCTTCGTATTCTCTGATATGCTTCGCATGGAAATTAAGAACCGATGTGAAAACCCAAAGAAGACAGGCCCCTTGAGGTTCTTAATGAGTACATGTTTCTCAAACGCTTTTATATCTCGTATGATTCGAGTCGACTCTCCGCTTACGTTATCCTCGCTTAGAGCAATTTCCGCGGCTGCTGCTTTCGTCTCCTTGGAAATACCAAACACATCTGCGACCAAATCCACAAACTCTAGCTCCTGCAATGTAGGTGAGTCACCGGTGTTCACATATTCGATCAACCGAATTAGTATAAAGTGCTTTTCGCGGCTTGCCAGTTCTTTGTCAATTTGAGTGCAAATCTTAAGCACCTTAACCGAGCTCATGGCATTCTTTTTGTGCATGCCCTCTTTTTTATTGCTGACTTGAATCTGGCGCTCAATCAAATCATCATAAAAAGTTAGATACTGTTTTGTTTGGTCCTGATGCACTCTTCCTTTTAGAAAATTATCAACCACTACTCTACTCTTATTTGTGTGACCTTCTAGGTCTGCGATAACAACAAAAAGCTGAATTAAGGCGCGTATAAGTTTGTCGTTGAATCGCCCGATGACTTCATTAACTAATTCATCCACGCGTGACTTATTAGTGTCCTCTTCCACCACGTCGGACATGCGCTTCATAAAATGAAGCGAAGCGAAAACCAATCCAATTACAACGGCATAAACCAAGTTCCAAAACAAGGTGAGAATCAATACAGTGAACATCACAAAGTTGTCTGCTTTACTGATTTTGGAGACCCGCTTCAATGTCTTAAAATCGATAATGACAATTCCTATGTGGAATAATATCCCACCCAAAACTGCATTGGGAATTACAGCAGCTAAATGGCTTCCAAAAAGTAGAATCACAAGTAGAAACAATGAACTGATAACTCCTGAAATTTTGTTTCTGCCTCCGGACTGAATATTTGCAACAGTGCAAGCAACTGCCCCACCTCCGGGAAAACCACCAAAAATGCCTGCGACAAAATTACCTAGGCCCTGACCAAATAGCTCTTTGTTGCTGTCATGGACGGTTTGCGTCATTTTATCAGCTGCGACTGATGAGAGCAGTGTATTAATTGAACTTAATATTGCGAGAGAGAACGCAGCCACGAGAATTCGAAAAATCACCTCAGATTGAAAAATCTGATTCAAGTATGACATTTCAAAATGCGAAAAATGGATCTCCACTTCTCCAAGGTGTTGGACGTCAAGCTTCAGGAAATATACAGCGGATGTTACAGCGATCAAAGCAATCAAACTACTAGGGATACGCTTAGTTATTAAGGGAAATAAATAGATTATACCTACCGTAGCTAATGCGACCAGAACAGAGAACCAATTTGCATTTAGAATAAAGTAATCAAAGTGCATTAGTATGCTCGGGACTGAATTGAATCCTGAATCATACACTCCAAACACATCCTTAACCTGCATCGCCATGATAATGATGCCGATGCCACTCATGAATCCACTAACGACAGTATAGGGCACGTATCGGATGTTGGCTCCCACTTTGAAAAGCCCCATTAGCATTTGTATCAGCCCGGTTAGCGCAAACATGACAATGAGCAATGGCAAGGCGGCGTCAATGCTTCCAGCTATGGTCACTTCAGTAGCTATTATTAACGCAACAACAACAGTCATTGCGCCAACAGGAGAACTAATTTGCGTATCGGTACCTCCAAAAATGACTGCAATCAAGCCTAAGATAATGGCAGTATACATTCCTGCTATTGGCCCCAAACCTGAGGCCACCCCATATGCCAAGGCTACTGGAAGGGTCACGATTCCTGCGGATAATCCGCCGAATAAATCTTGTCGAAAATTCTCTTTTTGAAAAAATGCCACCGTTGTCAGTTAACGTTGATTAAGTATGTGAAATTCAACAAGATCATTCTGCCTTCCGCATTTTGTCTTCGTGATTTAAAGTTCACACTCGGCAAGTAATACGAGTTGTTTGCAACGTTGTAGACGGACACTCCGAAGTGCATTTTTCGATAGTAGACCTTGAACCTTGAATCCACAATGAATGCCTGAGGAAGAGTTGATTCGGTTACCGCGCTCCCAGTGTTTAACACTAAATCTCCTTGCACAATGCTATATGTAGAAAACACTTTTGTCTCTCCAATCCATTGCACATTTGTACCAAATGAAAATCTAGGTTTTGAACTCGTTGAGGCAGATTCATTCTCGTTCTTGGTGATTATGTCAGCGCCAATATTTGCCATGGACCCGGGATAATTGGCGAGGGTACTGTTCGGATCAAAGTTTTGCCCATTAAACAAATCAAAATACGTATGCTTTAGAGAATCTTTGAAGACACTTTCCATAGCGAGAGAATAATTCAAAAATGAACTTAGATCGAACTTATCATGTTCGAACATGTGTCGAACTTCAAACTCTACTCCTGAATTTCGCCTCGCCTGCGGCGCATTTACATACATCCGATCACCAATTGCGGGCACAAATACATTTTCTATGATATTGTCAATTTTGTTTGCATAAAACAAAACGCTATAGTTAACCTTCCGTGGGAGTTCCCCGCTTAATACCAATTCACCACTTTCAATCCTCTGAACTGTGAGCGAATCAGAACCCTGGAATCCAAATATGCCTCCTCTTCTATACAGAAATGGCGGAGGAAAAAAGGCTGAATTATAAAGCGCCTTAACCTTAAAAACACTTAGACCTTTCTTCGTCTTTGGGGCAAGATAAATAAGGGCAAATCTCGGAGAGTACTGCTTTCCCCACTCAAATTTATCGAAGGTTGAATACTTGCTGTGGTAGTTTAGACGAACACCTAATGTTGCGATTAAAACATCTTCCAAAATGTGCTGCTCAGTTTGGGTATATGCCGCAGCAACATACTCAAACTTGCTATCACCGGAAGAGGTGAAGTAATCGTCTGTTTGAGGTAGAACAAAAGATGAGTCGTTGGCTGCAAAGTAGTTATAATGCCAATTATTGAAATAGGCCTCAACGCCTACTAAGAAATGCTGACTCCCAAGGCGCTCAATATTCTTCATCAAACTATCGCTTGAAAATTCCAGGCTTGTTGTACCGCGATATTCATTTCCAAGTATACGTTGGGTTCCAACTATTTCATTGGAATAAACGGGAAAATACATGTCTTTATGGAAATGATCACCGCTCAATTTGAATCTCAGATCGTGTTGAAAACGGTCTGAATTGTCGAACAAACCATACTCTATATGAACAAATTCTCGCCTATCCTTTCGAACTCGATTTCTTCGCTCATCTGGGGCATCACTCTTCCATAGGTTGAGACTTTTGGGTCGTGAGTAGACAAATGCATTCGATTGTGCGTTTGACGTAACCTTCAACGCTTTGCGATTATAGTTCAACAATATGTTATACCCAGGACCGTATCGATTGATGTATTCCTTACCTCCAATTGACGCCGACCTTATGGTATCGATTCCATTGATATCTGGAAGTACGGTATTATCATTCAGAGTCGAATGATCAATCTCAACACCACCTGATTGCACATATGTTGCTGAAAAAAACACCCCTTCCGAATTACTCAGTTTCCGACCATATTCATAATGAACATTGTAGGTATTGTATTTCGGACTGATGTTTCTAAATGTGTTTCCTGAGCCGGTTTTCACCGATAGTCTATTCGTGTTTTTATACCTTCCATCTTTGGTGATAATATTTACTACACCGCTAAATGCGTTCTCCCCATAGAGCGCCGACCCCGGGCCTCTCATTAATTCAATTTGTTCAACATAATCCAAACTAAGCCAATCAGGTCCATTCGAGTTTGTAAACACATCTGAGATTCGATGACCATTGATAAGGATCAGAATATCCTGTAATGAAGTGCTGGATGTACCGCGGGTTCCAATTATTCGTTCGTTATTATCTCCAAGCTCTGCGAACCCCGGAGTTATTCTCACCAAGTCCAGCAGATTTCTTGCCCCCAAGCGCTCGATATCTTCTTTTGTATATACCGTAATGGAGGCTGGAATGAGGTCAATATTTTGTTTGTGTTTGTTCACATAAACGAACTGCTCACTTTTTGTCCTAACAAAATTTCCGATGTAAGACTTTAATTGAGGAGACGATTCCTTTAAACTTTCAGCAGAAAAATATGGATCCAGACTATAATACTCAGCTATATATCGATCTAAATCATCCCATTGTTCGTTTATGAATGCTAACCTAATTCCCCAGTCGAGGATACTCATTCTATTCTCATCGTTTACAATACTATAATGGGTAAAATAGATATCCTTATATAGGTCATAGGCATCTTCATATCTCCGTTCATCATAATGAGATCTCAAGGTTCGTAATTTCTCATCGAGCAAGCGCTCGCTTTGAAACACGTTTGAAAGCAAATCGGACTTGGATTGGGAGAATGCCGATTGAATCGAGCAGAGCGAAATTCCTAAGAACAGGATTCCAAAAACTTTTATTTTCATTGATGTTGATCGGTCCTTTGTCATCTTATTCCACTAATTTCTTTAGTTCTCGCCCGGTAACATCAAAATCTAACGGAAGCAGTGAAACATCACCGCTTTGGTTATTTGACAGTCCTTCACTACTAGATACTACTAGAATCCAGTCATTATTCACAAAGTCAACATCTCTTATCGACTCGGTTTCAACAAACTGAATCGGCGCATACTTTTCCTCAACTGGCCCTAAATCCTTTAGCTTCTTTTTCAGCTCATCCAACTTCCAAATATTAACTGTCTTATCTCGTCCACCGCTTACCATAATCATCCCATTTGGGCTGATCTCGAGGCAATTCACATTGTTAGCGTGCTCGTTTAACGCCTGATAGACCAGGCTACCATCGATGGCGTCATAGAAATATAGCTCGCCATTTCGATTTCCAACAACGAACCAATCTTGATTTGGAAGGTATTTTATAGCAGTAATTTCAGTTCTAAACTCATCGAGCTGAATCTTCAATCTTTCAACCGGTGATTTCCCATTTGCAATTTTCAGCATTTCAATATTTCGGTTTGAATGAGCCAAAACCAACAATTCAGATTCTTCATTAAAATCTGCCGATACAATTTGATCTCTAGAGCGACGCAATAGATTTGGATTAAATACCCCACTCTCTTGCCGCAACAAAGTGTAAATACTTGAATGCTGATCCAACACCAAAAACTCATTGCTACCAACTGGCCATATGTACTCCACAGAGTTCTCAAATTTTGTACTTGAGCCATATTCTCCTTGAATCGTAAATGAGCTTAAGAATCTCACGTTTTGTTGGGTAGGAATGTGACTAACAATGAAATGCTCCTTAGAGTGCGCCACAGCCATTGCCTTTATGCCCTGAGTGTTTCGTTCCGTAGAATATGCCTCCGCAAGCTTATCCACAATTTCAACTTCTCCATTCACGATGTGCACCCTGTATATGGAAGAAAATATATCGTTGGTTCCAATAAAGAAAATGCCATTGGCTTTACTTCCATTTACGCCAATGACTTTCTTGGTAATCACACCTCCTACTATTTCCGACAACTTTGGAGATGATTTTACTTTTTGGATGGCCAGGTTCATAGTTGAAAACAACTTTTTCTGCGCCAAGGCTGTGACATCAAGCGCTGAGTCTCGCACTGCTGCAAATTTTGGACTTTTTGTTCGTTGAAAGAGTATGAAAGCTTCGCTTGCAATTTCAGCACCATCTTTCAATTGGGCTTTGTCATCTGTTCTGGTAAGAATTTTTTGGGCGCTTTCGGAATTCTCCCTGATGGTTGTAAGAACATGTAAGTACTCCTCGAGCAGCCTAGATTTTTTCATTTCGGCCTCTGCACTTTCTAGCAGTCCTTGTTTTCGATAGACCTCGGCCGAAAGGGCCTGCGATTTACGACTCAAGATCCTAGCGCTATCTTTTGCAAGCTTAGCTTCAAGTAATGCAGTGTCAGCGCTTAGTCTGGAGGTATCTGCTTTGTACATCGCAATGGTGGCCATTTCCCTTGCATCTACCCCAGCCAATGAATCTTTCTTTGCTCGGATCGCTGAGGCTGTGGCCAATGAATCAGCCTCAGCAGCATCTATGTTTGCCATTATGGCCTTTTCGGTTTCGAATCCAGAATAGATAATGAGTCCGATAGCAACCAGAATAAATCCTGCGAGCATTTTCTTATTCCTCGCCGATTTTTGTTGCCGAGACAATTCTTCTGCTTTTCGGATCTGTACCTCACGAAGCGCCGATTTTTCGCTACTCTGTATGAAATCAATGGCCGGAATAAATCCGCTATGATATTGTAGGGCCCATCCAGCCTTTGGATCTTTCTTTCCGCACCAAGCCAATGTGCTTTTCAGCTTTTCTCCTTGATACACGTGTTCCTTTTTTCTCGCCGACTCAGCAATCTCAATATAAATGGCGGCATCCGCTGCATCCTCTTCTACCCACTTAGCAAGCCTTGGCCAAGCTGCGACGATTAAATCGCGTGATATTTGGATTTCAGTATATGGCGTAAAACGGTCTTCGATTGGCGAATGGATAATGTCCATACCTGTGAGTTTTCCCTGAATATCAGACGACTGATTAACCTTGATTGCTTGACACGCATCCGGTGCAAAAGCCTTAATCACACGGATCAATGATTCCTGATCTCTATCCGTGAGCTCGCAAAGTTTTTCGAGGGTTCGACGTTGTATTTGTTGTAGACCTGCGAATGACGTTTTTGTAAGCGCCTTAAACATTAAAACACAGCTTTCTTGATCACTAGGATCTAATGAGAAGAAGATTTCTTCAAGTTGCAAGCCGATAGAACCTTCTAATCCTCCGATGGTTTTAAGGTGCAAGGGTCCAATTGTTTTCACCCCGCGTTCAGCTTTAACTTCATCGATAGTGCGCTTCAAGGCATGCTGAAATTTCCCAACATCCATCGGATGATCTTTATAATACTCAACAACGTGATCTATTAATGCAGGCCTAAAACTCAATGCACCTGCGTATGTGATCTTATCGAAGAGGCTCATCAGTTCGGACCGATCAATTTGAGGCAGTAGGAAGTTATTGCGATTAATTAATTCGGCAAACCGAGGGTAAATTGCAAACTCGCCATCAACCTCAGATCTAGAGGACGTAAGAATATGAATTGGGTAAGCGGTTTGATTGGCCGCTTCAACAATACGCTCAATAAAAATAGCTGCAGAGTTAGGGTCGGAATATGATGTTAACTCATCAAGTTGATCAATGTAAATCAAAATGTTCGAATCACGACTCAATCCAAATTCCTCAACTATGTCAATCAGGCCATATCTCTGGGTGCTTAATATTTTCTCAAACTTATCACTCAGGTTCGGATCAATCTTGACCTCTCCTTTCCCCCTTACAATATCTGGAGAAGCGAATGCTGCAGCTAAGGCAGCAACGGGATTTTTCCCGGGTTTTAAGGAAGCTAGTTTCCAATCCTTTTGACCTCCAGAAATATAGCCAGCCTTTAATTCCGGTAGAACAAGACAATTAACGAACGAAGTTTTGCCTACGCCATTTGCTCCTTGAACCGAAACAAAAAAATCTTCACTCAGTTTTTTCAACAAGGGATACTTGAGACGCTGTCTGCCAACATAGAATTCAGCATCCTGCTCGCCGTAGGCTCTAAGGCCAGGGAACGGGGCTGCGGCCTCTACTCGACGTGACTTCTGAAACTTACTCGAAGCTTTCTGTGCTCTATCTTTGCTCATCTAAAATTAGATTAAGAATTTCATTAGATAGACGTGCAATTCGATTTCTATTGTCGAAAGAAACATCCTCTAACTCAGTGATTAGCCCATTATACAATCGATCAAATTCCTCCATTTCCAGGAAGTCAAGACCGACCATTCGGAGTGCGAGATGAGCCGGAGTGTTATTAATTAGTGTTTCGTTAAACAATTGATGAAACTCTTCATTATTAAAGCGGGCTGTCCAATTGGGATAGACAACACTCAAGACAGCGTTGAAATCTGTCGCGTCCCTTCCATCAATCCGCTTGTACTTGACTATTAAATTGCCTGAATTCGATGCCTGCCAGTTCTCAAATCTTTTTATTGAATTAATTATGAATCGGTTCACATCAGCCTCTGTCCGAAAAAATTGGGCAGATTGAATGAGTCCATCCTTTGGTATGCCTCTGATTCTTAATTTCAGCTGATTCGTCTTTCTGTCTTCGTAAACTTCATAGTTTTCCGAGTTCAAGGCCAAACCAAGGAACCGATCTATCCGTGGTTTATGCCCCTCTATTCCGTCTGCCAAACTACTTACAAACAATACATTATCGGATTCATCTAATAGTTGAAAGTAGAATCGGGTTTCATTATCCAATTCAATAAACTCATTGAAATTCCCTTTCTCTTTTTGGTAGTGACGCACACGAGCCTTTATGAATTTTTCCGCATTGAGTTCGGTTAAGAATAACTCAGTTGATGCCGCCCGATCAACGCCGATTGCATCTTGAATGATTACGCGAAAGTCCTTTTCGCTTGTCTTAACCACCCGATAATTATCGGCATACCCACCCAAAATTAAAGTATCGATGGCTGATACCATTTGGGCATCTTCCCTTCCGATCTTCAGACTTATCAAGACGTTTTCCCCCTTTTGATTATTTAGAAAGAAGTTACAAAATGAGCTATCCTGGGGGCGCAGCAATATATGTTCAATAATTCTGAAATGCTCATTATTTTCACTGATTTGATGAAGCTTTTGAAGCAATGCATCTAGCCTCTCTTGTCCTTCCTGCATTGACCCCGTCTCAAACAACTTTGTAGCGTCCTCATGAGTTGGAGGGATGAAGAAAACCGAATATTTGTCACCCTCTTGAATTATTTGATAATTCGATTTGGAGATTCCAAACTGAAAGAGATACTTCATAAAGTAAGGACTGTTGACAATGAAATTCACGCGCCCCGATTTTTTCTTACCCTTCGTGGAAATGTATTCAATATGCCCATCGGAAGACTTCTCCCTCTTGATTTGGGTTGCTGTTAACCGTTCTGTTTTTAGCTCACGAACCGAACCCTTGTTAATCGGGCCGTTATCCACATTAATATCCAATAAAATACCCACTTTTTGCTCAAGGGCAGTCTTGCCCTGGATACCCGCCTCACCAAACCGAACCCCTTGAGCTCTATCCCGATTAATCGAAACAATATTTTTTAGAAACGTTGACTTTAGGGTTAAGATTCTTTTATCTGAGGCATCGGATGGCTCATTCTTTTGACTGGTGGCAAACTTCAGATGGAAATCCAAAGAAAACCGCTCTCCAAACCTTGCCAGCATATGAGATAGGATTCGATTCTTCCTCTCTAAATGATTGTCAAAACTAGACACCAAATCCTCTAAATCCAATTGGGAATACCCGGATTCCTGTACTTGCTCATTTAACTCAATTTCGATGAGTTTGGCCAGTTCTCCATCTATAGCCGAGACCTTCCCTTTTTTCTTCTCAGTACTGAGATTTGTCTGGTTATTAAGGGCCCTGGCCAGCTTTACAACTTGTCTGTTTGTGAATGTTTGATCATTCTTTATCGTGTCATCATCCATTTCCGAATACCGATCGAGATGATGAGTGACTAGGTCTGAAACGCATATTACCTTAAGCTCTAATTCTCTCTTTAGTGATTCAATTTTTTGACTCAATTTAGAGTCAGGCGAACTAGTCAGGGACATTAGATTATCCAGCTCTTCCTGTATTTTCTTCTTTGGTCGTAGGTCTTTCTTTATCAACGATTCTGCCCCCGGAACTTTACCAGTCAATGACTGGGCATAGTAAGTTTTAAAATGGTCTACATCAAATTCATCGATGGATAGCAGTTCGCCGATCTTAGCGAGTTGCGAAAGGTGGTTCGCCATAATCTGATCAAACAGCATCAGGTACGCCTTCATTTGCTCAGATTGTGCTTGTCTCAACACACCTTCACTTTTTGCGGGAGTATAATCTCCGACTCCATAAATGGAGGGAAAGCATTCTTGAACAGAATTATAACTCTCGATCTCAGAAGCACTGAGAGAATCTTCTTTTCGCTGAGGCACACGGGCTTGAATCTGGTAGTTTCGAATAAACCGTTGCTGCATCTCTTCCAATTTCCTCGCCACACCTTGCTGCTGGTATGTGTTGGCGACACCACCCTTATATATTAATATCTTGAATCCATGAATGTTTCGATCGACATTCGAACTATCAACCATTGTCAAATACTTATGATCGTCGACCCGAATTAAGTCGCTGGATATGAGAGAGCCATCTTGAAACAAGCGAAGATCTTTTATGAATCGAACGCCCTTGATTGTTGAGATATACTCCTCTATTTTTGATAAATAAAACTGATTCCTCTTTAATCCTAACCGCTCTTTAGCTATGAAACCATGCTGATGCGATGGAACGTCATAAATCTCATCTAGTCCAAAGCCTTCAGATTCAAGCTCCTCTTGGCTTTTAAACTTAATTGTAGGGTTAAGATAATTCTCTACTCCAAACAATATTTTTGCAATCACATCCTCGGGTTCTGCTTCGTGTGACACATCCACTTGAACCTCAATATTTATCAATTCGGGCTGCAAGATCACAATCTCTTCAAGGTCTTCACAAAGGTTTCGATGTTCATTATAATAACCTCTGATTTCTCGTTTGAGACTATCGTAATCCAATACCGGTATAGCTGGATGCACATGGATTACTAGATTAAAAAGGCCAGAAACTCCTTCGCGATGGTTTGACACCGTTTCCATCCAACAATTCGTCATTGAATCAACGAAACGATCCAGAAATAATATTCGATAATCCTCAATTGTCAAAGCGCTTGGCGTGAATACCTCACCTGCCGGAAGGAATGCATTTCGTTTCTCGACGTTTACGTTATTATCATGGAATAATAGTTCCTCAATTCCTATGTTGGTTCGGTAAGCAATGTCGGTTAGGACAAATGAGAATTGTTCGAGAATTGTAACTCCCGGATCGTGCAGGTTATAATCTGTCCACCGCTTACCAGAAGATTGCTGCGTGGCATCAATAGCCTCCTTCCGAAGACCGTCAAAATCCATACTCCTTTTCGGATTATGGGCGCTTGATATGGATGCTGATTCGCTCAAAATTGGTGACTATTCAATATTAAATTAATTCCAAAGAGAAGTGATATGAAATTGAATTTGAATCACATTATTTTCCGCATTGGTTCCATAATGACTATTAGTCTTCATTTCAAGTCGATACGTTCCTCCATCAACTTTTTTCCATCGGAATCGCAAGCGATGCCAAAACCAACCATAGCTCGTTTGCGTGGTACTAATTTTATTTCTCGACCCGTCGTGAGCACTAACAGCAATGGCATGTGCCATTGCATACTTACCTCGTTTTGCAACTCCTTCAACCTTGGCTACTATCTCAAAAGCTTGGCATCCGGAAAGCTCATCAAGAACAATGTGCCATTCGCCATCCGCACTTACCTCGTCAATTGTCTGATAGGTTCCTACCCTAATTCTCATGCCTGCGGCACCATTTACATCCAAGGCATGCTGAGGAGATAAAGTGCCGACACCAACATTACCTCCATTCTGGAGAAACAACCTCGCATCATCATTGCCTTCAGCCACACTCAAACCCTTTGACATTTCGCTAGGGTTTACAGATACGGACCAAAGGGGAGAATCCGCCCTAATGTCATCGTAAAAGCTGATCAACTGTGACGATTCACCGTCGGGAGCAAGCTTCAATCCATTTTCAACGGTTTTTGCAAAACCATCGTCAATCTTATTTATCGTTGAATCAATCAGGTTGGTAAAGTGCACTTCTGTTGGTGCTTTGCCTTTCTGAAAGAACCCTTTTAGGGTTGATCGATTAAATATTTCCATTACTTACGTCTTTGCGTTAATTAATAAGAACGTCTTCATAGCGAATTCTTAGAGATCAAATTCTATCGAATAATAAACATCTTTTTCTGTGTCGAAATATGGATATAATATTTCGTCTTCTAATTCTTCAATGATTACAAAATCAGCTCCAACTTTCATCGAATCAATTTTTGTTTCGCGCGCCTCTCCGTGCACTAACCGATCAATGATGGTAATATCGTGCAAATCATCCGGAACTAAAACACTCCATGGACTACTGCTCTGTAAAATGTTTAGCTTACCGCCTTCAGCAGCCGAGTCAGAGATGCTGTATTCACCATTTTTGTAATGAAGAACCACTACTGATAATCGAGTAACAAACGTCACATAATCCAGTGATTCGATAAATGAAAGTAGCGCAGAACGTTCTAAACTTCCACCAAATATCATTTCAGACTGGGACTTGGCAAACCACGGGCATATAAATAATCGCAAATCCCTTTCTAACTGTGCTACAAACTCACCAGCACCCGTCTCTGTTTCGAATTGTACATGGCAACCTATGCGCACTTTTTCATAAACAGGATTGATCACACTTATTTTGGCAAATGGGGTAATAATCTGCTTGATCTCATCCTCGATGAGTTTGAGCTGATTGTAGTCTACTCGCGGTAAGGCAAAATCAGATTTTGTATTGATGTTAGATACTACGAGAACCTTTACCTCTCCTGGCTTAATAAAGTCGGGGTATCTTGAATTATTGAGACACATAACCTGATAAAGTGAAGAGAATCGATCTAGTATAATGCGCTCAAAATCCTCTGGAACCACAGACCGGTTTTTATGCCGAAGACGCTCAGATACACGATTGTAAAAGCCCAGATCCGTTTCACCGGGAGTTCCGCCAAATGATGGAAAAGGTTGAGCAACCACGTTTATTTCGGCTTTAGTTTCTATAAACCCATCAATGCTTCCATCCGGTATATTACCCTTCCACTCGGCACCCGCTTTATGTGACTTCCATTTTACCAATGCGGCATTCGTTTTCACAAATTGAATTCTGGATAAAATCTTTGTATTGCGAGTCGCTGAAGCACGTATCCAATAAACATCAGATGGCAAGATCCGATGTCTAGAATTGATTTCCTCAGAAACCTTCAACACGACAATTCCAGAGGTTGTGAAATTGTTTGTACCGTCTGAAAGGATTTGCCCCTCTTTAAATGATATCCACTCATCGTGAACCATATAGGACCAGTTAACGATTGGGATATCTGTGAAGTTGATTACGTTTACCGCGTTGTGCTCAAGTTGAAAGAAAATAGACAATGTTGCAGGCGCATTCATTTCTGAAATACCTAGGATCATGTATCCTTCATCATCATATTGAGGTAGTAGCTTTTGAGAATTAGGAAGTCCCTTCTCGAAAATGGCGTGCTTGCCAAATGGGTGAATGTGATATAGCTGATCATTGACTTTATCATCGTTTTCTGAAACACGATCAGCGGTGAAAGTGAGTACCGTGCTTGCTTTATAATTTAGGGATATGGACCGAATTTGTGGAGCAAATGCTTCGTTTGGAAGATCTACTTTCGGTGTCTCCTTGGATCCTAGTATGCTTGCGCTAATGGTAGAATTATTGACTATTGCGTCAGAAAACAGCCTTGGAAAAACATCAAAGCCAAATCCCATTTCGGGCCCATTTAATTCAAACTTTAAAAACCCATTTCGAGTTTTGGAAGAATATTCAGAAATATCAATGTGCTCATAGCTCGGAACCAATCGAAGCGTATCCAATTCTACACCTTCAACTTTCATTGTATTGGAAAGCTTATCCTCTTTTTCATCGGCCTTAAACAAATCAAACTGTTGGATAGATGAAGCATCTGACGGATGAAACTTAAACTCTGATAGACCCGTCAACCCCATCTTGAACGAATCGTTCTTAATTCCCTCGCCGTAATCCTTGTAATAGGTTTCAAATCCACCACGTACGCGTGGTAGGTTGTGCCATTGGATATCCGCGCTGAACTCTGTGATAGGTCGGTTAAAAAGTTCCTCGTGGCCAAGGATAAAATACGATCCTAACTTCGGGTTACTACCAAACGGGAAAAACGGCATATGAATATCAAGCTGCCCTTGATCATTAAAAACCGATAAATCTTTAACCTGGTTTACTTCTGTCTCAATCTTGCATGTCTCAATACTTAGGTCCTTTAAGTAGGAATAGGCATACATGGCATATTTTGAGGAAATTAAAAATTCAAAAACCGGCCATTGTGCTTCATATCCATCACCATGCAACTCTGGGTCGTAGTTGACAATTGCCGGCTCAGAGATTTCTAATACCATGTTTATTTGAACCTCGCCATAAGACCATGCATTGTGTCTAAGAATATTGTAAGCATCCGTTTCGTACCATCCATCGTTCGTGGTAACTCTTAGCTTAAAAATATTATTCAAGATTTTATAAAAGGCATTATCAGCCGATAGATTCTCTTGAAGTGCGATTTCCTCGACAAACGAAACGAGCGATGTTAAGGACTTAAGGTTGAACTTAAAAGTGAAGCTCACATTCCGATGTCCTTCTTTCATGGACAGCAACGCAGATGAAACAGCAAATCCTATATCTGCTTGGCTCATGTCCCGATTCACAAGACTAATATCCGATTGATCCCGTCCGAACGGATATGCAAGCGTCGGATTATTTGCCTCATTCACAATGAGGCCATCCTCCCTAACTTTTATATCTGAAGCATAGATATTAGAGACAGACTTGTATGAGTTACCAATTCCAATACTTGGATTATTAGCAACGTGAATGACCTTAATTGAATCAATATTTGAACGATTTATGACAACATCGTGCTCTAATGCATATGTATTATTTAAGCCTTCTTCATCAACACCAGAATTGAACAGTGTTCCAGACTTGATGACAGCATTAGGAACATGTTCCGCCAACTCAAAATAAATGTGGGCCGAATCTGGAGAGGACTTTCTTTTTGATTGCTTTAGTACTTCTCTGTAGTAATAATCCAGGTGCCGCTTTGTTACATTATTTAGATCGCCTTGAACATGTTTGAATAGCTGGAGAAAAGCAATAATCAACGATACGTGTGGCTCATGATGCGGATACCCCTTAACAACCTGTAATAAAAGATTTGGCGCTAGATATTTTAAATGAGTCACCACGCCAGTCGCATCAAGGTATGCGTTCTTTATTTCAAGCAATAACTCTTCACTATTATCCTCTATGCTCCGAGTCGTATTTTGATCTACATCCTTCCCAGTTGAATTCCAAATTGGATCGAAATCTTGTGATTCGAAAAGATCAAAATTGATTTTATCATTCTGTGGCTTAAATGCGCGAATTTGACGCCGGAGTCGACCCAAGTGCTGAGTCAACTTCAATCGTATTGCGCTATTCAAATGAGGATCAAGCACATTCTCATTCAAGTGCTCCACATTCTTTTTGGCACGTTTATACCATTGATCGATCAGGCAATAAAAGCTAATGCACTCTTTCAGGACTGCAGAATACAATTCTGGAATATCTGAATCACTCGAGTAAAATTCCTCAGTAGCGAGCTTGAAACGTTCATCTCGTTCTCGAACGTCTATTCCATGAATCTGCGCAAGTAAAAAAGCAAGGTCATCCTCGAAGAAAACAGACCAATTTCCATCCTTCGTATTTTCAAAATCTCGATACTCAGTCTGCTTGGAAAACTCAAGAATAAAATTCATGAAGTCCGGCATTTCGCGCTCGTCTATCCCAAAAGAAGTTGGATCTAGTGAGGCCAAATACTTTGTAGTAGCGGAAAGCCCTTGATTCTTGAATGGCGAAGTCTCGTTTTTATTCATGTTAGTCTAGTGCATCCACCTTCTTACATTCCGGTTATGTTAGTACCCTCTTTGAAATAGTATGGGAAAACGATATTAGTTCTAATGTTAATTTTCCGGACGGTATAATCAAGTTTAATCTTCAATACACCATCGTAAATTTCATCCAGATCCACATCAACCTCATGAAGGGTAACACGCGGTTCAAGATACAGTACCGATTGTTCAACATAGGTACGCAATTCATTTACGGTATTCCCATCCATAGCGCGAAAATTGATGAGTGAAAGATTCGATCCAAAATCTGGCCGCATGACGCGCTCACCAAACGGTGTCAAAAGAATAATTTTCAACGATTGGGCAATATCTTCTTCTTCACCAACCATGCGCACAGTCTTTGCGTGCTTGTCAAATGTTGGTGGAAAAGACCATCCTTTTCCTAAGAAACTTTCGCTATCTCCCATACCTATCCTATCATCACGGTTGGACATCCGCCCATTATTTTCCCACCATGCGCAGTTGCATCGCCCATACGAACAGCCGCCTTACCGCCAAGTTTCACTTTGCTCGAGCCCTTTGTGATCGAATCTGGAGGGCCAATACACAGGCATTTATCTCCGACGACCGCGGCTGGAAGACCACCAATCATAACAGTAGCACAGCCAGGGCCAAGAACGGGACCACCGACATGTGGAATTGGTCCGGCGGGTGTTGGCGTTTGCTGGTTGCAAACGTGAAAATCTGTAATACGAGCTGCGATCATGAGCTAAAAATAATTTAATTAATATTTACCATACTTCCTTTTACCACAACATTGCCCGAAGCCTTGAGTTCGGCACTTGCGGCACCCTCAGCTTTGAATGCGATTTTGGCTTTAGACTTGACATTATTGCCCGCCAAAGACACGTCTGCTTTACTATCGATTGTGGTGTTTCCGGTCGATGTAATCGTGACTTTACCCTTCGCTTTAAGCACTATGTCTTTGCCACTATCGATCGTAATGCCCTTATCACTCAGGCTTACTGTATTCTTATTCTGATCCTCGAGTTTAAGCGCCTTTGCCTTATCGTCTAGCGTTATCTTTTGACCACCCGGTGTTTCGATCGTAATAATCTTATCCTTCTCGTCGAAGTTGATTTTCATCTTCGTTTTGGTGACAATCGATTTTATTTCATTCTTCTTCTCGGGCGTATTTGGTGGCGGGTTCTTTTTACTGTAGAGTGATCCAACAATTACAGCATACCTTGGGTCATTTCCTAGGAAACCGAGCAACACTTCATCACCAACTTCTGGGTAGAAATAGAACCCAATGTCTTTTGAAGAATATGGACTTGTAAGTCTCGCCCAAATTCCATCTCCAGTTTCTTTGATAACCGGCACATCAACCAAGACCCGGAATTCACCATCGGGATCCGAATCAATTTTTTTCACCTTGCCAATATGCATTCCTGGAAGAGCTTGTAACTTGCTCAATGCTTTGTCCTTTCGAGCTGAAATAGCACTCATCGAATCATAGTCAAGACCAAAACCAACATGCGTTTTCCAAAACCCACCTTTTATCTCATGATGGACCTTCGAAATATATGCGGTACCGTTAAATCTAGCGCCGAATCCGCCAAGCTCGATTAGCTTTCCAGGGTTCGGTTTGCTTGATCCAACAAATGAGACAGTCCCTTTAATTTTGGAAAACCGAGAAAAGAGCATTTCGGCATCTGCCATGGACTTCATCACAGCAGCGTCTTCCGGTGCAGATAAGGATAGAAGCAATTCCGGGTCGCCTGAATTTTTTGAAAGCGATGCTGCAGTAATGTTACTTAAAGTTGTCACCGTTGACTCTGCTCCTACCCCCTTTGCGATTTTTTGAGTTGCACTGGTCCAAGACTGATACGTGGCTCCCTTTAATTGCGACTTGCTATCCAACTCGGCGTTAAACGACATGATATTCGATCCATAATCTAGATCCAAAACGGCTGTGCCTGATACTACAGGGGCTTTTATATCCAATTTTCCGGCATCACAGATAACGATCAGGCCATTGGCCCTTGCGCGATCTAAAACAAAATCCCAGTCTGAAGCATTGTACTGAACCAAGTTTGGATGCTTAAAGGTGGTAGCCCCAATTGCTTTTGAAAGCCCGTAAGTGCTGATTATTGACGATATGACTTCGCTGTCCTTCTTGTCCTTGAAATTGATCGTTTTCGGTACAATCCCCATTTTGTATGCCTTGTCATGACAAGTAACGATTAACTGTGACACATTTTTGTGTGCGTAGTTGAGGGCCTTCAAGGTTTGAGAGGTAATTACACCTTCAAACACGTCTTCCTCTGTGCTATCATATCCTAACTTGATCTTGATTGCCTTACCTGGAATCAAATCAGCCGATTCGCTAATTGGGAATGTGTTTTCCGAAGGATCTCCATCTACAAAAGTAATTTTGGCCTTCGAGACTTTCCCAACTTCCTTTTCAATTATCAGTTTCTCAACTCCATATTCTTCCTTAATCTCAGTTCCTTCTATTAAAATTGAAAAAGAGACGCGGGAAATTTTGTTGCTAAGTGGTGAGTCGGCCATGGGTTATTTTTCAAGTCTAGGAAAAAGAACTTGCCTTCCTGGGGATATGTTTCTAAAGTTGACAATACCATTTGCCTTAGCTACTTGCAAGTAGTGCTTTGGGTTGCCATAAATTTCTTGACACAACGCAGGCAAACTATCACCCGACTTCATGGTTCGGATATGCGTCATATCTGGCGAGCTTGTATTGCTCTTCAGAGACTTTGTCTTGGCGCTGACAAACTCTTTAAAGTTTGCAGTTACTATGGCTCGAATTGGCTCGCCACTTGGTTTGAAGAGGAGATAGTTTATGCTTAGAGATTGGCACTTACAATTGAACACCAATGAGTTCCAAATAATTTGCAGAAAAAAACTATCATGCACTTTCCCCTGATACTCTACACATAGCCATTTTAGATCCGTTACCGCGGTTGACACTGAGGTGATTCCGGGTACCACACCAGTCGAATCTAAATGAAACTTGAGCGTGATATTTCGCATTTCAGCGAGCAACGTTTTTTCGATGGTCTGACCGCTCGCCAGTGTTTCATTTATTTTTTGCGAGGGCGGAGCATCCATTTTTAAGGTGTAATCCGTAGGATTTATCTGAAGTTTAAACGTTCCTCGATTACCTGAAACAGGGGTCTTAAACTCCTCATCCTCGTATCCCTTAAGGGTTAGCTTTTCCAAAGTTCCTTGATCTGCCATAATCCTTAGGTTTTGAGTTTTTCGTCGATTAGTTCGCTGAGCCTTTCAAGGCACTCATCAATGATTTCCTGTTTTACAGAATCAGGTACGGCAGAGCTGGACGCCGCTGGAGCAGCAGACTCATCTTCCACCCGCTGAATTGGTGCGTCCTCTTTGACCTTAGCCTGAATAATGAAATCGTTCACCTTTATCGCCATCATGTAGGAAATTGACGTTCAAAATCTGAATAAGCGAAAGATAATTCTTCAATTAGAACTGCTTGGCTTTGTGCGTCTAAATCGCCCACCTTTAGTGATATGGGATATGCGTTCCGAAAATTCCATAGAATCAGGCATTCCCCTTCCTCATCTAACAGCTTCACTATCAATAGCGTTTCTGGTTTGATCGGTGTTGTGTAGTCACTCTTTATTGTATCCTGACACCACTTAAAAAAAGTTGAAGAAGACGCCACAATGCCATGATGCAAACCCAAATTCGTGTATTCAGTTGCACCAGGTAATTTGTGCACAGTATTGTTATTTCCACCCTCAGGTAATGGAGTGACCGACAAATTCATTTCGATGCCGGTTACTTTTGAAAAATAATACTCGCCACTGTTCGTTTTGAAGGTGACTTGAAATCGGAAATTAACGGGCGGATACTTGGCTAGTTCAAACATTCTATACAGTTAACCATTGAGTAATCGAAGGCCCATTTTCACCAAATCCTCTACTTCCATTTCCTCGAAGGTCAATGTGATAGACTCAACCGCCACAGCAGAATCACCTGTTGCCTTAGAATCGAAATTACCCCCTTCAATTTTGGTCGGAAATGCATTGGATAAGGTCCAAATTATTTCAGGAATACCATATTGATTCTGAAGAGTAATTATGACATTGCGTCTCTCTGGAGTTTTACCAAGGGTTGTTTTAAACCAAGCAAACAAATTTGTATCGCCAGTAAAGGTTCCTCTCTTTAAGATAACGTCATCCATTTGCACCATTCCAGGAATCTTGTAAACACCTGTCTGACCACTACGACCATGCCTATGTTTTAGAACCTCAACACTTGTTGATAAGCTACCTACCTCCTGAAATTTCCACTTTTCTGTACCAAGCACCACAATGAAGTAGAACTTAGGTAGAGGCCAATTCTTCCCTTGAAACTTGCCCTTTGGTAATTTAAGGTCATTTAACTCCATGAATTGCGTGCAAACTTTAAATAAAACTGGTCTAGACGAAATAAGCGCCCGAAATAATGGAGCGCTCATTTAACCTCAATACCAAGATGTTAGATTTAAGCCGTCGTAATAGCTAGTCCTTCGTGTGCTAAGACCAAAGTCTCAACAGCCACATCGCTGCTAGACGAGTTTAAATCTGTTCCTTGAATTTGTTTTGGGAAGGCATTTGTCAATGTCCAGATAACTTCAGCGTCACCGCTTTCATTTAAGAGCATGATTTGTACAGTTCGTCTCATGATGGTATTCATCTGAATTTCACTGAACCAATCGAAAAACTCAACATCTGTCGTAAACATTCCCTTCTTTAGAGTAACATCTGAAGGCTTTCTCAAACCTGGCATTTTGATAGTCGAAAATTCAGGACTATCTCCATGTCTGTATTCCATGACATCAACTTCCGTATCTAATCCAGATACTTCTTGAAACGATGCCTGCATTCCTCCTTCTACTTCAACTTTGAAGTGAAATTTCGGCAATGGCCATATATTGTCTTGTGCTTCTCCAGCCATAATCTTTAGTATTTAAATATCCGAGTTAATGTTGTTTATGATTTTTGCATTTGTTGTTGGAACGTGATCACGATAAACTCAGCTGGTCTTGTAACTGCGAGCTTGACCGTTATTCTCATTATTCCATCTAAAATATCGGTTGGAGTCATTGTGGCTCCAAGTCCAATATCCACGCTAAACGCATCTTCTGGAACTGAACCAGCTAATGCACCTTGTTTCCACTGATCTTTTAAGAAGTTAGTCATCATTCCTTTGACAGCTACCCATGTATTCACCTCATTTGGTTCAAACACGTATGCCTCAGATGCCATTTTCAATGATTGCTCGATCATAATAACCGTTCTTCTAACGCTGATATATCTCCAGTCTTGGCTATTGCCATCGAGCGTTCTTGCTCCCCATACTAAAACACCTTTTCCTGGGAATGAGCGAATGGCATTAATTGCCTTTCCATTCAAAGGTAAGTTTAAGTCTTCCTGATCCTTAGATGTAAGGTTGATACATGGACTAACTACAGAACCCATAGAAACATTTGCTGGAGATTGGAAAACTCCAATCTGTCCATCTATCATCGCAATGACACCTGCAATTCCACCACTAGGAGGAAGTACATTCAAATTGTTTCTAACCTCATTCAAAATTGCCTTGTAAATAGGAAGTTTGGCCAAAAGTGTTTGGTGTAGAGAAACTGGATCATTTTCTCCTGAAAGCTTTTCAGTTTCAGCCTTAATTACAGATGCGTCATCCCCATAAATGGCGTCAGCTTCAGCGTCAAGAAGTGGAATAAGATCATCAAGGTTGCTTATATTGCTAAAATCAACCTCATCACCTTGAACAATTGTCGTGTTTAGGTACGGATAGTAAGAAGCTCCCCACTGTAGGAAGTTATTTCCGACTCCTTCGCGTGACTTAACAATTACGTCTTCATCATCATATGTTCGAGGCTTATCGCCATTTAGAACGTCGATGATAGCTACTCTGCTATTTGTATCACGGCCACAATGCGCAAGCATCGCTTTTTGAACTTCGTAGCAGTCGTTATCTTCTAATAGAACGGCATCTGGAATGACGACCATCGTTGGTTCAGGATACTTCAGCAATGTTGGTATTCCACTTTCAGCTGCATCATCGTTTAGGTCTTTGAAATTTACTCCATTTGAATAATCACCCACGGAAACTATATAACAAGTACTTCCACCATTTGAGAAGAACATTCTCAGGCTTCGATACAGATTGAATTTAGTATCAGCATCTGTCTCTACCTTAAATCCAGTACTCTCATCAGCCGAAACAGCAAAGGTTGTCTTTGGACCACCGCCAAAATATTGATGAAATTCTCCCAAAGAAGTAATTCTTGTTGGGATGTTTTTGAGAGATTTATTGGCGCGAACAGCCTTTTCTGAATAACCAACAAACGCTGGAATAGCTGTCGCCACCTGCACTGCTGAACTCGGAAATGCGCTCTTCTCTTCAATGTAAACCCCAGGTGTCGCTAAAACTTGTGCCATACTTTTTAATTATTGAATCTTAATTTAAACATATACATACATCTCAGAAAAATAATTCTGAGTACCATCAGAAATTGAGCCTTTGACTCTTTTCACATTTGGAAAGGGCAATCTTATTCTTTTTTCAGAAAATTCGGAAGAAAAATTTGAAATAGTTGCCAACAACTTATTATCATTATATGAACTCTTTAATGGCAGCGGTACTTCGGAGGTAACGCAAGTCGCTTTTTTGCCATTGATTAAAGTCACTTGACGTGGCTCTGTAAACGCTAAAGGAATTTTTCCAGAGGCGATGTCTATCTTTTCTATCGTATGTCCGCCATTAGAAATGAAATAATACGTCCAATGCACAGGGCGATTTGAGAATCGGACTTCATAAACCCGACTTCTGACATCATCAAAATGAACATTTTCTTGATCTCCAACATACAGGTCTATAACCCCAAAAACCTCTGGCGCCGTTGGGGGTGAATAATAGAGTTTGGTCAAGGCTGTCTTTTCCTCAGTAGCATAATCATACAGCCCGAACTCATTGCCGAGTACTTCAGCAGAGGTTGTAGATTCTGAGATTGCCCCCTTAAACATCTCTTGCCCGCTTTTCTCAAACACCATTGTAGATCCGCCAAGTGCTTTGGAAAGGGTTGAGTTTGGTTGAATATTGGTTACTACATCTCCCGATCCAACCGTTTCAGATGGATGCAATAAAACCGGCTTCCCTTCTGGATTTGATGCTGCCGATTCTATTCGTTCGGAATTGTTGAAATAGTATTTTTCCCCGCTCAGTGCGTAGTCGAGAAGCGTGAAATTCCCAAAATGTCGGTTCTTTATTTTTACAAAAAAGGTGAATGGAATTAGATTCTTAATATCCTGAATTAAGGATGCCTTTTCCACTTTATATAGCACCACAAAGCCTTCGGCAGTATCTTTATAAAGAAGCGCATACATTGATAGAAAACGTTGCGTTGATGCCGGCAAAACGAATTCTATATCACCAACTGAATATGCATTGTAATACCCGTGATAGATTTTGACTTCAAAAAGCTTTTCGTAGACTATCACCTGGGCTAATTATTATCTCCGTCTAAGGCATCCTTGATGATGGCGCCTGGTCTGAATGACTGTGGGTTTGGTGCATCCAACCGCTCATCCTCGTTTATACCAATGCCAGAAACACCTGGAATGACGTCGTCAATATTATCGCTTGAGAATGTCAACATGCGAATTCGGTAGATGACAGACGGCATATATTTAGCGCCCATCATGGAAAAGATTGAATTTAGGTCTCGTGGTTCCATCGATATTATATCGAATACTGCCTTTTCTATATTACCAGACAAGCCCGGAGTATTGCTTTGCGTGAAGACCGGTTTTGCTTGAAAGAAGTAGATAACACTAGAGAGGAATTTGAGTGCTTCAACATAGTTTTTCCCCGTGAAAAAAGCCGAAAACATTACGGTTAAATTCACATTTATATTACCGCCGCTAGCTCCAAACCCTCCTCCAAAGGATGATGTGCCTGAGCTGGATTTCAACGTAGTTTCCTCTTCTATATTAACCAAGTGAAAGACTACCTTGTTGTTTCCCTCCACGGCAATCGACCCGTCTTGATTGATCAAATTGGACACAATTACTCGATCTTCCTCTATGTCAAATTTCGATTTGAAATACTCGTTTAATTCTGCTCCTATTGTTGGTAGTAAGTTGTGAATCATGATTCTTTATTAACGAGATGTTTGTTTATCGCCCACATGAGGATGCGCATCACATAGGTCAGAATAAAACCGATTACTGCGCCGATAATAAACAGCTCCATTTCGAATACATCTTCGATTGGAGTTGCCGACCTTCCTTCAGGTTTCAACTCCAACAACGATCCAAATAAATAGCCAACTGGAACAGCGAGTAATACTGCAACAAAAAACCAAACCAATTCTCGTGCTACTGTTTTCATCTTAGATCGTCTCGGTATCGATTAAAAATGATATTAATTATGGCAATCCCAATTGCACCGACTAATAGACCAACAATCAAAGACCAACTGCCATCAATGTTCAACCACCACTGCAGTCCCACAATGGCCATCAACAAAAAGACAGCTCCATAAATGAATCGGAATCCCTGACTTTGAAACAAGACTTCTCTCACCCTCCAATCTCGAAGCGACAGCGCAAAGCCCAAGGCAAGAAAGGCCGCCAAAACCAAAAAGCCTAGCCCAATCATCCGCTTATGAGAAACAATGGCCTTTGCCAATCCATATGTCCCACTCAGTTCTGTGTGAATGGGCTCAATCTTAATCAATTCAGCACCATAGTTATCCTCAACTGTCTTCCATATTGCATTTGAGTTTTGCTCATATCCCAGCGCCCAGAACCCTATTCCCTTCAAATTTTTACTCTGAGCCCATTTAAACTTTAGGTCTAAGCTTATCTCATTTTCAAACCAGCACATCTTACGTTTATCATCTTCCTGTATCACATAAAAGAAACTCCCACTCAGCGCATCGTAAAATGGATTGTATATAGCGTCGTATCTTGACTGTATCATATAATAAGGCAAGGAGTTTTCGTAACGAGCGCCACCTCCATTTTCCAACTTTGTGACATCCCAAGTAACCCCGTAGAGTGGCAGGGAAAGGATGATTTGCTGACCTGAAATTTCTAGATTAAGAAAATCGTTCACCGCGGTTTCCAAACTCGGTTGATTTGTTAACGCATTAATGGGGGCTACAGATCCAGGATAGGCCGAATGCTCGCCGCTGAAATCATAGCCCATAATGTTGAAGTACCATACATGTCCAGCCAAAGCTTTGTAGTCAAACACATTGTGCTCGTTGAAATAGGGAACATTTAATATAAGCTTATACTCATCAGCAGCTAGCCTTGAGCCTAATTGCTTAACGAACTCAGTGAACTTTGGAGCATCCGCCGAATCTATTTCTTCAAAGTCTAAATCCACGCCTGCAAAGGCTCCTTTTCTAGAAGCCATAAAGGCTAGGACTTCAGAAATGAAAAAATCTCGTGAATGCTGATCATGCAAGAACTTATGATTATTTTTCCTACCAAAGGAGGTAACCGACAAAAACAGTTTAGTTCCATACTTAGCAGCTGAATCAGGCAGCGATGACGATAACAAGGAGTCGGTTATATCCGGATTCGAGGCCGCGCCAGTATTCGGGTTGATGTCATATGCATAGAATGAAATGATTGAGAGCATTTTATACCTGTATTCCTTGTAACTATCTCCCATCCAGTATGGGTGCCATCCCATAACCTCAGTTCCTTCCTGGAGTTTCTCTCCCTTCCCAATCCTTTTGTAGAATTCATTATTCACTGAATCCCATTGAATAGTTTTTAAATCAGGGTCCCTGCTAAAGGCATATTCCTGCTGATCATGAAGAAATGTATAAACATAATGATAGTCTCGAATCATACCACTGTTGGGTACGTTCGGAGCCATAGACCACATGATATACTCTGAGGTATCAGACGCGGGATCTAAATCGCGTTTCTTGTTACTCAGAAGTCTATTCATCTGATTGGCATCTCTCTTTGACCGGTTCACCTCCCTCATTACCTGACGCTTGGCGCCGTATAGACCCTTACGAACACCACCGAGCCCCTGACTCATACCAGAAGAGGCAATGACTAAAAACATTAGGGTAATGCTGAATATATTAAGAATTCTAAAAATCTTTGAAGGCACCTAGAGACATTTTATGCAATTGTATTCAATATTAAGTGTCGAGATTGATATCGTTGCTAACATAACAGTGATTGTTGATAAATAGACCTCAATCTTACGTATGATAGCCCTGACCGAAATCGCTCCTATCATTATTTCTGAATGGTTCGATAAGAAACAACCTTGACGTGCACCTTTTGTCCTACATTCTTGCTTTTGTTCAGCATTTTCATTTGGCTCTCATCGTAAAAAGCCTCTACTCTACCGTAGTTTTTACCTCTAAGCGCTGATGCAATATCCTCGCTCAGAAAAAACTGAACTTGACCGTCAATAGAGCGAGGAAGCGATTTTCGTTTTCCAAGCGCATAGGCCTCCAATGGATCTAGGGTAAGGCCCGTCATGGGATCAATGTATGGAACTTGGTTAAGGGTTTTCATTTGACTCAGATACGCCGAACCTACCCCATACGATATGACCCAGAATAAGATGCTCTCAGGGTCGCGAAATCTGATCTTAAGAACCCCTTCGTTTGAATGAATTATGTCACGGGTCGCCCCCAGCGATATTATGGTGTCCATGTAAACTTCTGAGATGGTGTCTAGAATATTTTTCGGATCGGCGGGAGGCGCCTCTTCAGTAATCAATGCATATCTGGCGGGCGAAATCTTTGATAATTTAATATTAAATACCTGTTTGAATGGACTCGGGAAAATACCAAATAAACTGGCTCCAGATATGCCGATATCGTATGCCCCATCCGCGAGTATTGGAATCTTCAAGACCTTTTCTTCCCTTGCCGAAAGACTGGCGTGTACCCATTCGCCAAGGTCATTTGCAACAGATAATTCTGGGCACTTGCCAGATTCAGGAATAATGTCAACCAACAACGTGTCGCCCTTTAAAACGGGTACTGGAAAGCTTAAAGGATTTGCCTTCTTAACGCGAAAAGTACCCTTTGTTAAAATCTCCTCGCTGCGTTCACTTATTAGCGAATCAGTTCTACTATCGCCAGAACCATAGATAAAGTTGTTCTTCGTTATGGCTGTGACCACTTTCACCTTAGCTTTTGAAAAGGAAAACAAATTCTCAATTGTGATTTCCCAAGCACCAGTAGTTCCTCCAAATTCAATCCAAGAATAAGAATTGCCCACAACCATTTTTCCAGCTCTGATTGCACCATTGGGGTCTTTGATAGAAACATTTATTGGCCTCTTTGATCCAATTTGAATTCCCATTATGTCCGTTGAGTCCGCAAGAACAACAAACGAGCGGATTTCTTTGTTTTCTAGTTTGAAATTAAGACTTGACGATCGTGTTATTTCAATCGGTGATTGAGCTGAACAAAAACTTATCAAGAAAATGAATGCGACTAAATTCAAAAAACTTTTCATGAATATATTATACCTTATTAATTGAATCATCATCCGTTTCAGAACCTTCTCGGAGCTTCCGTTTTTCCTGATCAAGCCAGATTTTTAATTGATCTCTCACCAATTCGAGGTGCGCTTCGCCTATTAAATTCATAGCTCCTTCGTTATTAATCAACTCTTGCTCAATCTTGCTTTGTTCGATAGTTGCCATCACGGT
>TARA_B110000046_G_scaffold52784_1_pt1 | contig 29345 bp, 20 predicted proteins | sample TARA_B110000046 | Tara Oceans TARA_B110000046 (sample SAMEA4397157) | marine metagenome | biome: Polar Biome; feature: [DCM] deep chlorophyll maximum layer (ENVO:01000326); material: water (ENVO:00002006), including particulate matter (ENVO:01000060) such as... | depth 40 m
TCTTACCATGTTCAGGTAGAAAGTAACATGTCTCTTACAGGAGCAAATGCAGATAAACGTATCGTTGCAAAACCATCTGATCTTGTTTTTGCTTTATTAAATTTATATAATGAAATTACTGGAGAATCTATAGCTTCTGGTTCGACTCCTATTGATGGAGAAATTAAGAAATTAGCAAAAGCACTTAAAAAAGCAGGTTCGAAAGGAGTTGTAATGACAGGTGTTAATGATAAGAACGCACAGTTAATATCATTAGCAATTAACAATGCTTTAAGCAGTGAGATTTTAGATGCTAAGAATTCATTAAATATTCGTCAAGGTAATTTTGAAGAAGTTCAAAATGTAATTTCAGATATGGAATCTGGAAAAGTTGGCGGTATTTTTACGGTGAATGTAGATCCTTCTTATTCATTACCAAATGCTGCTGAATTTACAGAGGCATTAACAAAGGTTGATTTAAAAGTAGCATTATCAGTTGAAAATAGTGAGACAGTAGCTGCAATGGAATATGCATTGCCAGCGCCACACTTCTTAGAGTCTTGGGGTGATACTCAGTTTTCTGAAGGGAGTTATGGTTTAATTCAACCAACTATCCAACCCTTATTTAAAACGCGTCAAATTCAGGATACGTTATTAAAATGGTCGGGAAGTTCAACTTCATATTATGATTATTTAAAATCTTTCTGGTCTACAGAAGTTTTAGATGGATCTTCTTGGAACAAAGCTTTACATAATGGTTTTTACAATAAAACTATTTCTGAGAATAGAAATACTATAAGTGAAATTTCAATTTCAGAAGTAGCATCCGCATTAAAGAAAAGTACAGCAACTTCAGGAATGGAGTTGAATTTATATATTAAAACAGGTTTAGGAGACGGTAAGCAAGCAAACAATCCTTGGTTACAAGAATTTCCAGATCCAATTACTAGAGCTTCCTGGGATAATTATTTAACCATGTCTATGGCAGATGCTAGAGAATTAGGTTTTTCTAATCCTGTGAAAGATAACGGAGCTATTGATGGTGATTATGCCAAAGTATCTGCAAATGGTAAAGAAGTTGTTGTTCCAGTAATGGTGCAACCAGGTCAGGCAAATGGTTCTGTAGGATTGGCTTTAGGCTTTGGAAAAACTTTTGGTTTAAAAGAAGAAATGCAAGTAGGTGTTAATGCATACCCTTTATATGAAGGAGGTAATAACATCCAATACAATGTAAAAATAGATAAAGTAGCAGGGACGCATCAATTTGCTTGTACACAAGTACAAAAAACAATTGCAGGGCGTCACGATATTTTAAAAGTAGCTACTTTAAAAGAATACAATACGGTAGCGCCTAAAGATCATCATCATGGGTGGAATAAGCCAGCGTATGTTTCTTACGATCATAAAGAAGTTGAAGCAAAAACAATTGATTTATGGGATGAGCACAACAGAGAAATTGGGCATCACTTTAATTTATCAATAGATTTAACTTCTTGTACCGGTTGTGGAGCATGTGTTGTAGCATGTCACGCAGAAAATAATGTGCCAGTTGTAGGTAAAAACGAAGTAAGAGTTGGTAGAGATATGCACTGGTTGCGTATTGATAGATATTATTCTTCAGAAGTTGAAACTCGCGAGGAAGCCAAAGAAATGGGCTTAAGTGGAGGAGACTTATATAAAGCTTTAGAAACTGAAGCAGAAAATCCTGAAGTTACTTTTCAGCCAATGATGTGTCAGCACTGTAACCATGCTCCTTGTGAGACGGTTTGTCCTGTTGCCGCAACATCACATGGTCGTCAAGGTCAAAACCAAATGGCATACAATAGATGTGTAGGTACAAGATATTGTGCAAACAACTGTCCATATAGAGTTCGTCGTTTTAACTGGTTTAATTATGCAAATAATAACGAGTTTGATTTTAACATGAACAATGAATATGGTAAAATGGTATTGAATCCTGACGTTGTAGTTCGTTCTAGAGGAGTTATGGAAAAATGTTCTATGTGTATACAAATGACACAAGCAACAATTCTAAAAGCTAAGAAAGAGGGCAGAAAAGTAGATACAGATGAGTTTGAAACGGCTTGTTCATCTGCTTGTACAACTGGAGCAATGGTCTTTGGTGATGTCAATAAAAAAGAAGATCAAGTAGCTGAATTAGCAGAAGATAAAAGAGCTTATAACGTGTTAGATTATTTACAGACAAAACCAAATGTAATCTATCAAGTAAAAGTTAAGAATACAAACGAAGCGTAATTAAAAACTAAGATATAAAAATATGTCTCATTACGAAGCATCCATAAGGGAACCTTTAGTATTAGGTGATAAAAGTTACCACGATATTACCGAAGATATTGCCAGACCTATAGAAGGTGCTGCAAATAAAAACTGGTACATCGCATTTTACATTTCTTTGGCAGCAATGCTTTGGGGATTTGGATGTATTTTCTACACAGTAGGAACGGGTATTGGAGTTTGGGGATTAAACAAGAACATAGGATGGGCTTGGGATATTACTAACTTTGTATGGTGGGTAGGTATTGGTCACGCAGGAACATTAATATCTGCTGTACTTTTATTATTCCGTCAAAAATGGAGAATGGCAATTAACCGTTCTGCAGAAGCAATGACAATCTTTGCTGTTTTTCAAGCTGGATTGTTTCCAATTATTCACATGGGACGTCCATGGAATGCATATTGGGTATTACCGCTTCCAAATCAATTCGGATCATTGTGGGTGAATTTTAACTCACCTTTATTATGGGATGTTTTTGCAATTTCAACCTATTTATCTGTATCATTAGTTTTCTGGTGGACAGGTTTATTACCAGATTTTGCAATGATTAGAGATAGAGCTGTAAAACCTTTTCAGAAGAAAATATATGCTTTATTGTCATTCGGTTGGTCTGGTAGAGCAAAAGATTGGCAACGTTTTGAAGAAGTCTCATTGGTCCTTGCAGGTTTAGCAACACCATTAGTACTTTCTGTACATACAATTGTATCTATGGATTTTGCTACCTCAATTAATCCAGGTTGGCACTCAACAATATTTCCTCCTTATTTCGTAGCAGGAGCAATCTTTTCAGGATTTGCAATGGTACAAACCTTATTAGGAATTATGAGAAAGGTTACTAATTTAGAAGATTATATTACACGTATGCACGTAGAATATATGAATATGGTAATTATCTTAACTGGTGGAATTGTAGCTGTAGCGTATGCAACAGAATTTTTCATCGCTTGGTATACAGGTTCACCATATGAAAACTACACATATCTATCTGTAGGTGCTGCAACAGGACCTTATAAATGGGCATTTTGGTCATTGATTACATTTAATATCATTACTCCTCAACTATTATGGTTCAAAAAAATTAGAAGAAGTTTTATTTGGACATTCATTATATCTATTGCTATTAATATTGGTATGTGGTTTGAGCGTTTTGATATTATTGCAATTGTATTAAGTAAAGGTCATTTACCTTCTACTTGGTGGCGTTTTGAGCCGACGTTTGTAGACGTTGGTATCTTTATTGGTACGATAGGATTCTTCTTTGTGTTATTCTTATTATATGCAAGAACTTTCCCAGTAATTGCGCAAGCAGAAGTAAAGACAATATTAAAATCTTCAGGTGAATTTTACAAGAAGAGAAGTGAACAAGGAATTCCTACAAAACCTGCAATTACTGTTTTAAACACAGCAGGTAAAAAGAAAGATTCTGATAACAATTTAAACGGATAATTATGGAAGCATCAAAAGTTATTCACGCGTTTTATACCGATGAGGAAGTTTTGTTAGATGCAGTAAAAGCTGTAAAAGGAGAACACCATCATATCGAAGAAGTATTTTGTCCATTTCCAGTTCATGGTCTAGATAAGGCGATGGGGTTAGCTCCAACAAGATTAGCTATTACTGCTTTTTTTTACGGAATTACTGGTTTAGCATTTGCGATTTGGATGACAAATTATATCATGATTGAAGATTGGCCACAAGATATTGGAGGTAAACCAAGTTTTTCATGGATAGAAAACATGCCAGCATTCGTGCCAATCATGTTTGAATTAACAGTTTTTTTCGCAGCCCATTTAATGGTAATTACTTTTTATATGAGAAGTAGGATTTGGCCATTTAAAGATGCTGAAAACCCAGACCCAAGAACAACAGATGATCATTTTTTAATGGAAATAGGGGTTCATAATAATGAAGAAGAATTAACTTCTTTATTAGCAAAAACAGGAGCTGTAGAAATTAATATCGTAGACAAGCACTAATATATAGATAATGAAGAAGTTTAAATTAATTATCGCTTTAGTCGTTTTTGCAAGTATTATTTCTTGTAATGACAAAAAAACAAGACAAGCACAATACATGCCAGACATGTATGAATCTATACCTTATAATGCAGATGGAGCAGAAGGTTTAGGTGGTGAACCGGTAAATAGTAAACCTGTTACTGGTACTATTGTAAGGGGTGGGACTCCTGCTTATGATATTCCAGATACTATGGAAGGTTACGAGGAGGCTAAAACAGCTCTAAAATCACCTTTAGATGCTACTGAAAAGAATCTAGAAAACGGTAAGAAGATGTACGCCATTTATTGTGTCTCTTGTCATGGTAAAAAAGGAGATGGAAATGGTTATTTATCAACCTCAGAAAAATTTTCTGGAATTCCGAATTATAAAGATAGAGATATCACAGAGGGAAGTATTTATCATGTATTAATTCATGGTAAAAATTTAATGGGCTCGCACTCATCTCAATTAACATATAATGAACGTTGGCAAATTGTTCAATATGTAGAAGTATTGCGCACAGATTTGTTAAAATAGAGTACAAAAAGATAGAATCCGAAAGATATGTATCAATTCTCAGGTAAATTAAAAACATTCTCAATAGCACTAATTATCTTTGGTGTGTTAGGGATTGCATTCAGTTTTTATAGTGGTTCTCAAAAGACCATAGAAGACGCAAAACATTTAATAGAGGCTTCTCATAATGATGGTCATGGAAACTCTCACGGAGATCCAACTACTCATAACGAAGAAAAGGCTGATGATAGTCATGATTCTAAAACGGAAGAGCATTCAACAATAGAAGTACATACTACTTCTGCTGACAATGAACATGAACTACATGTTTTACATCAATTACAAAACAGACCATGGTCTGCATTTTATGTAGCCTTATTTTTCTCTTTAGGAATAACATTACTCGTTTTAGCTTTCTATGCAATACAAAGAGTTGCACAAGTAGGTTGGTCTGTTGTTATTTTAAGAGTGATGGAAGCTATTACCGCAAATTTACTACCAGTGTCCATTATAATGATACTAGTACTTATTGCCTCTGTAATGCATTTGAATCATTTATTTCCATGGATGGCAGAAGGTATCTTTGATCGAACAAGTGAAAACTACGATCCAATAATAGACGGTAAATCTTGGTGGATGAATCCTACAGGTTTCATGCTAAGAAGTATTGGGTATCTTTTAATTTGGAATGCTTATAGGTTTTTTATCAGAAGAAGTTCTATTAAAGAAGACACTGCAAATGACGGAAATAAAACATATAAGAAAAACTATAACGTATCAGTCGCTTTCTTATTCTTATTTATGATATCAGAATCTATGATGTCTTGGGATTGGATTATGGGCTTAGATCCTCACTGGTTCTCAACGTTATTTGGATGGTATGTGTTGGCTACTTTATTAGTAAGTGCATTAACAGTAATTGCGTTTTTTACAATCTATTTACGTTCTAAAAATGCTTTACCAGGTATAAACGATAGTCATATTCATGATTTAGCGAAATTTATGTTTGGTTTTTCTGTTTTTTGGACTTATTTATGGTTCTCACAGTTTATGTTAATTTGGTATGCAGATATTCCTGAAGAAACTACTTATTTCGTAGCAAGATTTACAGAGTATAAATTACCATTTTTAGGGATGGTTGTTATGAACTTTGTTTTTCCAATACTATTATTATTAAATAGTGATTTTAAAAGTAAGCCTTGGTTTGTTTTTATTGGAGGATTCGTTATTCTAGCGGGTCACTATGTTGATGTATTTGTCATGGTAATGCCATCAACAGTTGGTGCACAATGGTCTTTTGGAATTCCGGAAATAAGTTCTTTATGTTTCTTTATTGGGTTGCTTATTTATACAACTTTAAGAGCATTCTCAAAAGCCAATCCAATAGCAAAAGGAAATCCTTTTTTACAAGAAAGCGAACATTTCCATTATTACAATATTGAACATTCAGGAGAAGAATCAGCAGATCATTAATAAATAATTGAATTAAAATAATTAAGACAAGATAAATATGTTAGCTCTATTTTATATTTTTATAGGCATTGCAATCGGGGTAAGTTTCTGGCAAATAACTAGAATCATGAACTTGAGAGGTGTAATTGCCACAGATGAAGATAATGCAAAACAAGGGAAGTATGCCCTATTATTTATGGCATTCTTTTATGCGATGATGATTTATTGCTTAATCTTCATGAATGTAATAATGTTACCAGAATCTGCTTCTATTGAAGGGGAACATGATGATAATTTATTCAATATTACTTTTTGGTTAATTGGTGTTGTACAATTTATTATGCAATTTTTAATTTTTTATTTTACTTTTAAATACAGAGGAAATAAAGATAGAAAAGCTAAATTTTATGCTGATAGTCATAAATTAGAAGTAATATGGACTATAGTCCCTGCTGTCGTTTTAGTTGTTTTAATTGGATACGGTTTATGGCAATGGAATAACATAATGGATTTATCGGATTCAGAAGACCCGGTTGTTATCGAAGTTTATTCTCAACAATTTAGATGGGATGCACGTTATGCTGGTGAAGACAATACTCTAGGACGAGGAAATGTAAACTACATTAAAGGTAAGAATACCATGGGTGTTGATATGTCTGATAAAAATTCATCAGATGATAAGCAAGTAACAGAATTATACTTACCAAAGGGAAGAAAGATTCATTTCAAATTCCGTTCACAAGATGTTTTACATTCTGCCTACATGCCTCACTTTAGAGCTCAAATGAATTGTGTACCAGGTATGGTAACAGAGTTTGGCTTTACACCGAAGTTTACGACAGAAGAAATGAGACAGAATTCTGAAGTCATTGCCAAAACAATTGGTATCAATAAAATCAGAAAGGCTAAAGGTGAAGAAGAACTTTATGAATTTAATTACTTGTTATTATGTAATAAAATTTGTGGAGCTTCACACTACAGTATGCAAATGAAAATTACTGTTGTAGAGCAAGAAGATTATGACGAGTGGATTGCAGAACAGCCAACCTTAGCATCAATTATTAAATAATTAAATTAAGACACTACAAATAAATAGATTATGTCAGAACATCATCATAAAGAAACATTTGTAACTAAATATATTTTTAGCCAGGATCATAAAATGATTTCTAAACAATTCTTGGTTACAGGAATGTTTATGGGGATTATAGCAGTATTTATGTCCATGTTATTCCGTTTACAAATTGCGTGGCCAGAAACATCTTTTACGATTATTGAAGCATTCTTAGGAACTCATCAAACAGATGGTGTAATGGATCCTGATTTTTACCTTGCATTAGTTACAATACATGGTACGATTATGGTATTCTTTGTGCTAACAGCAGGTTTAAGTGGTACGTTTTCAAATTTATTAATCCCATTGCAAATTGGAGCTAGAGATATGGCTTCCGGGTTTTTAAATATGATTTCATATTGGTTATTCTTTTTATCAAGTGTAATCATGGTTATCTCATTATTCGTTGAAGCAGGACCAGCATCTGCAGGATGGACAATTTATCCGCCTTTAAGTGCATTGCCACAAGCGATACCAGGTTCGGGAGCAGGTATGACATTATGGTTAGTTTCTATGGCTATTTTCGTTGCATCCTCTTTAATAGGGGCCTTAAATTATATTGTTACTATATTTAATTTAAGAACAAAAGGAATGCAAATGACAAGATTGCCATTAACAATGTGGGCATTCTTTATTACAGCAATTATTGGTGTAGTTTCTTTCCCTGTTTTATTATCAGCAGCTTTATTGTTAATTTTTGATAGAAGCTTTGGAACCTCATTTTATTTATCAGATATTTTTATTTCTGGAGAAGTCTTGCATTATCAAGGAGGGTCACCAGTATTATTTGAACACTTATTCTGGTTTTTAGGTCACCCAGAGGTATACATTGTATTATTACCAGCATTAGGAATAACTTCAGAAATCATATCAACAAACTCTAGAAAACCAATTTTTGGATATAGAGCAATGATACTTTCTATTATGGCAATTGCCTTTTTATCTACAATTGTTTGGGGGCATCATATGTTTATTACGGGTATGAATCCTTTCTTAGGGTCTGTATTTACTTTTACAACATTATTAATTGCAATTCCATCAGCGGTAAAAGCATTTAACTATATCACCACTTTGTGGAAAGGTAACTTACAATTAAACCCTGCAATGTTATTTTCTATAGGTTTAGTTTCTACATTTGTAACAGGTGGTTTAACAGGTTTAGTTTTAGGAGATTCAGCCTTAGATATTAACATTCATGACACCTATTTTGTTGTCGCACACTTTCACTTAGTAATGGGTGTTTCTGCGATATTTGGAATGTACGCTGGTATTTACCACTGGTTTCCAAAAATGTATGGTAGAATGATGAATAAAACATTAGGTTATTGGCACTTTTGGATTACAATTATTTGTGCTTATGGAGTTTTCTGGCCAATGCATTTTATTGGTTTAGCAGGTCTACCAAGAAGGTACTATTCAAATACAGCATTTCCAATGTTTGATGATTTATTGGAAATAAATGTTGTGATTACTATTTTTGCTTTGGTTGGAGGTATTGCTCAAATAATTTTTCTTGCTAACTTCTTTATATCGATGTATAGAGGAGAAAAGGCAACTCAAAACCCATGGAATTCTAATACTTTAGAATGGACAACTCCTGTTGAGCATATTCACGGAAACTGGCCAGGAAAAATACCAGAAGTTCATAGATGGGCTTATGATTATAGTAAAAGAGTAGATGCAAATGATGATGATAGTGATTATTTACATGGTCAAGATTTCGTATCACAAATTACGCCTTTATTAGAAGGTGAAGAACATTCTTAAAATTGTAATGTTATTCCTTTGAAGATCGGAATCTTATTATAAAAATATAAAAAAAGCCTTTCCTATCTGGAAAGGTTTTTTCGTTCAATAATAAAAGGTATATTTAACCTGTTTGAAAATCTCTTATATTTGTAATTATGAATGACAACTTAAATCCGGATAATAGTCAGTTAACAAATGAAGATTTAGACGTAGAAAAAAAATTACGTCCACTAACGTTTGATGATTTCACAGGACAAGATCAAGCCTTAGATAATCTTAAAATATTTGTTGAAGCTGCTAATCAAAGAGATGAAGCTTTAGATCATACGTTATTTCATGGCCCTCCAGGTTTAGGAAAAACAACCTTGGCTCATATTTTAGCAAACGAATTACAAGTTGGTATAAAAGTTACTTCTGGACCAGTTTTAGACAAACCAGGAGACTTAGCCGGATTGTTAACAAATCTAGATGAACGCGATGTTTTATTTATTGATGAAATCCACAGATTAAGCCCGATTGTAGAAGAGTATTTATACTCAGCGATGGAAGATTACAAAATTGATATTATGATTGAATCTGGTCCAAATGCTAGGACTGTTCAAATTAATTTAGAGCCATTTACTTTAATCGGAGCTACAACACGTTCAGGACTGTTAACAGCGCCAATGAGAGCGCGTTTTGGAATTAGTACTAGGTTGCATTATTATTCAACAGAACTGCTAACAACAATTATTCAAAGAAGTTCACAAATTTTAAAAGTTCCAATTTCTATGGAATCAGCAATTGAAATTGCAGGTAGAAGTAGAGGAACACCAAGAATAGCGAATGCCTTATTACGAAGAGTTAGAGATTTTGCGCAGATAAAAGGAGATGGAACCATTACCATAGAAATCGCAAAGTATGCTTTAAAAGCATTAAATGTAGATGCACATGGTTTAGATGAAATGGATAATAAAATTTTGGAAACTATTATTGATAAATTTAAAGGAGGTCCAGTAGGAATTAGCACAATTGCAACAGCAGTTTCTGAAAATACAGAAACGATAGAAGAAGTCTATGAACCTTTTTTAATTCAGCAAGGATTTATTATGCGAACTCCTAGAGGAAGAGAAGTTACTGACTTGGCATACAAACATTTAGGTAGAACGAAAGGGAAAAATCAAGCAGAATTGTTTTAAAAAAACCTTTAGTATTAAAGAATTTCCAATAGGCAGAGGCTAAGAAAAACATGAACATCAAAAAAATCATACCAATTTTAGAGTGGTTGCCCAACTACAATACCTCTCTTTTTAAAGGGGATTTAATTGCGGGAATTACGGTTGGTATTATTTTAATTCCACAAGGAATTGCCTATGCTTTAATTGCAGGGTTGCCACCAATTTATGGTTTGTATTGTGCATTAGTTCCACAAATAATGTATGCTATTTTCGGGTCTTCAAGACAGGTTGCAATTGGACCCGTTGCAATGGATTCTTTAATCGTTGCAACGGGTGTTTCAACATTGGCTTTAGCAGGTTCAGAAAGCTATATTGCAATTGCTATTTTGCTGGGGTTAATGGTCGGTGCGATTCAATTTATATTAGGAGTTTTTAGTTTAGGTTTTATCGTCAATTTTTTATCAAAGCCAGTAATTACTGGTTTTACATCTGCAGTCGCCCTTATAATTGGATTGAATCAATTTAGAAATTTATTTGGAGTAGATTTTATCCAAAGTGATCAAATCCAATATCTTTTAGAAGATATTTGGTTACATATAGCTGCTTTTAATACTCAAACAACCATTATTGGTTTTATTTCAGTTGTTATTATTGTTATTTTTAGAAAGATTAATAAAAAGATACCAAATGCTTTAATTGTTGTAGTTCTGGGGATTGTAACTCTGAAATACTTTGGGACTATTTTTAATGAAGTTTCTATTGTAAAAGACGTTCCTTCAGGATTACCAGTTTTCGGAATTCCAGAATTCGATTTAGATTTAATTAGAGAATTATTACCAATTGCAGTAACCTTGGTGATGGTTGGTTATCTGGAAACTATTTCTATTGGTAAATCATTAGAGGCAAAACAAGACGAATATAGAATTAGACCTAATCAAGAGTTAATTGCTTTAGGGTTAAGTAATATGGTTGGTTCGTTGTTTAAATCATATCCAACAACATCAAGTTTTTCAAGATCAGCAATCAACCAAGAAAGTGGAGGAAAAACAGGAATGGCGGCATTGATTTCTGTTGTTATGGTCGTGATTACGTTGTTGTTTTTAACACCATTATTTTATCATTTACCAAAAACAGTTTTGGCTGCAATTATTATTGTTGCCGTTTTTGGATTGATAAATTTTAAAGAAGCTGCCTTCTTATGGAGAGCTAATAATTTAGATTTCTGGTTGATGTTATCGACTTTTATAGCAACATTATTATTAGGAATTGAATACGGAATTATAGTTGGTGTTGGTTTGTCATTAGTTGTTTTAATTTTTAGAACATCAAGACCTTATATTACTGAATTAGGGAAAGTGCCAGACTCAAATTTTTATAGAAATAAAAATCGTTTCGAAGAAGTAATTATAGAAGAGGATATTTTAGTTTTTAGGTTTGATGCTCAAATATTTTATGCAAATTCAAGTTACTTTAGAGATAACTTAGACGAAATGGCAACCCAAAAAGGAAGGGCATTAAAATTGATAGTATTGGATGCAGAGAGCATTAACAGAGTAGACAGTACCGGAGTAGAGATGTTAAAAGAACGCATTAAGTATTATAAAAAGAAACAAGTTGTTTTTTATTTTGCAGGTGTTAAAGGCCCTGTAAGAGACGATCTTTTTAGAAGTGGTATTTTAGAAATTATAGATATCAATCATTTTTTCATGAAAGCGAATCAAGCGGTAAAATTTCATAAAACAGGAGATAGAAAGCAACAAGAAAAGTACTCAAAATACATACATCAAGCATACAAGTAATTTTAACGATTAAAAGTCGTTTTATTTAAGAATTATGATAATAGAACAAATTTACACAGGCTGTCTAGCACAAGGAGCTTATTATATAGAAAGTAACGGAGAAGTAGCAATTATTGACCCATTAAGAGAAGTGCAAGAGTATTTGGATAAAGCAGCTAAAAATAATGCAAAAACAAAATATATTTTTGAAACCCATTTTCATGCAGATTTTGTAAGTGGTCATGTAACTTTATCAGAAAAAACAGGAGCAGAAATTGTTTTTGGTCCTTCAGCAATAACAAGCTTTGAGGCAATAATTGCAGAAGATAATCAAGTTTTTAAAGTTGGAGATATTACAATAACAGTATTACATACTCCTGGTCATACAATGGAGAGTTCTTGCTTTCTATTAAAAGATAAAGAAGGTAAAGATCACGCAATTTTTAGCGGAGACACCTTATTTTTGGGAGATGTTGGCAGACCTGATTTAGCTCAAAAAGGAGAGCTTACAGAAAAAGATTTAGCGGGATTTTTGTTTGATAGTTTACGAAATAAAGTAATGCCTTTGGCAGACGACGTTATTGTGTATCCAGCACATGGAGCAGGTTCTGCTTGTGGTAAAAACTTAAGCAAAGAAACGGTCGGTACAATTGGTCATCAAAAAGAAACCAATTATGCTTTAAGAATAAACATGACTAAAGAAGAATTCATCAAGGAAGTTACGGATGGATTATTACCTCCTCCAGCCTATTTTCCTTTAAACGTGAAATTAAATAAAGAAGGTTATAAAAATATTGATGATATCATTAAAACATCTGCAAAACCATTATCTGTAAAAGATTTTGAGGTGATTGCTAATGAAACAGATGCTATTATTTTGGATGTTCGTCATCAAACAGAATTTGTAAAAGGATTTATTCCTCAATCTATTTTTATTGGAATTGATGGAGGTTTTGCACCTTGGGTTGGCGCTTTAATTAAAGACATTGAACAACCTATTTTATTAGTAACTCCACAAGGAAAAGAAGAAGATACTATTACACGTTTATCTCGAGTTGGTTTTGATAACGTTTTAGGTTATTTAGACGGGAGCTTTACTTCTTGGCAAAAGGCAGGTAAAGAAGTTGATACTTTGCGCTCTGTTTCCGTTGAAGTTTTAGAGCAAAGAATAAATGAAAAGGCTTTTGTTTTTGATGTTAGGAAACCAGGGGAGTTTGCAAGCGAACATATTATAGGAGCAGAAAGTACACCTTTAGATTTCTTAAATAACCATATTTCTGAATTCCCTAAAAAAGACGATTTTTTCTTGCATTGTGCTGGTGGATATCGCTCTGTAATTGCAGCATCTATTTTAAAAGCACGTGGTTTCCATAATATAATTGATGTTGCAGGTGGTTATGCAGCTGTTAGAAATACAACGATAGAAAGAACTGAAGTAGTTTGTCCATCAACTTTAAAATAAGAAAAAATGAAAAACATTCTAAGTCTCTTTTTGATGAGTTTCTTTTTCATCAATTGTAACTCTCAAAATGAAGTAAAATCAATTTCTACGATAGAATTAAAAGTTTTGTTAGAAAAAGAAAATATTCAATTAATAGATGTCCGAACTCCTGAAGAAATTGAACAAGGTTTTATAGCAACTGCAAAGTTTGCTAATTTTTTTGATGCTGATTTTTACACAAAGGCATCAAAGCAATTAGATCAAAGCAAACCCGTTTATTTGTATTGTAGAAGCGGTAGCAGAAGTGCAAAATCAGCAAAAAAACTCCAAAAAAAAGGCTATAAGGTTTACAATGTTTTAGGTGGATATAACAAATGGAAATTAGAAAATTAAAAATTATAACATCAGATTTTAAATAGAAATATTTTGTTAGTTGTTTGCTTTTTGATAAACATACAGACACACAAAAAAACAGAGAACAAAAACTTTTAAATTAGAGGTTTTCTGCCCCCTTTTTAGTATTTTAGTTTTATGAAAAAAATATTAATTGCGATGTTACTTGTGGCCAATTTTGGATTCTCACAAGAAAAAATCCCATTTATTGATTATGATGAAATCCTCGAAAAAATAAACAAAGAAGAGATTAGCGAAAAAAAAATAGCGCTCATTAATAAAATTAGCAAGAACGATTCTGCTTATTATCCTTTACTTGTATCAAAATCTTATTATCTACTACAAATAGAAAAATATCAAGAGGCCTTAGATGTCGCAAACGAAGGTCTTGATCATAGACATAAGCATTCTAAAGTTAATTATTATGTCAATAAAGGTGTTGCTTTAACAAACCTAAAAAGAGATGATGAAGCGCTAGATAACTACATTAAAGGGCTTCAAATCTATCCTAAAAACTATTTATTATGGTCTAATAAAGCATCCGTTTTAGAAAGACAAGGAAAGTTAAATGCCGCTATAGATGCATACAAAACAGCAATTACTTTAAATCCATTTTATAAAAAGCCACACTTACAAATTGGTAATATTTACTATAAACAAGAATGTTTAACACAAGCGTTAATGTGTTTTAATATGTTTCTTCTGCTAGAACCAGATACAAATGGGGCTTTTACAACCTTACAATCATTGAACAATGTTGTGCAGTCAAAAAACCCGAATAAAAGAGATCTAAATATTAAGTTAGACGATGAGGACGACTCTTTTGAAGATCTCGATTTAGTTTTGAGTAGTAAAGTCGCTATGAATAAAAACTATAAAACAGGAAACCCTATCAATATCGCTTTAGCAAGACAAAATCATGCGATGATTGCCCAGTTAAAAAATTTTGAAGGAAATGGAGGCTTTTGGGATAAAACATATATTCCTTTCTTTAAATGGATTGGTGAAAACAGTAAATTTGATGATTTTATTTACACTTTAACATACTCTATAGAAAATGAGGAATTTAAAAAAATCATTGAAAAGAATACTAAAAGCAAAGTTGTTTTTTTAGAAGATTTAAAAAAAGAATGGGAAAAAATAGTTTCTAAAAATAACATTTTTTTTAACGGAAAACAACAAGATGTAACTTACGAATATACCGACTCTTATGCAGACGCAATTGGTAAATTTGAAGATGGAAATAGGATTGGGTTTTGGCAGTTTTATAATGAATCTGGCAGATTAACTGCCGATGGGAACTTTGATGCTTACGGAAACAGGACGGATAAGTGGACTTGGTATACTGCCCTTAATCAAATAAAAGAGACTGCTTTTTATAAAGAAGGGCTTTTACAAGGGCAGAATTTGATGTTTCATGAAAACGGGAAGAAATATGTAGATGCTATTTATAAAAATGATTCTTTAAATGGTAAATACGAGTACTATACTAACAATGGTGCTTTAGCAGAAAGAAAATATTTTAAATCCGGAAATTTAGACAGCATTTATAAAGCCTACTTTAAAGTTGGAGAAAAAAATCTTGAATATTATTTTCCTTATAAAAACGGACAAATACAGGGTGAAGCACTAGAGTATTATGCAAATGGAGATTTATTTGAAAAAACGAATTATGTTTCTGGAAATAAAAATGGCCTAAAAACAGGGTTTCATTTTAATAAGCAAATAGCTTCTGAGATTAACTATGCGGATGGCAAATTAAATGGAAGCTACAAATCATATCATACAAATGGAAAACTAAATGAAGTAGGGCAAAGTTTAGATGGTTTTTATAATGGCCCTTGGAAGATGTATTATTCAGATGGAACGCTCCAGACTGAATACAGCTATAAGAATGGAAAATTAAATGACCTGTATAAATTCTATGATACCGATGGTAAATTATTTTATGATTTTGTATATCGAAAAGGAGAAATGATTGCTTTTACTTTCTACAATAAAGATGCTACTGTTTTAAAGAAAGGTAAAAAGAAAAAGGGTGAGTTTTATTACGAAGGATTTTCACCTAAAGGGAATAAAACCGCAGAAGGACTTTATGATATTTCTGGAGGAAAAATGGGCGAATGGAAATTTTATACGAATAATGGAATCCTAATTAATAAAGGTGATTTTGAAGAAGGAAAAGTAATAGGAGAATATTTCACATACTTTAAAAATGGAAAAATTGATAATATAACAACCTATAAAAAGGATGTAATTGATGGTTATTATTTTGGTAATCATATAAATGGACAAATGAGTGCCCAAGGTTGGTATAAAGATGGGAATCAACATGGTGAGTGGAGATATTATAATCTGGAAGGATCAATAAATGCAATAAACTTTTTCCATAAAGGGATGCTTCACGGAGCGCAAAAATATTATGGAGTATCTGACAAATTAATATCTACTTCGGTATATAATTTTGATGCCTTAATTTCTGAAAAAATTTTAGATAAAGGTGAGGTGCTGTTCGAAGAGTTAACCTATACTTCTTCTGAAAGCAACCAAGAATTAGTTCATAAACATTATAACGGAAACATAAAAACTAAAACAGCTTATGTAAATGAAGTCAAACATGGAGATTATCAATATTTCTACTTTAGTGGCAAGAAGAAAGTTGCGGGAAGTTATAATAATGATGCACAAACTGGACTTTGGGTTTGGTATTATGAAAATGGGGAAATAGAAAGTAGAGCGACTTATTTAAACGGTAAAGTTCATGGAAAAGTAATTAATTATAATAAAAATGGTATCGTAGATGGAGACTATTCTTTTGAAAATGATTTAGAAACTGGCACAAGTTTTGTGTTTTATGAAACCGCTATTAAGGCTTCCGAAACTCCTTATTACGAGGGGAAGAGACATGGTAAAAAGAAGGTGTACGATGCACTGGGTAAATTGCAGTTAATTCGCTTTTACAATCATGGAGAGATCATAGGTTATAGCTATTTAGATAAAAATGGAGCAGAATTAGAGATGATACCACTAAATAGAGAAAGTGGTAAAGTTGAAGCTTTTTTCGATAATGGAAAACCTTCTATAAGTATGGAATATAAATTTGGAGATATCGTAGATGAATTTATATCGTATTCTTACAATGGTAATATAGAAAGTGAATTTCCATATTTAAATGGCAAATATAACGGGCTTGTCAAAGAATATTTTTTGAATGGAAAGATAAAAGAAGAGACTACTTATCGCCATAATGAGAAACATGGGAAAAATACTATTTATTACCAAAACGGAAAGAAGAAAGAAGAAAGAGTGTTTTTAAATAATGTCGAACATGGAATATCAGTGTTCTATGATGAGTTAGGAGAAATAAAAACGAAAAAGGAGTATTTTAATGGAAAAATTTACAATGTTGAAAATTTATAGATCAAGTTTAATTGCATTCTTTTTATTACTAGTAACAAGTATAAATGGTCAATACTCTGCTGAGTTTTTAAAGTATAGTAAATTGCATCCAGAAGCTGCAAGAGTTCGTTTGCAACAGCAAACCATTATAACTATTGAGGCTAATAAAGAAGGTTTAGAAATTTATCAAGAGTTTATAGAAGAGGATCTGTATTTAAATGAGTCTGCAACTTATAATTCTAAAAACACACTAAATTTTTCTACTTTCTTTGAGCTAAATGAGATCGAAGCATCTTCTCTTTCTTTCGAGAATAATCAATATATAGCAACAAATGTAGAAAAATTTACAGAGAAAGATGAGTTAAATAAATCTTTTTATGATGATACAAAGTCCTTAAGTTTTGTGTATCCGAATTTAAAAAAAGGATCAAAATCAAAATTAAAGTATTCACAGAAAATTAAAAATCCTCGTTTTTTATCACCTTTTTATTTTGGAGAATATTATCCTATTAAAAAAAATAAAGTAATAATTATTGCAGATAAAGGTGTGAATTTAGAGTTTAGAAAGTTCAATGTTTCCGAGGATAAGATTAAATTCACAAAAGAAGAGAAGCGAAGAAAAATAATTTACACTTGGGAGTTAATAGATCAAGAAAAATATGATTATGAGCCAAATACACCGAGCTTTAAAACTATTTTGCCACATATTGTTCCTATTATAACTTCCTATAAAATTAAAAATAAAAACACAAAGCTATTAGGGGAAGTCTCCGATTTATATAGTTGGTATTATTCTTTGGTTACAAATGTAAATACCGAAGCTCCAAACGAAGAATTGGTAACGCTAGTGAGTAAAATTACTGCTGATAAAAAGACCGATTTAGAAAAGGTAAAATCTATTTATTATTGGACACAGAAAAATATAAAATATATTGCTTTTGAGTATGCGCTTGGTGGTTTTATACCAAGAGAGTCTAACGATGTTTTTAGAAAGAAGTATGGAGATTGTAAAGACAATTCGAGTATTCTTTACCGAATGTTAGAAATTGCAGGTGTAAAAGGAAACTTAACATGGATCGGAACTAGAAGTATACCTTATACCTATGAAGAAGTGCCAACGCCGGTGGTAGATAACCACATGATTCTTTCGTATGAAAATAATGGAAGAACTTATTATTTAGACGCAACTGGAAGGTATATTAAATTCGGAATTCCGACTTCTTTTATTCAAGGAAAAGAAGCGTTGGTTTCTTATGGAAAAGAATTTAAGATTAAAAAGGTACCTGTTATCGATGCTAAAGAAAACGCAGTTGTAGAGAGTACAACTATAAAAATTGAAAATGGAAGTATTATAGGCACTTCGAAAGCAATCATCTCTGGTTATCCTAAGATTGATGTTTTTAATGCTCTAGAAAACGAAAACACACAAACCAAATTGAAACAATTCTATAACAGAATGTTTGAAAAAGGGAATAATAAATTTTTAGTGAGTAGTTTTAAAGAAACTAATAAATATGATTATGATTATGATTTTATTTTGGATTATGATTTTGAAATTAAAAATTATTCTAAAAGTTTGGGAGATGAAATTTATATTAACCTAAATTTAAATAAAGATATATCTTATTTTAAAACGGATAAAAAACGTAAAAATGCAATAGAATACGACTACAAAAGATATTTTAGTTACACCACAAAATTAGTAGTTCCAACAGGTTATAAAATAGATTATTTGCCAGAAGGAGTAAAAGTTTCTAATGAGTTTATGACTTGCGAGATTATCTATTCAGTAAAAGGGAATGAAGTGATTTATAACCATACGATAGCGTTAAATTTCTTGATTTTAAGTTTGGAGGAACAAAAAGTAGTGAATAAACAGATTCAAAAAATTGAAAGAAACTATAAAGAGATTGTTGTTTTAAAAAAAGAATAAAAAAAAATTATGAGAATTAAAATTAGTTTATTAGTTGCATTATTATTTGCTTTTCAGTCCTTATTATCACAAGGTAGCCCTTATTTTAATAGTTATGATTGGGAACAAGCCCCAAGCTATTCTGCAGAAGAAGGGAGTAAAGAGGATATGGTTGCTGTGAAAGAAAAAACAGTAACAGAGTTTTATTTTTTAAAAGGAGATTTAGTTGAGTACTTTTTAGAACATAAAGTTTTGTGGCTAAATTCGGATGACGCAATAGAAGAATATAACAAAATTTACTTGCCTTTTTCGTCCGAATCAGAATTACAGGTAAATAAAGCAAGAGTGATCACTCCGGAAGGGAAATTAATCAATTTAGATAAATCTAAAATACTTACTGCAGAAGACGAAGAATCTGGAAGAACGTATAAGTATTTTGCTTTAGAAGGTATCTCAAAAGGAAGTTTCATTGAGTATCTATATGTAGTGAAAAAGGCACCAACTTATATGGGAAAGAAAGTGAGTCTGCAAAAAGTATATAATATAGACAAAGTTGAATTCGATTTGTATGCTCCAAAAAACTTAATTTTCAAATTTAAGAGTTTTAATAAAATTCCCGATATAGTTCGAGATACTCTTATCACAGAAAAATCACATTGGAAACTTCATATCGATAAAGTAAAAAAACTATCTAATGAATACCAAGCGGCTTTCAATGCGTCCAAAGGTTTTCTAGTCTATAAAATTGACAAAAATGTTGCTAGTAATGTTTCTGATATTGTTTCTTATAGTAAAATTTCTCAAAATTTATATAAATTTTACTATCCTGAGTATTCAGAAAAGACAATAAGTTCCATCAATAATTTTATTACGGAGTTAAAACTAGCGAAGAATACAGCACAAGAATCAATTGTTAGAAAATTAGATTTTTATATTAAAATGAATGTATTTTATCAAGATATGTATAGTGATGAGTTGGAAGATTTAGACGCAATTATAACGAATAAAGTAGCGAATGAAAATGGAGTGTTAAAGTTATATATAGCCATCTTAAGAACCTTAAAGATTAAACATGAGTTGGTGTTAACGACCGATAGAAAGCAACTAAAGTTTGATGCTGAGTTTGAAGCAAATAATTTTTTAACAGACTTTTTATTGTATTTTCCTAAGTCTAAAAAGTACTTGTCACCAAATGCTTTTGAAACAAGGTTTGGTTTTCCGCAGCCTTTTATGACGGATAATTATGGGTTGTTTATTAAAGAAGTTGTCATTGGAGATTATAAGTCTGCAGTGGGAAGAATTAAATATATCGAGCCCGTAAAAGGTGAGGAAAGTATTGATGTTATGAAGGTGACAGTAGATTTTAATAAAGAAAACCTCACCGAGAATATTGTTCATTTTGATAGAGCCTTCAGCGGATATTATGCAATGAATATTCAACCTTTTATGCATCTAATTCAAGGAGAAAAAAGAGAAGAATTGGTAGATAATTTTATAGAAAATATTACAAAAGAGTTAGAGATAACAGGGCGAAAATTAGTAAATGATGATCCTGAATTATTTGGGACAAAACCATTACAATTTATTGTAGATTTTACAACAGAAGCTTTTATAGAAAAAGCAGGAAGAAAGTATTTGTTTAAATTGGGAGACTTAATTGGGCAACAAATACAACTATATCAGGAAAAAGAGAGGCTACTACCTTTAGAAGAGCAATTTCACAGAAGTTATTACAGAACACTTACCATTCATATTCCTGAAGGGTATGAAATCAGCAATTTAGAGGACATTATTATAGACAAATCATTTGTTAAAAACGGAAAAGAATTGTTTTCTTTTAGGTCTTTATACAAATTAGAAGGAAATAAATTGACCGTAACAGCAGACGAACATTACAGAGAAAATATTGTACAAGTACCAATGTACGAAGCATATCGAACTGTAATTAATAGTGCTGCAGATTTTAATAAGATAGTATTGTTACTAGAACCTAAAGAATAGGTCTATGAAAACTAAAAGGGAGCGAATTCCTCCCTTTTTTATGATTTATTTTAATACAAATAGTTGTTTCATGAAAGTAAGCCAAAAATTATCCTAAATAAGACTTTAATAAATGTGTCCTAGACGTAGATTGCAGGTTTCTAATTGCTTTTTGTTTTAATTGACGAACCCTTTCTATAGATAAGTCAAACAGATCACCAATTTCATTTAAGCTAGAAGCAGAAGGTAGACCAATACCATAATACATTTTGATAACCTGCGCTTCTTTATGAGACAGCCTTTCTAAGACCCTGTTTATTTCTATAGTTAAAGATTGATTCATTAACTCTTTGTCTGGTTTTGGTGATTCTCCAGACTGTAATACATTATATAAATTAGAATCTTCACCTTCTTTTAAAGGGGCGTCCATAGAGACCTGTTTTCCGGAGTTTTTCAAAGATATTTCGACTTCTGTTTCAGTCATATCTAATTGTTTTGCAATTTCTTTATGTGTTGGCATACGTTGCTCTTCTTGTTCTAATCGAGCATATATTTTTCTTATTTTATTAATGCTTCCTATTTTATTTAGCGGCAAACGTACAATACGAGATTGTTCAGCTAACGCTTGTAAAATAGACTGGCGAATCCACCATACAGCGTAAGAAATAAATTTAAATCCTCTAGTTTCATCAAATCGTTTTGCTGCTTTTACCAAACCTAAATTGCCTTCATTTATCAAATCAGATAATTTTAAACCCTGTCTCTGGTATTGTTTTGCTACTGAAACTACAAACCTTAAATTTGCACTAACTAATTCATTTAAAGCCCTATTATCTCCAGTTTTAATTTTTAAGGCTAATTCTACTTCTTCATCCGCAGTAATAAGTCCAATTTTACTAATTTCTTGAAAATATTTATCTAAAGATTCTGCATCACGATTGGTAACCTGTTTAACAATCTTAAGTTGTCTCATAAATATAATTTTTTGATAAATTAAGTTTAAATAAATAGATTGCAATCATCACACTCTTTCATTTCTCCATAATAAGTTTCTCGATATTTATGGATAGTTTTAAAAGGAATCCATAAAAAATATTTTTTGATATAAGTAACTCTTGAGTTTAACATCCCCATTGCTGAAGAATAGTATTTTTGGTATTTAGTTTCTCTTTTAACGTGAAGTATTTTCATAAGTAGAATTTTAAAGAAGTGCGTAGCACTTTTAATTGAAGTTTAATATTGTTGTGTGTGATTTTTTGAAAAAAGTATCAGACAAAAAAACTAGAAAGCAGAAGAGGTAAGTTTATTAGATTGATTTTTTAAAATGCAAAAATCAACATTATAAGCTTTGGTGTTTCTTTTGTAGTAAATATAAGAATCTTTCATGATTCTGCAATATACGAAAAAACGAGCCTTTTTCGATGAAAAAAGCTCGTTTTCTTTGTTTTTTTAATCAAAATTGACTAAAAAGTGTTGTTTTCTAAAATTTTAAAGAAACTCCAACTAAGAAATTTCTAGTTGCTTGTGGGTAATAACCAGCGCCATCTAAAGTAGTTGTTGTACCTGAATTAGACCAAGTATCATCATACGTATAGTAATATCCTCTGTCAACATATTCTTTATTGAAAATATTATTCACCAAAGCAGAGAATACAATAGATTTAAAAATTTTGCTTGGTTTCATTTCATAAATTATATTTAAATCAGAAGTAAAATAGCTGTCTAAAACATCGTTATTAGAAACGGTACTATTAAAATTACTCATAAACTGTTTGCCAACAAATTTAGATAAGAATGAAATTTGTAAGTATTCTAAAGGATTGTAAATAAGCATATTTCCAACAACAACATCTGGTGAGAATGACAAGTTGGTGTTTCCTAAATCTTTTAAAGTTCCGTTAACTTGTGCAACAAAATTTTTATTTTTATTTGAGCTAAAGGCAGCATTTGGTTTGATTGAGAATTGGTCATTTATAGTAATATCTGCATCAATTTCTAAACCTAATCTATAACTGTTTCCAGAAGTTTCTCTTATTGGCGCACCAACATCATCTAAAGCACCTGTTAAAACTAACTGGTTCTTATAATCCATGTAATAGATATTGGTGTTTAATTTGATGTTTTCCTTTTTTATACGCCAACCAAATTCTAAATCATTTAAAGATTCAGGAGTGGTAACTCCGCCTTCAAAATCGTTTCTATTTGGCTCTTTATTTGCCACTGCAAAAGAAGTGTATAAATTATTATCTTGATTGATTTCATAAGTGAAACCAAACTTTGGATTAAAGAAATTAAAGTCTGCATTTACATCAATACTTGCCAAGTCAGAAGTAATTCCTGCTGTTTGATAATTTACAAAACGACCTTGAACGTCTATATAACCAGAAAGCTTTTCATTAATTTTAAAAGTTGCTTTCGCAAAAATTGAAAAGTCTGTCTTTTTAGCATCAGAAAAATAATAACGATCTCTAATATTTACATCTTGTGCTAAATCTTCTCCCCAAATTACTTCGCCAAAATGATCTCCAGTATAATTTGAATATGAAATTCCTGAAATAAAATTTAGTTTATCTGTTTTGTAATTCGTATTGAAGTTTACGACATAAAAATCGTTTTCTAACCAACGTCTTACAATAACATCTGTACCATCAATAATTAAATTATTGAAATCCGCGGCATCTTCATCTTCTTTAAATTGCTCAAAAAATCCAGCACCTTTTGTGTAGTTCAATGCTAAATTAGTAGACCAACTTTTATTCAATTTTTCATTCCAATGTAATTGATAATGATTTTGTTGATAATCATCCACTTCATTATCATACGTATATGGGTTTTGTCTTCTGTCAGAAGCTAATTCATCTGCAGTTAAACCTGCCCAAGCTTGGTAAGTTTTCTCTTTTCCACCAAAAGTAACGGCTTTTATCAAGGTGTTCTCATCCGTATAGCTTCCTTGTAAATAGTACGATTTTAAATCTGCAGAAGCTCTGTCTATGTATCCATCAGAAGAAATATTAGACAAACGTCCTGCGATTTCTATATGATCATCAATTTTACCAGTACTAAATTTTACTGTATGTTTTCTTGTTCCGAAAGATCCAAAAGAATTAGAAATTTCTCCAAAAGATTCTTCTGAAATAGCATCTGTTAAAATATTTAAACTTGCACCAAAAGCTCCTGATCCGTTGGTAGACGTACCTACTCCACGTTGTAATTGCAAGTTTTGAGTAGAGGAAGCGAAATCACCTAGATTCACCCAAAAAGTTCCATGACTTTCTGGATCGTTATAAGGAATTCCGTTTACAGTTACATTAATACGCTCACCATTAGAACCACGAACACTCATGTAGGTGTAACCAACGCCTGCACCTGCATCTGAAGAAGAAACTACAGAAGGCATGTAGTTTAGTAAAATAGGGATATCCTGACCTAAATTACGTTTCGAAATTTCCTTTTTTGATAAGTTAGAAAAGGTAACTGGAACTTCTGCATTTACTCGAACTGCAGAAACTAAAACTTCTTCTAAGACATTTTCATCTGAAGTTAAAAAAAAGTTTAATTCTACATCTTGATTAACGATAATGACTCCTTGTATATTGGTTTTGTAACCAATAAACGAAACCTGAATTGTATACTCTCCTTTTGGAAGATTTACATTGAACTTTCCATCAAAATCGGTGGCTGTTCCTTTGTTTGTTTCTTTTACCAGAATAGTTGCTCCAGATAAAGATTCATTGTTTTCATCTACTACTTTTCCTTTAAGTGTAAATGTTTGGGCGTTTGTAAGTATACTTACAAACAAGAATAAAAAAAAGATGTTTTTTTTCATTTTAAAAAAAATTTAAAACGAATAAAAAGAGGTAATTATTCTTGTGATTAATATTGAATAATTAATTTGTGAAGCATTGCTTCATTTTTTGCAGTCGCTAAAAGGTGTAAAAAACCTTTTTTACGCTTGCTTCCTAAACAGCATTATCTGTTCTAGGTTCAATGGGTATGATCTCAGCCTTTTAAAGTTTTGAGTTTTTATTGTAAATGATGAGTTATTAATACCTCGAAATCTACAACTCGTAACTGTAATTAGCACCCCTTTATGAGAACGCTGCAAAATTAAGGTAGAAATTTTTAATGGGAAACAAAAAAGTGTTTTTTTTGCTTTAATCGAATTTAGGCTTCTTTCTTAAAGCTTTTTTTACAGAAACTCTTTTTTTATTTTCTGCTTTTCTTTTGATAGAACCTTTACTAGGTTTTGTCGCTTTTCTTCTTTTAGGGCGAATTAAATTTGTCTTCAATAATTCTAAAAAACGTTTGATAGCGATGTTCTTATTTCTATGTTGAGAACGCGATTCATCACAAAATAAAATCAATACATTCTCTTTTGTTAATTTTGATGAAAGCTTGGTTTTTAAAAGTATCTTCTCTCCATCAGATAGGGAGTTAGAGCTTTCTAAATCAAAAGTTAATTCAACTTTAGAAGACGTTTTATTTACATGTTGTCCTCCAGCACCAGAACTTCTGATACCTTTAAAATGGAGTTCTTTTATAATATCTATTGGATTCATCTAGTAATCAAATGAGGCTCCAAAATCGTCGCTTTGATGCAGAAAATGCATGTCTAAGTCAAGTAAAGAATCAGAAAAAGAGTATAAGTTTTCTTTTTTAGAAATAATCTTATCAATCGCTTTTACAGCATTTTTTAAGCGAGTTTCTTTATTCCCTTTTAATAAAATATAAGGTTTATTATTGTCTTTTAAAGATTTTTCAAAAGCAGTAAACATTTCTAAACGCTGTTCTGGTCTGTCTCGTAAATCATCTTCTTCCCAAGGGGTATCGATATAGGTTAATAGATATAAATCATACTGATTTTCATTGGCTGCTTTGTTTAATTTTTCATCAACAAAACCTACATAAAATTCTTCTGAATATACTTTTGTTTCTAATAAATCAGTATCACAGATTAAAATTTTATCGGCTCTTTTAGCCAATTTGTTTTCTAGTTTCATTTGCCCAATTGCAATCGGAAGTAAATCTTCTTTCTCACAAGTTTTACGTTCATTATTCCATTTTTCTTGCAGGTATTCACGCGCAAATTCTGGTGCCCAAACGGTGTTGTAATAACGAGCTAGTTGGCGAGAAAGTGTCGTTTTTCCTGAAGATTCAGGTCCAAATAAAACAACCTTTACAAGGTTAATGGGTTTTTGTTTAAGTTTTTTTTCCATGCTAAATAACCAAATATTGCTATAAAAGTAAATCCTAAGTATTGAAAACTAGTAAAGGTAAATCCTTTATAAAAATATAAAGGTACAGAAATGATGTTTCCTACTATCCAAAATAACCAATTTTCTATTTTTCGTTTTGCCATTAACCACATACCCACAAAGAAAATTGCAGTTGTAATTGTATCTGCATATGCAACCCAAGAAGTCCATTTGTCAAATGTTTTATAAACGACAAACACAAAAATTAGTGTTGCAAAAAAGATATAAATGGCTGTTTTTTTTTCTTTTTGAGTTATTCTAGAAATTGGTGTAACATTTTTGTCATCGACTTTACGAGTCCAAATATACCAACCATAAACACTCATTATAAAGTAATATCCATTAATCATCATATCACCTAAAAGCTCCCATTTTAAAAGCAAATACACAAATATTGATGTGCTAATCATTCCAGTTGGAAATACCCATATTTTGTTCTGTTTGGAATACCAAACGGATAAAAAACCAAAAATTACAGCAACAATTTCTAAGGTAATTTCTGTTGTTGAGTAGGTTTGGTATTGTCCAAAAAGTAATTCAAAAATTTCTGTCATATTCGTTTATGAAAAATTTAGAAGGTCAAAAGTAAGAAGTTATTATGGATTTTAATGTTTTTGATTATATAGAAGTAAAGTTCGGATAGTTGTTTCGCTTTAAAACGGTGCAACTCATCAATACCCAAATACACAGGTAAATCCTTCAAATTCTAAAAATTCGATATTATAAGAAGATACTTTACCATTAAAACGGATTTCACCAGTTGTTTGATGATTGTCAAAATTAAAATCATCCACATAAATATGATGTAAAAAAAGCAATTTTTTCTTTCCGTAGATTTTATATAAACTTTCTTTTGCTCCCCAAACAATTGTTAGTTTACTAATAAGAGCATCTACATTTGCAATAGTTTTGTATTCTTCAATTGGCGTAAATCTATGCGCAATTTTTAAAATTTTTTCACGCTGTTTTTCAATATCAATTCCAACTGAATTTTCATAAGAAAAAATAATGGCTGTAAATGAAAAAGAGTGAGAAATAGAAATATATCGCCCAGCATCTAAATGTGGTTTTCCAAATTCATCATAATGTAAATCAGCATCTGTTAATCCGACTTCTTTTAATAAATGGCGAATGCTTAAAAATCCTTTTTGATGTAATTCAGATTTCATAGAACTTAACCTTATAGAACTCTCTTCGGTTAAAGAGATTCCATTCTTTAAGTCGTCAATAGATTCTTCAATCTTCCAAATGAGTACTTTAGTAGAAGTGTTAACCTTTAATGTTTTGTAAAGAGCCATATTTTCTAAAATGGATGTCGTAACTTTGCAGTCGAAAAATTTTGATATAAATATACATAATATGAGCACAAAAACCGCTACATACGTTCCTTTTAAAGTGAAAGATATTTCTTTGGCAGCTTGGGGAAGAAAAGAAATGAACTTGGCAGAAGCAGAAATGCCGGGATTAATGGCTTTGAGAGAAGAATATAAAGATTCTCAACCATTAAAAGACGCAAGAATTGCAGGATGTCTACACATGACGATCCAAACTGCAGTTTTAATTGAAACTTTACAGGCTTTAGGAGCAGAAGTTACCTGGAGCTCTTGTAATATTTTTTCTACACAAGATCAAGCTGCTGCTGCAATTGCAGACGCAGGAACGGCTGTGTATGCTTGGAAAGATATGACTGAAGAAGAATTTGATTGGTGTATCGAACAAACTTTATTCTTTGGAGAAGATAAAAAACCTTTAAATTTAATTTTAGATGACGGTGGAGATTTAACAAATATGGTTTTGGATCGTTATCCAGAATTAGCTGCAGGAATCAATGGTTTATCTGAAGAAACAACAACTGGAGTTCACAGATTGTATGATAGAGTAAAAGCAGGAACTCTACCAATGCCAGCAATTAATGTAAACGACTCTGTTACTAAATCTAAATTTGACAACAAATACGGTTGTAAAGAATCTGCAGTTGATGCAATTCGTAGAGCAACAGATATTATGTTAGCAGGTAAGCGTGTAACTGTATGTGGTTATGGAGATGTAGGAAAAGGAACAGCAGCTTCTTTTAAAGGTGCAGGTTCTATTGTAACGGTTACAGAAATCGATCCAATTTGTGCACTACAAGCTGCAATGGATGGTTTTGAAGTAAAAAGATTAGAAACTGTTATTGCAAATTCTGATATCATTATTACAACAACAGGAAACAAAGATATTATTCAAGGCCGTCATTTCGAAACAATGAAAGACAAAGTAATTGTGTGTAATATTGGCCACTTTGACAACGAAATTGACATGGCTTGGTTAAATAAAAACCATGGACATACAAAAGACACCATCAAACCTCAAGTTGATAAATACAATATTAACGGAAATGATATTATTCTTTTAGCAGAAGGACGATTAGTGAACTTAGGCTGTGCAACTGGGCATCCAAGTTTTGTAATGTCTAACTCATTTACAAATCAAACTTTGGCTCAAATAGAATTGTGGACAAACAGAGACGCGTATGAAAATGAAGTATATATGTTGCCAAAACATTTAGATGAGAAAGTAGCAAAATTACACTTAGCAAAAATAGGTGTAGAGTTGACAGAATTACGTTCTGATCAAGCGGCTTATATTGGTGTAACGATCGAAGGCCCATTTAAGCCAGAACACTATAGATACTAAAAAAACCTGTCATTGCGAGGAAGTAATGACATGGAAATCTCATTTTTTGATTATTAAAATTTAAAAACCCTTGCATTAATTTGTAAGGGTTTTTTCTTTGGGCGTTTTAACAGGCTTTCACTTCTCGCTTTTTTGTTTAAAAAAACAAAAAGAGCTCAAACAAACCGTTCAATCCCTAACGCGAGAGTTTTAGACAATTAATAAACTAAGACCGTTGCAAAAAGCGAACTTAATTAATTTCCCTTTTTAG
>TARA_B110000046_G_scaffold171804_1_pt1 | contig 28906 bp, 21 predicted proteins | sample TARA_B110000046 | Tara Oceans TARA_B110000046 (sample SAMEA4397157) | marine metagenome | biome: Polar Biome; feature: [DCM] deep chlorophyll maximum layer (ENVO:01000326); material: water (ENVO:00002006), including particulate matter (ENVO:01000060) such as... | depth 40 m
AACTAAATCAAAGGAATTTCTTTTCCTTTATACGTCGGAATTTTTGGTATTTTTAGATAATCCCAAACTATTTACAAAAATTCTCCTATGAGACTCGAACTCATATTTTAACTTTGTTGAGTTAAGTCCTAAGACTCCGCGGACATAGAAGTATTCAAATATTTAATCTCTATAACTACTTCAATCATTGAGTTGTTATTTGACCTAAAAAGAATGAAATGCCCAGAAATGTTAAAAGTACCACCGTTACTTTTTTGGACAAAATATCCAAAATATCAACGATAGAACTATGAGCATACCCTTCTAGGACAAAAATACCAAAAATATGCACGTTAAACTATTGAAGCCGATCTTTGTTAGCCTCATTATAACGATCAATTAAGCTTTGATTTTCGGAAGTCTACTAAACAGACAGTGTCCTGGATTTTTATAATATTAGCTTTACGTTGGGAGTCTTTGATTCGTATGTCGCAACCTTCACCCTCTTCTATAAAACTTGAGAAGTAGGATTAAACAAACTAAAAGATCGACAGGGTAAGGGGGGGGGATTGTACCTATTATTTATTTCGTCTTAAAGGATTCGAACCTTTACTTGTTTGCTTAGAAGGCAAATGCTTTGTCCAATTAAACTAAAGACGAGGAGGGTTAAAGTTATAAGATATAAGTGTATTAACGCTAAAAGCTCCGTGCTTCGTAGAAGAAGACGTAACCCCATAAGAAACCAAGGAATTAACTCCATCGGGTGTTATTTTTCCAAACGTAATCGCCACCTTATTTGCTCTACCACTTTTTGTTCTTGTTCATTTACCTTTACACTCTATTTTGATACCTGATATGAGAGTATAATTTGACTTGTTTAGCCAGTGCTTAATGACTTCTGTAAATCCTCTCAGTAAGCTAGCTCTAAATATAATGTCCTTTCTTTTAGCACTGAACTCAATTTGTTGGTTTATGTAATCACTTAAACACTGAGCGGTTAAAAAGTAGCTGGTACTTTTTCTATCAAGCGGGCTAAATTTTGCGATAAATGATTTATTTTTATCAGATTCTTGGTAAGAATAAACGTTAGACGCTTGATTTAAATTTATTGGAGAATAATTGGGAATGCTAGTTTTTTGCAAGATTTTCGAGTCATTAAGATTATTTAAATTTGGTTGTAACGTTATATACCTCTGTTTTAATACTTTGTTATACAACCCGTTTACATTATTAGCACGATGTAATACTGCGGTATTTGTTAGTATATTACATGCCTTTAATAGACTTCTATTATAATTTCTAACCTCAAAATCTTTTAACAAACTATTTACGAAAAAGCTGTTGTTATCACATCATGTTGACCTTCAGCTTAGTCTTGAACCTGTTAACAGTGAGTTTGTGTTTATTTTTTGCCCCATCAATTATTATTATTACAGAATAGTAAGATTTGAACTTACATAATATACACCCAAAGTATATACTTTACCTGATTAAGCTATATCCTGTTAGATTAGACAATCCTCTTCTCATCTACTAATTTTTCAATAAACCCTTTTCCCGTAGATTTTGTTTTTTAGAGATCAAGAAATGTCCGCTTCGTAGAGCCCAATCCCCACTCAATCTGTTTCAAAGGAAATTCACGTTATAGTTAAGTCGGTGTAACGCTATTGATTAAGTAATAATAGATTTGAACTATTAACCGTTTCGGTGTAAACGAAACGCTCTACCGTTGAGCTAATTACTAAAGTTGTTAAATTGATAAAAAATTAAGCCTTTTCAGATAATCAATTTATATATTTATCTAAAGATACAGACTCAACTACGATTGGCATGTTTCCATGTCCAACACCACAAATTTCAGAACATTGCCCGAAAAAAATACCATCACGTAAAAGGAAAACGGAAGTCTGGTTTAAACGACCCGTGCATGCGTCGACTTTAATACCTAATGAAGGTACGGCTCAGCTATGTAAAACATCAGCGGCAGTAACTAATACTCGAATATGTGTGTTTTGTGGTAGTACTATTCGATTATCTACTTCTAATAATCGTAATTCACCAAGTTCTAACTCATCCTCGGGTATCATATAACTGTCAAAATTAATCGTACCTAATTTTGTTTCAAAATCAGAATACTCGTAACTTCAGTATCATTGATGCCCAATACACTTAATTGTTAGCGTTGGATCGATAACTTCATCTATAGAGTAAAGTAAGGCAAATGAAGGTAGAGCAACTACAATTAGTATAAGTGACGGTATAACTGTTCAGATAACTTCAATCGCTGTACCGTGGACGATATCACGTGAGTAATTAGAATCAGCTTGTCTCGAGTCAGTGACACTAAAAGTGTAGAAGTAAATAGTACGAGCTAGTACAATTAAAACAAAGAAGAAGATAAACGTTATAAAAAACATTAAATCGTGGTGTAAGTTTATTATACCCTCCATAACCGGCGTTGCAGGATCTTGAAATGAGATCTGTCAAGGAGTTGAAGAGTCGAAAAGTGGTTGTAAAAACATCATTTACTTTAATAATCTTTTTAAAGCTAACCATTAAGTTGTTTAATCCTATAAAGTGACAACTTTACAAAAGGTTAACCATTCTCAAGTCACTTGAAACTTTAATATAGACGTATTTTCCAATTTGTAATAGGATTAGCTTTAAAAATTATTTGGAGGTAATTGGGTTTGAACCAATAACCTTTTGCTTGCAAAGCAACAGATCTACCGTTGAACTATACCCCCCCGGTTATTCACCGTTAGTTTTCGATAAAATAAATTCTTATTCCTGCGACAGTTTCCACTACCACAACTTTGTTACAACTTTTTTTCAATCTAAGAAGCAAAGTTCTTAGCAACATTAATAAATTAAGAAATTACTAATAAAGATGCTGTCTTATATCGAAAATTGATGGGCGATAAGTAAAAGAAATATGTTAAAGTTCATGATCATTTTCTATTTGATCATTACTATCTATTCCAACTTCATGCTCTTAAGTCTCAAAGAGCAATCCGAATTCGAAAGTGATTTAAAGATTGGCTATCATACTTATTTTGAGAGTGCAACTCTTTGCGTCAACTTTCAATGTAGTACATTAGGTAGCCCCAGTTATATAAGTCATATAGATTTAGACGTATTACTAGTTTCAGTAGAATTATTTTAGACGATCTCCTTAGAATATTTAACAAAGGATTAGTATTACGCTCTTTGTAGAAATTAATCTAATATTTCGCAGTAAGAACTGACGACAATCATGCAACATCTGTCTTGCTGTAAATCAAGAGAATTATTCTCGGTGGGTTTAAGTCTAGCAAGATACAAAACTGGGTAAGATTAGTGAGTATTATCACATTAAACAACATACTCCACAGATGATCTATTTCTTCATCTAATTCTTTCAATTTCATCCTTGCGGACTTACTGTTCAGGTAGGCTGTTTTATGTTAACTACTTTCAATGAGGTTTGAAAAAACAGCCATCGTTTACGGTTTGAACTAAATAGGTTACAAATCTATGTTGATACTCAAACTTTAGCTAATAAGTGACAGTAGTTTTTAAACTTTTATTCTTAAGTGGATTACCTTCGCTTAAAAAGTTCCTTGTAAGATTGATACATTTTATCGTTACGTTACAAATTCCATCCACTAATAGAATACTCTATTTCTTTAGATTATTAAAATTATAAGGCGTTGTACCTAATGTTTATAATAATAACTAAAAATATAACCTGATCGCTTTTTACACCTAATTATATCGTATAACGTTCATATTATAAGTATTACCGAAACTTCTGGCACTTATTTTGTTAATACTTTGCTTTTTTGATCATTTTCAACAAAATTACGAGCTGCTAAACTAACATGCTTTTAGGAAACATTCAAAATCATTGGATCAAAATTACTTTCATTGTCCAATATTCTTGACTGAGATCTTATTTAGATTTAGCTTTTATTTAAGTGCTAATGAGGCAAGCCTTAGTGATAAGCTGCTAAAGATCATTGATGCAGAAGTTTTTAATTCTTCCGATATCTAATCTTCCAAAATCACATGCCAAAGCGAATTCAATCGTTTCTGATTCTATTACATATTTCATGCGATCTTTGGTGTAGTTGATTTTGTATTACTCTCCTGCGAGCTACTAAATGAATAGTTAAACTAACATGTCTTAGATGTTTTGACAACGTTTATACTGAATCGGAATCAAATTCATTTAATTAAGAAAAGTTTGTTTGAATCTTTAGTAATCCTTAAATTAATTTGTCAGTGATTGGACTTGAACCAATGACCGTTTGATTTTCAATCAAATACTCTAAACCAACTGAGCTACACAAACAAAGGCAAATAAAAGGAATCGAACCCGTATCTTTAGAATCACAAACTAATATTTTTACCATTAAACTATATCTGCCATTATTTTCACAACTAAAAGTATACAATCGATGAGTCGAAGGATCTTAGCACCTGATTATAAACTATTTGTGATTTTGCTATAAAGCGTTTATTTAATGTTGACACTATAGCAGCAATCATTGCTAGTAAAAGTATCATACCAGCAATAAGAAAATGTGTATAAAAATCATTAAAGAGTAATTGTGCAAGAGAAGCCATATTAGTAGAGCTTGAGAAAACTGACATAAAATTAGAGTCAAATAGGTTTAATTGCGTAAAATCTGCTAAAAAATATACTTGATAAACAGAAGGTGATGTTAAAGAAGTATAATCTGAGTACAAGAACATACAAGTTTCTGTAATAAAAATCAAAGCGAATACAGAAACAAGAGGAATGTAATTTAATCTTTCATACTTTAAATCTGCCAATTTGATGTTTAACATCATGAGAACAAACAGAAACAACACCGCTATAGCCCCAACGTAAACAATCAAGAACGTGATGGGTAAAAAGTCAAAATGTAATAAGAATATAAGACAGGAAACGTTACAGAACGAAAATACTAGGAAGAGTGCAGAAAAAACTGTATTACTTGATAAAACAACTAAGCACGAGGACAATATGGCTAACGCCGAAAAACAGTAGAATAAAATAAAGTATATTAACATCTTGATAATGTATTACCTTTTTGGTACACCATACAAACTTCGAGATGTTTTTCGGTTATTAACACCTAACAAATCGAACTTACCTCTAATAGCAGCTAACTTTATCCCTATTAGATCTTTTACCTTAACCCCTCTTAGCAAAACGGTTGAATGCTGTTGTAAATTACTTAAACCTTCACCCGGTATTTTAACACTTGTGGCTTTATCAAGGCTCGTAATATTCACTCTAGCAATTCTTCTGTTCGCGGAATTTGGTTTTTTGGGCGATACTGTAGTTACTGCCAAAATAATTGCTTTTTTCTGAGGGTTTTTATTAAGAATACCTTGCTTTTTAAGTAAAGTACGACAGTTGGAGAGTATCTTTTGAGATAAACGAGACATCATAAAATCCAGCGTTCCAAATAGGATTCGAACCTATAACCACTTGATTAACAGTCAAACGCTCTACCAATTGAAGCTATTGAAACAACATTACAGCTATCAAATAGCCTTTCTAATACCAGTTATCTCGCCATGCACGAAAACCTTGCGTAACGCTTGTCTTGAAAAGGGAATCTTTGAATACGACACCTTAGAATTACCTGTAAGCAAACACCTATTCTTTGCCTTAGATAACCATTTTGTATAACTTGACATTCAATGAGTTAATTTAATCGGTACATTACAGTCTTTAAGAGAGTGTAACGATCATAGTAGATGATCAGTGTTTCGGTAGGACTTCCTTAACTCTACGTCCTTTGATCATTTTTTACGGTTTAACATCTTTTTAATACAATTTTAATAAATACCATTAGCTACAAACAACCCACTTAGCAGAAAAATTACAAAACCTAGTGAAATTGGTAGGAAAATCTTTCAACACAATCGCATTAATTGATCTATTCTATAACGAGGAAACGAGGCTCTAACTCAAATATAGAAGAATAGTATAAGGGAAATTTTAAATGAAAAAGATATTGAATTAAATAAAAAAATTGTATCGAATATTGGAAGAACTAACCAACCACCAAGAAACATTATAGTTGTCAAACTACTCATTAAAATCATTGAACTATACTCGGCTAAAAAGAACAAAGCAAACCCCATAGCGGCGTATTCAACGTTGTATCCTGACACTAGCTCTGATTCTGCCTCCGGTAAATCAAACGGTGCTCGATTCGTTTCAGCTAGTATACTTACTAAAAACATCAAAAACAGTGGGAAAAATGGTAGCGCAAAATATACGAAAGATTGGAAAAGAATAATTTCATTAAAATTAAGCGATCCTACACAAAGCAATATAGAAATTAAAATTAAGCCAATCGAAACCTCATAAGATACCAACTGAGAAGCACTTCTTAAAGCACCAAAGAAGGCATAGCGTGAATTACTTGCTCAACCAGAGATAATTACACCGTATACACCTAATGAAGAAACAGCAAATAGAAATAGTAGTCCTAAATCAATATCAACGAAGAAACTGTTCATTGAAAAGGGTATAAAACATCAACCCAAAAGACTAAGGAAAAGCGTTAGGATAGGGGCGAATACAAAAGCAAATGTATTCGAGTTCATTGGGATAATGGTTTCTTTTAGTAAAAGCTTCAAGCCATCTACTAACGGTTGAAGTAGTCCATAAAACCCAACTACATTGGGTCCAATCCTTTGTTGCATCGAACCCATTACTTTTCTTTCGGCTAATGTTAAATAAGCTACAGAAATTAACACGGGAACAACAAGTAGTAAAAATAGTATAACCTGCTCCAATAAAAACATCAATAAAATACAAGAACTAAAGGATTTGAACCTTTGTTGTTGGATTTGAAATCCAAAGTTATACCGTTAAACTAAGCTCTTTAATAAAATTAAGGTTGTACCTTAACGGTGTTTAGTGAAAATAGCAGATACGCGAATCAAAGACCAATTAAAAGATTACTTGACGAATCAATAAACAAACACGTCCCAAAGAGAAGTACTCCAAAAAGAGCGACTACGAATAGGAAAGTGTAGTGGGATAAGAATCCAGTTTGTTGCGATGATGCAATCTTAGAAAAATTCTTTATATAATATGCTAAACCTAGTGGACCAAACACCTCTATATTACCTTTATCAATTAATAAAAAACTATTTTTATAACCAAAATTCATAGTTTTAACTGCCAAACATTCGTTGTATATTTGATCAAAATTTCACTTCTGAGTTAAGAAAGTATACACTGTTCTGTATTGTTTTGACATTTTAAGTTTATAAACATCAGTTTTGGAAACATTAAAACAGTTTATTAAGAACAGGGATAGAAGAGCGCCTAAAAGAGTAAAAACAAACGGAATATTCTTTAAAATAGCCGGTAAGAATTCTGAATCAATAAGGTTAAAATTGGAGCAATTATTGGAGATACTATTACCAAAAAAAGACGTCCCTAAACCTATAAACAAATCACGGGATAAATAACCGACAAAGATAGCTCCTAAAGCTAGCACTAATAGGGGTATTATCATTCTTATCGGAGCATCGTGAACGTTATCCATATACTTTTTGTAGGTGTTTGTTTTATTAACAAACGTTAAGAAAACTAATCTAAACGAGTAAAACGACGTACAGAATGCTGCAGAACATCCTAAAAAGTGGGCGAAACTACCTGAAAGATTATTTTTTGAAATAGCTATTTCTAGTATAGCGTCTTTTGAATAGAATCCGGTTAAAAAAGGGAAACCGACTAAAGCTAAAGAACCTATCAAAATCATACAGTAACTAGTTGGAAAAAGTTTAATTAATCCACCTAACTTTCTCATATCTTGCTCATCAGAAGCACCGTGTATAATACAACCAGCACTTAGAAATAAAAGAGCCTTAAACAGAGCATGATTTGATAGGTGAAATAACGCTATGGAGTAGTGTGACAAACCTGCAGCGAATACCATATAGCCTAATTGACTACATGTCGAAAAAGCTATAACCCTCTTCAAGTCATTTTGAACTAAACCTACACTCGAAGCAAAAAAGGCTGTTAACGCTCCTACAATAGTTACAATAAACAAAGAATTACTATTGTCAAATATAACTGAACAACGAATTATTAAGAACACACCAGCAGTAACAAGAGTCGCTGCGTGAATTAAGGCTGAAACTGGTGTTGGCCCTTCCATAGCGTCTGGTAATCAAGTGTGTAATCCCAGTTGTGCTGATTTACCTAAGGCACCTCAAAAAAGGAGTAGTGAAATAACGGTTAATTTATCAAAATCAAACGAAAGAAAACAAAAGGTTGTGTCTATTACTGAAGGTACTAAAGCGAAGACAGTTAAATAATCAATACTTTTAAACGTTATAAAAACGCTGCAAATAGCAAGCGCTAAACCTAAGTCACCAACTCGATTAACAACCATCGCTTTAATAGCAGATTTCCCTGCTTGAATTCTTGTATACCAAAAACCGATTAATAGAAACGAGGCTAGACCAATACCCTCTCAACCTAAAAACATTACTAAGAAATTATCAGCAGTTACTAAAAAAAGCATAAACCCCGTGAATAGTGATAAATAACCCATGAAGCGTCCTTGATGAGGATCATGACTCATGTATTCAGTTGAGTAAAGGTGAACAAGTGAAGAGACTCCAGTAACAACTAGTAACATAACGGTTGAAATAGAGTCAAAATAGAACCCTCAAAATGTTAAGAACAACTCACTATGAAACCAACGACAAATAGAGATTGTACACGGTGATTCGCATATACCTACCTCATAAAAAGCAAAGGTTGAAAGTATAAACGAGCCAAAAATAGACGACGTAGCTAGTATACAGCTACCGTAAATTCCTATGAAACGTCCTAATAAAGCAGTGGAAAAGAAGCTTAGAAAAGGTAATAATATAATACAAAGATACATCTTGGTGCAATTTCAACGACGTTTAACTTTCGTTATTTAGCTTAAAAGGGCTTGAACCTTTAACAGTTACCTTATCAAGATAATACTCTACCAATTGAGTTATAAGCTAAGTAAAGTAATCGCTAATTAGTGGGTAATGAGACTCGAACTCATAGCTGTAATTTGGAAGAATACTGATTTGCCAATTAATCTATACCCAATTTTAAACTATTAACTAATTCATAAAAATCGGTAAATTTGTACACTTTAACAATAAACTAACACTAACGATAGAATAATATTAAATGCCAAATAAAGTCATCATCTTTGACCTTTTATTTACTATAGCGAGCAGCTATTATTTTATCAAAAACTTCTTCGAGCGAGGTTACAGAAATAGATTCATTCATTGTTTGCCTGCACTAAAAGCGTAACTTTACAAAACGTTTGGCAGTTTTGTTAGTAATTGGCTTATTCTTTTCGGTCTTCTCATACAAGAATAAAAGCTCAAAGTTTTAATATTACATAAGATAGAAACCAAACTGATTCGCATCGTTCTAAACCCAACTCACGTACCATTTTAATGAACGAACAGTTCAACCCTTTGAACCAACTTCAGCTCAAGGATATGATGAGTCGACATCGAGGTGATAAACTATCTAATCGCTATGATCGCTTATAGATAATAATTCTGTTATCCCTACCGTACCTTTCATCAGTTGTTCGGCGATTATTTTCAATCAATAACGCCGGTTCATTAAAGCCAACTTGCATTTCTGTTTAATATTTCTATTTTACAGTCAAGGTTTAAATGTTAAGCGTTTGACGTAAAGTTGAAATTTTTCAACCAACATTCCCAATTGCACTTCTTCGTTACTTTGTAGAAGAAAACCGTCCCAGTTAAACTATCCGATAGTCAATGTCCTTTTACAAGTTAAGTATTATAATGCCTTCAGAATAGTGTCTCATTGACGTTTCAACGATCAGACATAGCTAAATCGTGGTTTAAAAACTTCTATTTACTCTGAACAAAAAGCAAGCTAATACAATGACTATCCTTAGTAAAGGTGATAGGGTCTTTTCGTCTAAATGTAATGTTAAGCGAATCTTCACGCTTATTTTAATTTCACAATTTACAACAACATGACAGTAGGCGTGTCGTTAATAGATTCATGCGGGACTATAATTATTAGCCAAGGAATTTCGTTACATTATGACTCTCAGAGATAAAGCCGTCATTGAACTTACGTTATAAAACGAGTTTGTGAAACCCATTCATTTACGTTTTAAGCCATTGGACACCAGTCAGACCATATACGTCTTATTAATTGCATAGTCCTGTGTTTGTAGTGAACAGTCGCAAGCCCCATTAATTTACAACAGTTACATTTTATGTAACTGTTTATTCTTCTCCCTAAGTTACGAATATAATTTGCCGAGTTCCATATCATTGTTTAAAATTAACACCTTCAAAATGGTCATTTATCTACCTGTTTCGGTTTGAGTACGAATTAGCATTAATTAGCCTAAAACAATTTTTCCTGAAAGATAAAACCTTTAAAATAAATAACCCTATTAGTAATAATTAAAGCTTTTATCTCCGTCATTGTTATAGAGTTATTTGCTTAATTATTCATTACTTTCAACTATCGTTTAGAGCTTAGAATTCGAATAAAACTACGAAAAACATTACTTCGTAAATAAAAACCTTTGATATTAGGTGAGGAGGATAATCTTCCTTAAAGTTACTCATTTCAACATTATCAATTTAAAAATACGGGGCGTTTTCACAAAGCTACCCATTCAAATAAAAAGTTCAGTTACTAAACTGACGATCTTGCCAGATTATGCCTATTCGGTAAATAATTAATTAACTTCTGTATATCTTTTGAGTTATTTTATGCTTATTCCTCAAACTGTTACGTTTTTTAAAATTGGTGGCTGTTTCTAAGCCTACAACAAAACTGTCCTAATAATATAACTGCATTTAATGTTTAATCATTTAGAAACCTTATAGGTCATTTTGAGTTGTTTCTCTTTTGACTATATTACTTTTTCGCAACAGGTCGAACTACTCAACTAGGTTAATGTTACATTTTAAGTTTTTTATAAGTTAGTAAAATCTACTTTAAAAAAGTAGAAATAACCCCTTTCCTATAAATAGCTCTACCTTAACGTTCACATTGAGCGGCTTACTAAAATAAGTTTTACTGAAAACAAGCTATCCACAGTTCTGATTTGCCTTTCACTGCTATTCTTGTTTTATCTGAGTTTTTTTCAACAAACACCAGTTCAGCCATCAAAAATCATTCAAGTAATCAATACGCTTAAACAAGAATAGATCAACTGTATTCGTGTATGAACAACGTAACTAAATAGAATTTATTAACGCTTTATAGCTTGCTACGCCTATCAACTCGTTGAATCATAATACAAAAGGAATGTCTTTAATAAAAACTGTACGATTAATTTCAATAATTCCAAGAAATGGTAAGCCTTTCCTTCACAGTACTATTACACTATCAATGTTTAACTCGTTAAAAGTTAAGAAGTTGATTCTCCTGTCAAATTTTCACTCTATCAAGCGATTTGATTATAAAATAATTCATGACAATTATAAAAGACTAGTACTTTCTCTGGTTATAGATAATTGATAAAAAGTCATGAAAAATAAACACAAGCAATTTCAATCGCCTTTACTTTTGCTTTCTCTTCTGATTTCTATAAAAAGCTACTGAGATGATTCAGTTCACTTCATTGTTTTTGCTCTCTTTGAACAAAAAAGGCTAGTCAAATATAGTAACTAGCCTAAGGTTTTCCTTTAAAACCACCCCTCTTCTCTTATAGAAGAATAAGATTTCGCATTAAAATACGGGTTGACAAGTAAACTTCAGGCATCCCTTAATCGCAATTTAAGAAGAATAACGAAACAATATCAATGGTGTAGATTATTTAAAGCTAATTTAAAATGAGCATTAAAAAAATTTTAAGTAGCGAAGCTAAAAATAAAAATTAGACCAATACAATCATTTCAAAGATTAAATAACTTAAAATTAGAAGTAAAAGGACTTGAACCTTCAATCTGGTGATTAAAAATCACATGCTTTACCTTTAAGCTATACTTTAACAATGACGAGACTTGAACTCATAATAACTTTGTTAATTAGATCCTAAATCTAACGTGTCTACCAATTTCACCACATTGCTTTCTTACACGCCCGGAAATGGGTGGTAGTAAACTACTTTAGTAACCATCTGCCTAAGTTTGAAAGTTTAAATAGATAGAGAATAGATTTGAACTATTACTGGACAAGTTTGCAACTTATAGCATTACCAATTATGCTACACTATCTCATAAGTTTTTAAGGGTTATGATCTTAAAATTAAAAAGTGAATAAAATTAAGAAAGCCATCATAAGAGCGAATAGTGCTATTGCTTCAGTAAGGGCGAATCCTAAAATTGCGTAACCAAATAGTTGCTTCATTAGATGTGGGTTTCTAGCAACACTAGTGATTAGGGCAGAGAATACAGTACCGATACCAGCACCAACACCAGCTAATGCTATAGTTGATAAACCAGCTCCGATTAATTTTGCAGCTTGTAAAAGCATCAATTTAAAAGTTTAATGACAATAATATAAGAGACTCATTTCTAAGAACAAGAGAATATAAAAAAGAATAAATTGTACATTCCATCTTACTCGATTGTATTTCAGAAAAAGCTCTTGTTTCTAATGTTTTAGTGTCACTTAATAATGAAAGGACGCTAACATTTATATAAGACTGTAATTTCTTTACTTGAAGCTGTGCTAGTTCTTCTAAATGAAGAGACTCAGATATAGTAAATGTTGACAACTTTTTTGATAGTACTTTATCAGCAGACAACTTAGCGGATAATTGAGACTTGTATGAAAACTTGTCATCAAAGGCTAAAATTAAGTCAGATTCAAATTTTGCAGAACGTTCCTCAAAAAACTCACTAACAGAAAGATTTAGGCTACTATAGGCAAAAAAGATAAAACAGACAAAACAAAGGGCTAATAAAACTTCCTCGTCGAACACAAGAAGTTCTAAAAAACCTAAGATTATTATTAAGACGGCTAGAATAAATAAGTGTAATCTTGACATCGTGAAAATTATTAAAAAACCAAGAATAGTTGGAGTCGAACCAACAATTACCAGTATCAAAAACTGTTGCCTTTCCATTTGGCTATATTCTACGCTTAATAGGATTCGAACCTATCGCTTCAAGTTCGTAGCTTGATGTTTTATCCAATAAACTATAAACGATATTAACTATTAAATACAAAATTCGTTTGATTCTTTCATGTACTATAACCAACTCTATTGTTTGATGTAAACGTTGCATAAATAACATAAGCAAAGAAAACAGTAGAAACCATAGTGATAATAGAACCAACAGAAGCTATTGTATTTCATTGAGTATATGCATCAGGGAAGTCAGGGATACGTCTTGGCATTCCTGCAAGTCCTAAGAAGTGCATTGGGAAAAAACATACGTTAACACCTATGAAAGTAGTTCAGAAATGTATCTTCCCTAAAGTTTCAGAATACTGTGTTCCTGTAATTTTACCTATTCAGTAGTATCAACCACCAAAAATAGCAAAAACAGCACCCATACTTAAAACGTAATGGAAGTGAGCAACGACGTAGTAAGTCATAACCTCATATCTTTCGACATGAGCCGGACTATATCATACTTTTACTACCTAATAAAACGATAGTAAACAAGCTTTGGCGTGTAGTCTCTGAGGAGCCCTAAAATATATAGGTTTCCTGCTGATTGTCCATTGTACCATGCAATATAAGATTAGAGCACTTAAACAAAATATTAATAATTTGTTGATCTTTACTAATCTAATGCCTTTAGGAGTTTCCAGCATATAGCCAAATTTAAACACGACACTTTGACTGTTGTCATTACTCATTACCATACTTTAGGTATAAGTGAGTTTTAAAACGATTAAATGAGGCAATCTTTTCACCCCTTAAAGGGTATTTTTCGAAAAAATTAGAAGCTTTAAAGCAACACCTTGAATTAAAAGTCTCAACTACAAGAGTACCACATTTTTTTTGTATAACTTTATTTGGTATTTCAAAAAAAGTTTTCACCGAATCTATTATCAACCCACCGTTTTTTTGCGAAACAGAAAAGCTTTGATTACCATTTTTACGAATACAGAAACAACCTTCAGCTTCGACAAGACCAGAAAGCCATCACTTAAAGTTCTCAGTAAATTCGATAGGAATAGTTGAAGCAGCTGGTTTTTTAAAAGGCCACCTCCATTCTGAAATGTCTTTTTCTAGAAAAAGATACTCAGAATAGCTAACATTATTTTCAATACAATAAATCATCTTTAACATTTTAAGATGATTTAAATATTTATAAAGTGATAAAGGATTTTCAACTAGTAAATTTAGGAATTGATGCACCTGTTTTTTATGATTAATAGCTCAAACTACACTTTTGTCACTCGGAACTATAGTACCAAACTTATAATATTCACGCTGATCTTGCAACATTTTGAGATTCAAGGAAGTACTTTTAAGTTTAATTACCACTCGATATTGAAGGTATTTCTTTTTTCAGTGATTAATTTGAAAACTCCCGTCTCCAGTAAAAAGTCCTAAAATAAAACTGGTATTATTTTGCATCTTTTATATGTTTATCGTGTAGTGCAATATCAATACCAGAGTTAGATAAAATTATACCTGTAAGACCACCAAAAGTGAATAAGAAAATGAAACCATTTGCAAATAACATTGGTACAGTTAACACAATATCACCACCAAACATAGTAGCGATTCAGCTAAATATTTTAATACCAGTTGGTACCGCTATTATCATTGTAGCCGCTGTAAAGTATGCTCTAGTGTCAACATCTAAACCAACAGTATACATATGATGTGCTCATACTATAAAACCTAAGAATCCAATTGATAACATAGCGTAAATCATACCTAAATGACCGAAAACGGCTTTCGAAGAGAAAGTTGATACTATATGGCTTACAATACCAAATGCAGGAAGAATTAATATATAAACCTCAGGGTGCCCGAAAAATCAAAAAAGATGTTGATAGAGCACTGGATCACCTCCACCATTTGGATCGAAGAATGAAGTACTGAAGTTACGATCAGTTAATAACATTGTTATTGCACCAGCCAATACAGGTAATGAAAGAAGTAGTAAAAATGCCGTGATAAATACAGCTCAAACAAATAAAGGCGTTCTATTTGCTGTCATACCAGGTGCTCTCATGTTTGTTATTGTAACGATGAAATTAATAGCACCTAAGATAGAAGAAACACCAGCTAGATGTAAAGAATATATACCTAAATCAACAGCACCACCTGAGTGAGCTAAGATACCAGACAAGGGTGGATAAACTGTTCAACCTGTACCAATACCAGCCTCAACTAAAGAAGAACTAACTAATAAAATTAGAGCTGGAGGAAGTAATCAAAAACTTATGTTGTTTAATCTTGGAAAAGACATGTCACAGGCACCTATCATGATTGGTACGAATCAGTTACCGAAACCACCTATAGCAGTTGGCATTACGAAGGTAGGGTAAGTATCCGTAACTTTTTATAATAAATCATAAAATAAGATACAAAAAGTCATCAAAAACTCCCCTCAGAACCCAACGTGCGACTTTCATCGCATTGGGCTCGCCATCAATTCTATTTAATATCTATGACGTATTGCGAACTTTTTCTTAGTAGATTCCGGGTCCGTCATATGAACCCGAATGAACTTTCAAGTGGCATTTACGACAAAGTGGGATTTGTTTACGCGTAAGATTTTTAACAATTCCTTTTAAAGTATTATCCGTTATCGATGATTTCAGAGGTCTTCTATGGTGCATCTCAGTATTTGATGATGTCCCACAAATAACACACTGTAAACCTACAATTTTTTGTGATCTGATAGCGTAATGAAACACGTAATAAGGTAATCCAATATCTTTATTTGCTTGTTTCCCAATACTGAATTTTTCTAATCTAGTGAGAGTTGATTGATAGTTAAATTGGATAGGTCTAACTGATTTTTGTTCATTCTGTTTAACGACTGTTAAATTTTTACCAAATTTTTCAAACACTTTAGCTCGACTTGAAAGTTTAAATTTATTCATTAAAGTGCAAGCGGCACTGTGATGTATCAAATATTGAACAAAATTTAATTGAGCGCGATTATAAGCAAAAGAGTAGTAATTTAATAGTCCATTTCATAAATAATTATATTTTTGTATAATTAATCCGACGTCTAAATACACTCAGCTAGTCTTTCTTGTAGGGATTACTTGACGATTTCTAAAGTTGACTATTTTGCAAATACCTTGCTCTTGTAGCTTTTTCACAATGTTCTCAATTGGAGCAAAACAACGAATATAACCTTGCGGTATTCTACTGCGAATTTTTCGACCAACCTTCGTATAGGAGTTCTTTCTATTAGGCTGATCGTTAGTTCTGCTACTCATTGCTCTGATATAAGCACCAAGGAAAAAAGCGCGACTTGTTGTAGCTGAAGTAATTTTCGTTTTAGAAATATTCAATGAAAGTTGAAGTTCACGTTCTAAAAACTCTTCAATTTTTAACTTTAACGATTTTGCGACAATTTCGTTACCGTTAATCCCAACTAGAAAATCGTCTGCATAACGAACGTAATAGACTCGAAAGCCCTCTGATTTAATTGTTGACGGTAACTGTCTCCTTGTTTTTTCTAAACGTAGAATTTCAGTTAGACGTTGCTGCTTTTTATCTTCAGATAATGGATTATATTTTCATGAAGGTAAGAAAGCTTGTCTTAGATTTGAAATTTTAACATGTAGTTTATTATATTCTGGATTTACTTTAGACGTAGAACCAGAAACGTTGCTTTCTATGATTAAATCATTCATATACAAATCAAATTCATGAAGTAATATATTTGATAAGATCGGCGAAAGCGTGCTTCCCTGTGGTGTTCCGAGTATATTTTTTTTTTCGATATCCACACGAGGAAACTCGACATAATTAACTCTAATAGCCTTTCAGCATAAATCTAAAAATTGTTTGTCGTTAATTTTTTTACCTAAAATTTTCATAAGCAAATGATGTTGTATTGAATCAAAACATGCGGTAATATCACCCTCTATAAATCATTTTGTTCCTGTTCATTTTGTAATTGACTCTAGCGCGCTATGTGTTCCACGGTTAGGTCTAAAACCATGATTATTATTCAGGAATTCAGATTCATAAATTTTTTCAAGAACCATTGACATAGCTTTTAAAACAACTTTATCTTCAGGACTCGGTATTCCTATCGGCCGTTTTTTTCCATTTGGTTTCTCTAGGTAAACACGTTTAACCGGTTTAAACGCAAAAGAATGATCTTTGAGCTTTTGAATAATGTCGTTAATATCAGAATATGAAAACCTATCCAAAGTTTTGTTATCAACACCCACGGTGTTAGCCCCTTTTTTTTTACTTACTTTTCAATAAGCTTCTCAAATGAGATTAGGGTTCAATAATGTGTCATAAATATTAATAGTGTTGCGTTTATTCAAGCCGCGTCTGTTTGAACGATTTAAACTTTCACAACTAATTGACTGTTTCCCTTCACCTTCACTACGAGTTACTGTAGTCGTATAAAATCTAACTTTTGCGGCTACTATGGAAACTCCGTTACCATATCTTTTACAAGACTTAGGCAATCCCATAAGCATGATTGGAATACTATGCTTAACGAGTGTTACCCGCGAGTTTGCGAATATTTGTGACTCTGACCTTAGGTCGTCTTTCGTTTCGTTAGAATACACTAACTTGCAATTTAACAGTTTGTCTACGTGTCAACTTCTTCTAATTTCAGTAGTGTTAAATATATTTCGATGGTAGTTAAAATACCGACAATGTAAATCGTGCAGAAACTTGAACTTTGGTAAACCCAACCTAACCATAGTCAGCTTAGCTCACATAGAATTTTTGAGATTATCTACCATCTCTCATCTACGCTTTCTTGACATGCTATTGTCCTTTACTAGTTTCCCTCTAAAGTAAGTCAAGTGCTTTATAAGACATTCAAACAGTCCTAATAATTTCATAAAAATAAGTAATGTGTTTAACATCCTAATTGTTTACAATTATACACAAATATCACCGAAACGGCGCACAAAAATATCATTAAAAAAGCATGACTTGTTACAAGTACATTATATAACTGATAGTTACCAGCAAGGAAAGCATCACCAGCTTGAGATAGTTCTAAACGCATCAGCATCGAAACGATTAGACCTAAAACACCTGAGAAAGCACCAAAAATAAAGTATAAAGTACCGATATTCTTATGGTTTGTTGAAAAAAGTCAACGAGTGACAAAAGGGTTCGTAAAAAAAGACATCCTAATATGCTTTATATCTTTGATTTTCTAAAAGTATATAAAAACTAACCCAGAAGAGACTTGAACTCTTTTAGTTAACTGGTTTACAAAATTGAAATGAGCAAAGGCGTTTAGATGATTATAAGATCATAAACTTTAAAGTAAAAATTTAATGGAATTAATTTTTTCATGCTATGTTTAACTTGTTTTCAAATTAATAAATTAAAGTTTAGACTGGAATAGTCTATTAAACCTTTTTTTGTTAATAAAACAACAATTGGTAACGAATGTGTACCTATAATAACATCACCACTTGATTCAGAACTAGTTGCTGTTGTTAAATTACCCAGCTTTCGTCTTCGAATCTTTAACGTTACGCTAATTGCAGGTAATAAGTAATAAGTTAAAGAGAAGTACAATAAGGTAAATGAAAGAAATACTCAAAAAAGTTGAGATGAAAATGAGAACGTATCAAATTGAGGCATCAATATTATAATATAAGCTTGAAAGGAGTTGAACCTTTGCGATAATTTTATGAGAATTAAATTCTAACCGTTGAATTACAAGCTTAATCTCAATCTAAGGCGCCTTTTTTTCATTCATAAACAAACCCAAGCGTTAATATAAATAAAAAGATTAGCATAGATGCTAACCCTGTTAAACCAACCGTATCAAAGGAGACAGCGAATGGAAAAAGAAAGCTTATCTCAAGATCGAATATTAGAAAAAGAATAGCAACAACATAAAATCGAATGTCAAATTCGTTTCTGCTGTCCTCAAATGGATTGAAACCACATTCATAGGCGGATATTTTTTCAATATCGTCCGCTTTAGAAGAAAGAACAAATGATAATACGAAAATAATAGATGAGAGTAAACTACTAAGTAAGAGAAAGACTAAAATATTAAAATAGCTGTCGAAAATCATCCGAAAAAATTGAAAGAGGTAAGATTCGAACTTACAACATCGTACGATACTGAATTTACAATCCAGCGATAGACCAGTTAATCAACTCTTCCGAATACAATTATAGACCACCTCAATAATATACTGCTATATAAAGGAATAGTCAAACAACATCAACAAAGTGTCAGTAGAAGGCAGCGGCCTCAAACCCAAAGTGATGCTGAGTAGTATAATGGTTAAAAATTAATCTAAATAGACAAACAGTTAAAAAACAAGTACCAATGAATACATGAAAACCGTGAAAACCAGTAGCCATGAAGAAAGTTGACCCGTAAATACCGTCTGAGATTGTGAAGTTAGCAGTAACGTACTCAACACCTTGAAGAATAGTGAATAGGATAGCTAGTACAACAGTAAGAACTAAACCTCACACAGCGTCGACTTTACTACCCGCAGTTATGGCGTGGTGCGAATAAGTAACAGTTGCTCCTGAAGATAACAGGATAAGTGTGTTTAACAATGGGATAGCCTTTGGATCGAATGCTTCGATACCTTTGGGTGGTCATATATTACCAATCTCAATTGTTGGGGCTAAACTTGCAGCAAAAAAGGCTCAAAAAAAGGCGAAGAAAAACATAACTTCTGACACAATGAATAATATCATACCATATCTTAAACCTAATTGAACGATATTAGTATGATGGCCTTCCAGAGTACCTTCACGTACAACGTCACGTCATCAAAGGAACATACAAGTAAGAACACCGAAAAAACCGAATAAAGTAGTACTTAAACCTAAACTATAACCGTGAAAGAACATTACGCTACCAGTTGTTAAAGTTAGCGCCGATAAGGAAGAAATTAATGGCATAATACTTGGATCAACAAGATGAAAGGCGTGGCGTTGGCTATACGCAGAATGATTAAAAAACATCATGAAAATAAAAAAAAAAACGGTACAACAGTGAAATCTTTTAGATCCTGTTAGATATAACACGATAAAAAGTACTGGAAAGACGAGATTTGAACTCGCAGCGTTTAGTATGACAAACTAATACTCTAACCGTTGAATTACTTTCCACTAAGGCCTGCACCTTTGACTAAGAACGATACAGAAAAAAAAAGTAAATTTAAACAAACTAAAGCGCGACACCCTGAGATGTAGCAAACGGAGGAATAGCACAATCCCCTAAACTGAGACAAACGAGAAAGTAGGCTCAAGGAACCTAAAAATTCGGCCTTTCAGTCGGTTTCAATAATAATCTTTCTATGAGACTCGAACTCATATCGTAACTGTGAAAAAGTTAAGTCCTAACCGTTAGACTAAGAAAGAATTTAAACTAACCTCTTAAGAGGCGTACTAGCTCTATATTAATAGAGCCTTTCAATCTGAAATAAACCACTAGAATAGATAAACCAATTGAAGACTCAGCGGCGGCAACGGTTAAAATAAATATTGCAAAAATTTGACTGAATCTATCATCAAGATATGAAGAAGATATTAGCAGAATAAAATTAACCGACAAAAGCATTAGCTCAATCGACATTATAATAAGAAGAATATTCTTTCTATTTAGAAATAAGCCCGATAAACCGATAAAAAAAATTATCAGTGGTGTTACTATAAAAGTTATAAAATCCATCTTAATGATTTAGTAGAAACAAAAGACTTCATGCGCAATTTTTTCCTTACGTTATTTAAAAATGAAGGTGTTAGGTTAGAACATTGACCATTTACTGTTAATATTACATGACCAGGTGACACTACGGAAACCCAATAAGCTATATTACCTTTACCCTTTCCAAGCCTTACTTCGTTTGGCTTCTTTGTTATTGGTGTATCTAAATATAACGTTGTTGTTATCTTTGCTTGTTTTTTAAGCCTCTTTCGTAAAACAGATCTTACTGAATCTAATTGTTTGATATCCAAGAAACCTTTTTCGGATACAACTATTGCTTTATTTCCTATGTTTTCTAAATTATTTCCTTGTAGCTTTTTAATCCTTTTTGATCTAATATGGGATTTGTTTACCCTTATGGAAGTTTTGTTTAATATCATCTTTTCCTTTGAATGGATTTGAACCATTACCGTCGAAGTATGATTACGATGCACTTACCGTTATGCAACAAAGGAAATTTAGTTTAGTGTAGACTGATTGCGTCATTCAGATAAATACAAAGTAGTACAGTGAAAACATAGGCCTGTAAAAAAGCTATAGCTAACTCTAAACCAACAATAGCGAAAATAACTATTAAAGGAAGTAGGTGTAATATAGTTAAAATACCTCCTGCTGAAAGCATAGTTCAAGCGAATCCTGCCAAGATTTTAAGTAAACAATGCCCTGACATCATATTAGCGAATAGTCGTAACGCAAGACTAACAACTCGGAAACTGTAAGAGACTATTTCGATTGGTACGAGTAGAGGCGCTAAAGCTAAAGGAGCACCAGAAGGTAAAAAGAATGAAAAACCGTGAAAGCCGTGCTGCTTAATCATGATCACGTTAAGACCGAAAAATGTTGCAATAGATAAACCTAAAGTAACAGCGATGTGACTAGTTACAGTAAAACTGTAAGGTATCATACCTAATAAGTTACAAAAGAATATAAACGAAAACACTGTTACAAGAACGGGAAAGTAATAATTTCCATTTTTTTTAACGTTTTCGGACAAAAGATTAAAGTAAATAAATTCATACAAAAACTCTATAACACTCTGTCAAGTCGTTGGAATTAGTTTCGACCCTGAGATAGCAAAGTTATAAACTAAAAAAGCTAGTAATGTACTAATAGTAACTAACAGAGAAGAATTAGTGAATGAGAAATCAAATGTACCTATGAATAAAGGTATTAATTTTGTTACCGAAAATTGCTCTAGTGGGGAAAATAGCATCTTTTGATTTGTTTTAAAAAAGCTAAATATTGGGTTTGAACCAATGTTTCTTGGTTACAAGGCAAGCACTTTACCGAGCTAAGTTAATTCAGCTTAAAAATTTAGTGAGACGGATAGTACAAGATTCGAACTTGTGATACTTAGAGTATTGCTGTTTTCAAAACAACCGCCGTAAACCGAGCTAGACAAACTATCCAATAATCTTATTGTAAAATTGATAGAGCTTTATTAGAACTCGAATTTAAAGGTTTGAATAAAATTGTACTCATATAAGAGTTGCGTTGTTTTATTGATTTATTAAAAACTTTTACTCTCTCTGATTTTGAAATCAAGCTAAAGTACTTCAATGTAGACGACGAAGTGTTATCGTATTTAAAGAAAACTACTATTTTAGACGGTGTTTTTCCAATTACCTGATAAGCTTGAATAAAACCCTCTAATTTTAGCTTTTTAAGTAATGTCACAGCATTCACAGAGAAACGGATTGTAAAACTTTTCTTGTAACCTTTACTCATTTTTAATAGATTAAACAGTAGGGATTGCGTCTTCATCGATTTTATTGCAAACAAATGTAAAGAAAGGATTTGAACCTTTATGGTTTTGCTGATGAAACAAATGAGCTAACCTGTTGCTCTTCATTACACAATACTAGGATAGTCTTAGATTGTTTTCTAGTTTACCTAAGAAAGGAATAATAACTAAAAAGTAAGCAAAATAATAAATCGAACATACCTGACCGATCTCAATAAAAGGGCTTTCGGGAACCTGTTGACCAAGATAACCAAGCATTACGTAATCGATTACAAGAAGTCAGAAGAATTTCTGATGCAGAGGTCTATAAAGAGAAGATCTAACCTCCGAAGTGTTTACAAAGGGTAAGACAAAAAGTACCAACAATGCAGCAAATAGGGCTAAAACACCTAATAATTTGTTTGGTATTGATCTCAATATGGCGTAGGCTGGAAGGAAATACCATTCTGGTACAATATGCTCTGGCGTAACCATTGGGTTACCAGGTATATAATTATCACTATGACCCAGTGTATTTGGTGAAAAATACACAAAGAAAGAAAAAAATAAAAGTAACGCTATTAGACTTAAAACATCTTTTACAAAGAAATACGGAAAAAAACTAATCTTATCTGAAGTCGACGAAATTCCCAGAGGATTGTTTGAACCATCTTGGTGCACCACACTCATGTGAACAATAACTATACCTGCTATAGCGAAAGGTAACAAGTAATGTAAGCTGAAAAATCTGTTTAACGTAGCGTTATCAACACTAAACCCTCCTCACAGTAAAGTTACAATCTTATCACCTACTATAGGGAAAGCTGTGAAGAAATTAGTTATAACTGTAGCAGCTCAGAATGACATCTGTCCTCAAACTAAAACGTAACCTAAGAATGCTGTTGCCATCATTAGTACAAGGATAAGGACTCCTAGTGATCAAACTAAACCTCTTGGTTGCGCATATGAACCATAATATAAACCTCGACCAACATGAATAAAGACAGTTATGAAAAACATAGAAGCGCCGTTAGCATGAGCGTACCTCAGGAATCAACCGTTATTAACGTCGCGCATAATATGCTCAACGCTCAAGAAAGCTAAGTCAACGTGAGGCGTGTAGTGCATAGCCAGAGCGATACCAGTAATAAGTTGAACCGATAAACACATACCGGCTAAAAATCCATAATTTCAGAATAGTGTAAGATTAGAAGGAGTGGGGTAATCGACTAAATGGTCGTTAATTAATTGCACTATAGGCTGTTTCTTTAACGAAAGGATCATCTGATCTAAATTTTTAGGGGTTGGTACGTTGTAACAAAAAGAAAAAATAGCCCTACTTTAAAGCAGCGTGAATCCCAACAAAGTGGAGAGATTTACAATTAAGTCAGATCGACATAAGAAAAAGACTAAAAATAAACTAGACGAACTGATGAATAGTTCATTAGCACTAGCACAATGCCCGAGTCAAAATAAATTCATTCCTTCCGTGAAGAAAATAACTCTAATCAACCTAATATAATAGAAACAAGCAATTGAACTGAAAACAGCGATACAAGCGGCGATTATGATCTTATCATGTGATATTAAAGAACCAAAAACACAAAGTTTACTATAAAAACCTGCCAGCGGTGGTATCCCTGCCATAGAGAACAGTAAACAAGTAAATGTTGCTGCTATACAAAGGTTCCTCGAAGCAAAGGAGGCCCAGTTTATTAGAAACTTTGGTGTTTTACTTTGAGCAGATGATAAAAAAATTATAGAAAACACTGTTAGAGTCATAACTATATAGATAGAGAGATAGATCATTGTTGACTTTACACTATCTATCGAGTTACATCCAATAGCTAATAATATAAAACCGGCATGCGATATTGCCGAATAAGCTAATAATCTCTTTAATCGTTTCTGATACAATGCCGCAACAGAGGCAAAACAAACAGAAGCCAAGCCAGAAGCATGGAGTAACGTTTCCGAGTATTCATAACATTCAAAAAAGACCGTAAAGGACATTCTTATAAGCAGAGCAAATAGAACAACTTTCGGAACCGCAGCAAAAAAAGCTGTGATTGTTATTAGTGATCCTTCGTAAACGTCACAAAGTCATTGGTGAAAGGGAAAAGCACCAAGTTTAAATAATATAGCAACTAATATAAAGCCAAAACCCGATAAGGTTAAGGAGCTTTCATATGCACTTAGCTTCGCTATATTTTCAAAATAAAACGATCCACAAGAGATGTAAACGAGGCTGAAACCGAACAATAGCAAACCTGATGAAAGTGATCCCAGAACAAAATACTTAACACCAGCTTCAGCGTTATATTCTGAATTTCTATGGAATGTAGCTAAAACATAAAAACTTAAACTTTGTAGCTCTATTGCTAAATACAGTATTAGAAAATCGTTACAATCAACGAGTAAAGATAAACCCAGAATTGAAAAAACTATAAGTAAATCATACTCGTACTTCAAGATATTTTGTTTGTTTAATGTTTTTCTTGATAAAACAAGTAAGAACGACACGGTTAGAAATAACAAAGCTTTGATAACGATAGGAAAGAAACCTGAACCTATTGCATTAAAACTAGAAACCCCCTCGTAGAGATTGAAATCTTTGATAACAAAGAACAGGAATAAAGAGAGGAAGGAAAAGTTACTAAACGAACTGATCGAATTCAGTAGTGACGGATGCGATAGCGTGGAAGAGCTATTGTAACAAATACCGTAAGATAAAGAACCCATTAAATACACGACAAGTAAAATCTCCGAAGAATGGAAGAATAGAGTATTTCACTGAAAAAAATCATAAAGCATCAAAGTTTTCACAATATAAAAATATAGATACAGTCTTCTCAGATAATTGGATTTGAACCAATGAAATACGTTAGTATTTATTACTTTAGCAAAGTAACGCTTTAAACCACTCAGCCATATCTGATTTAGTATGAAGGACTTGAACCTTCAAGCTAGAAAGCATCAGATCTTAAGCCCGACGTGTTTACCAATTTCACCAATACTAAAATTAAAAATTAATAAATTGTTATATAACTAATAACGAGATCAGGGAATAAACCCAATAAGAACGTTAAAATTACGAAAGGAGTCAGTAAATATAACTCAAAGCGGTTAAGATCTTGAAACTTCTTCATAGAGTAGCTTTTGATATTACCAAAAAGTATTCTGTTCTGTAATCAAAGACCATAACAAGCGCCTCAAATTAACCCTGTTCCAGTGAGTAAAGCGGCTCAACTATTAGTTTCAAAACAACCTAGGATGATTAAGAACTCACCGATAAAACTACTTGTAGCAGGTAACCCTATGTTCCCTAATGTAAAAATTATAAAACAAGTGGAAAATAGCGGCATTGTATGAATTAACCCACTATAATACTTAACAACTCTAGTGTGATGTCTTTCATATAAAATACCGACACAAAGGAAAAGAGCACTTGAAACGATACCATGACTTATCATTAACATTATGGCCCCTAGAATACCTTGAGAGTTACCAGAAAATAAACCTATCGTAACTAACCCCATATGCCCAACAGACGAATAGGCTATAATTTTTTTTAAGTCTACCTGTTGTAGTGTAGTAATAGAAGCATATATGACACCGAAAACACTAATAGTGTAAATTAACGGCGTAAAATAGGAAGAGGCTTCAGGAAATAATCCGATGGAAAATCTCAAGAAGCCATAACCTCCTAACTTTAGTAAGATCCCCGCTAATATTACTGATCCAGACGTTGGAGCTTCGCAATGTGCTTCTGGCAATCAAATGTGAAAGGGCAATAATGGCATTTTAACCGCAAAAGAAAAAAAGAAACACAGTCAACAAATTTGTTCCTCTAAACAACTCAACTGTATGTTCTTTAACAATGTATATTGTGTTGTCCCTGTTTTATAGTAAATATACAGTATTGCTAAAAACATAAAGATTGAACTTAATAAAGTATAAAGAAACAATAAATAAGAAGCTCTGATACGCCTTTGTCTTGAACCGTAAATACCAATAATTAAAAACATTGGTATTAGAACAGCTTCAAAACAAAGGTAGAACATTAAAATATCTAGACTTGTAAAAATTCCAAATAAAAATGATTCCATTAACAAATAAGCTATAACATATTCCTTTGATTTCGAGGAGACACTATCATTTCAAGATAGCAAGATACAAACAGGTATCAAAAACGCTGTAAGTAATATCATACAAAGTGATAATCCGTCAACCCCGAATGAAAGAAAACTATTTGACGATAGAATTCAATCAGATTCAAAAGTTAATTGAAACCAAGAATTAGATGGGTCAAATAAAAAGAACAATAAAACGACTAGGTTAAAAATCGTCAACGATCAAAATAGAGAAAAACGCTGTATAAGTTTTCTACTTGAGCCGGGAATGAAAGATATAATTAGAGCACCAAGAGCAGGTAGTAGGTTTAACGTCAACAACATCAAAAAGACTTAAAGATAATTTTCAAGAAATTAACAAAAATGAGGGATTCTTCTTTATACGTCGGAATTTTTGACACCTTGAAAAGTCAGGCAGCAAAAAATTGATGATTTACTAATCTACCGGAGATAAACTAAATCAAAGGAATTTCTTTTCCTTTATACGTCGGAATTTTTGGCGTTTATAGAAAATCAAAAAATGCTAACTTAAACAAACGCTAACACAGAAGAACTTAGACTTTATACTTAATTAGCCCAGACCTCGTTCATGAATAGAAGTCGCGTCGGGTTAAACAAAAAACAGCACAAAAAAGGAATCTCACGCATCAAAATGGAATAAATAAGGAACAGTTTAGTATGAACTAAAACAAGACAGCCGAGAGCCACCCTCCCTCCTCAGTAGTAAAACGACTACCACCGAGGAGCAGCTCTTTAACTGCTTGGAGAAAACCAGAATTACCTGGAAAAACTCCTAATCCCTTGGAGAAAAGAAAACCTGAACTACCTACCGGCTCTAACTCTCCAAACCCTCCCAATAGAAATATTCATAACCCTCCTAAAGGGAGGGAGAATTATTCTTTTTCTAGAGGGTCTACTCTACGAGTAGAGCCCCCTCATTTTTACCAATCTTATCGTCAAACTGTCTTTGGGAGGCCTGTTGACGCAAGTCATTTGCTTTCACTAGGCAGTACATTGAACTCAATAATAGAACGATATACCGTCTAGCTAACCTAATTAAAGGGGTGAAAACGACTTAGATTGACATAGTGTAATAATCAGAGTGTTTAATTAAAACAACATTGATTAATGTAACCAACACTATGTTCGGTTTTCCTCAGGACCGAATAGAACCTTGGTATTAATACCCAACAAAATCTTTTACGCAACCTCTATGTTATTCAAATCGTACGCTAACTACACAACGAAAATGAATACAATAACCGGCTGGGGCAACACTAGTCTTATAAATACACAAAAAGGACACCCCCGGTGAGAATTATTCCTTAAGCTATCTTAAATATATCTGGGGATACATTCACTTGTTGTCGATCCAACGTTATCAGATCGTAGCTTAACGTAATAGATGTTAGATGTCTCCGGAAAAGGTTTGTTTCGTCGATATATTACTATTGATTTAGTTAATAGTAGATTTAAACTATCAATAATCTCAAGCAAACATCTGCCAGTTCCGGTCTAAAATCTATGATGCTTAATTAGAGCATCACCCCATCATTTAACCAATTCTATGGTATCAAAAACAACGGGTCTAAGAAGGTAACCACCACTTCTTAGCGGACTCTTAGCTTTCGCCTTTTAGAGTCAGAATAGAGGATTTGTGTCCTTTAATTTTTGAGATATAACCAATCAATAAGATTTACTTGGCATGGAGAGAAATCAAGTCCCTTGCAAATTACTATAATGTTCATAATTTTTTGCAATAAAGACAGCTCCTTACTTAGAGATTGTGTGTCAGTCTAGATGCTAGAATATTAGAAGTTACTCAAATATCTATACATCTTAAGCGATAAGAATGAGTTGCCTAAAAAGTAACAAGCTCTATTCGTCGTTATATCAAAGTCTACTCAAGCCTTTCGGCACATTGCCATAAAAGAGACATAAAAGATTTGTTTAGTTACAAGAAAATTACTATTCCGACTTGTAACTAATAAAGAATACTAACCCATCAAAAGATGAAATTGCCGGTCAGATAAAGGATTACGTTACAGTAATCTTGCTTATAAAGCATCTACTTTTATTTAACCGATGAGACGATCTCATCTAACAAATGGAATAGAAAATGGTAGAGTTTGTAAAGTCTCTTTCTTTCTTTATACGTCGGAATTTTTGACTAATTTGATAAATCAGATAGCAAAAAATT
>TARA_B110000046_G_scaffold78688_1_pt1 | contig 28786 bp, 33 predicted proteins | sample TARA_B110000046 | Tara Oceans TARA_B110000046 (sample SAMEA4397157) | marine metagenome | biome: Polar Biome; feature: [DCM] deep chlorophyll maximum layer (ENVO:01000326); material: water (ENVO:00002006), including particulate matter (ENVO:01000060) such as... | depth 40 m
TTTTTTTTACGGAATTTTCGTTCTGGGTTTTCATGAAAGAAGTACCTCAAATCAACTGTTAAATAATTACCAAGGATGTCGAAAGAGGACTGTTTGATAATTTGTTGGTTGTCAAAAATACCAACTTTAGCAGTAGTAATGTTGGTAAAAGGTCTTTTGTACGAAAAGCCTAAATAGAAATATCCATCTTTTTCAGTTCTATATTCAAAACCAACATTTGCCAACAATGATGGTAAAATCCAATAAGTTCGAAAGGAGCGATGATAGTATTGTGAATTGCCAGAATCCCAGTCAGAAGGGAGGAAGTCTGCTGCTAACCCAAATGAGGTGTTTAAGAATAGTTGTCTTCCTAATTGAACATAAATTAACCCTGTAACCGGTATATCATACATAACATAAGAAAACTGATCATCAATCTCTATGCTAGAAAGGTCATCAGTAATTTTTAAATCAAAACTTTTTCTGGTATAGTTGATTCCTGTTTCTAGTGAAATTTGTTTTGTAAGCCCTTTTCTAATCACCATTCCAAAAGCATAGCCGCTCCTGGGAGTAATAGTGTAATTTATGTCTTCAACTTCTTGGTTCTGCGTGCCTGTATTAATTATCGTAGAGCTTAAGATGGGCTTGAGTTGAATTCCTACTGTGGTGACTCTTTCCTGCGCAACGGAAAAAAACGCTAGGAATAACAAAAAGGCACAAGTTAGTACACAGTGTAATCTCATTGTGCGAAGTTACTGTTAAATCATTAAACTAGTAGGAAATAAGAGCTCCTGTTATAGCTAGCCCAAGGACTAATATTGAAATAGTTATTATAAGTAAACGGAAAAATAAATCTGGAATAAATTTCTTTCTGAACTTACCGATTGTTAAATAATTAAGCCGTTTTGCTTCTTTAAAATGGGCGATGTGAATTCCGTAATATATCTTTTGATCGCCCTCTGCATCAATTTGTTTTTCAAATTCTATTGATTGCTCATTTAAAAGTGCTTCAAAATGATCTGCATGTACAGCATTGCTATAAAAGAAAACTTTTATATTTCTGTCTGTGGGGTGCTCTTGAAAATTTATTGTTGAAATCATTGTCTTGTCACCATTAATTTTTGGCCAACTTGAAGAGGTCTATTTCTTTTAATGCCATTGATATTGCATAAACTCTCGATACTAGTTCCATATACATTGGCAATTTTATATAAGCTTTCTCCTCTCTTCACAGTATGAAAATTAACTCCATCTGGCATGGCAGCGTAGCTGTATTTTGTTTTTACTAGCTTTATGTTACTTGATTTTAAATTGTTTCTGTTAAAATCAATAATACTCCTAGGGTTTAAAGGCCTTCCTTTATACCGTACCTCAAAATGAAGATGACTACCAGTTGATTTTCCGGAGCTTCCGCCCAAACCAATTACTTGACCTGCCTCTATAATATCTCCGGTTTTAACCTTGAAACGATGCAGGTGGGCGTATAGTGTTTCTAAGCCATTGTAATGTCTTATAATTACCACTCGTCCGTATCCATCGTGGTTTCTAGCAACCCTTACCATTCCATCGAAAGCCGCTATCACAGGGTCCCAAACTTGTAAATCTATATCAATGCCGTTGTGTGATCGTCCGTCCCGCCAGCCAAAATTTGATGTTATTAATCCTTTAAAGGGGTTGTAAAATCTGCACTCATTTATAGTATCTTCCAAAATTAATTTTCTACTTTCTCCTGGGTTTAAATTGGAAGCTCCTTGGTTAAACAATTGATATGTATCCCATCTGTTGTACATTGAGTTGGATGGGTAAATACTTGAATCATAAAACCCTGATAACGAAACGTAGATATCTTCTTGTATTCTTTTGTTTTCAACATAATCGCTTAAGCCTTGAATAATAGCATCTGATACGGAGTCTAGCTGTAATAATGAGTCAATAAGTTGTATGATTTGTTCACCGTTTAAGTCATTGAAATTTTGCTGTTCAGAGTTGGATTCCGTGGTAACAACAATAGCAGGAATCATTCTTTTATTCTGACTAGAATTTTGAGCGAATAATGAAGTTATACTTAAAAATAATAAAGTAAAAGAAAGGTGCCTCAAGGAAAGTGATTTAATTATCTCCATCAATCAAATCTCCTAAGCCACCTAAAATACTACCTTCCCCGGTTCTTTTTCCACCCATTTTTGGCATGTTTGCATAGATACGATCTGCTAGTCTGCTGAAAGGCATAGATTGAATCCATACTTCACCAGGACCCTGCAGGGTTGCAATGAATAGACCTTCACCACTAAATAATGAATTCTTAATTCCTTTCTGAAGTCGAATGTCGTAATTTATACCAGTACTTAATGCCACCAGGCAACCCGTGTCCACATTTAATGTTTCACCGTGTGTTAAGGTTTTTTTAACCACCGTTCCTCCGGCATGAAGAAACGCTAATCCATCACCTTCTAGTTTTTGCATGATAAAGCCCTCACCTCCAAAAAAACCCACTCCTAACTTTCGTTGAAATTCTATTCCTACTGAAACTCCTTTTGCTGCACAAAGAAATGCCTCTTTTTGACAAATTATTTTACCACCTAATTCCATCAGATCCATCGGGATTATTTTACCGGGATAAGGTGCTGCAAAAGTAACCTTCGCTTTAGAGTTTTCGCGTTGAGTGTAAGTTGTCATAAACAGACTTTCCCCTGTAAGCACTCGCTTACCTGCTGCAAAAAACTTTCCCAAAATACTTTCATCCTGTTTAGAACCATCGCCTAAAATAGTATTCATCTCGATGGTATGATCCATCATCATCATACTGCCTGCTTCGGCAATTACAGTTTCATTTGGGTCAAGTTCTACTTCAACGCATTGGAGGTCGTCTCCAAAAATTGTAAAATCAATTTCGTGTGAGCTCATATTTAAAAGATTAGTCAACTGTAAAAAAACGAAAAATTGTTTTACCTTTCTTCTAAATTAGATAATTAACTAAACTAAAAATTACGAAATTTTTGAAATGGCTACTGATAATAATTGTAGCAATTATTGCTATTGTAATGATTTACGGAGCAACACAACCTTCGCAAACGATCGTAAAAGAGTCAATAGATATTAATGCTCCTGCTAGTCAAATATTTTAGGAAATAAGAGATTTTAATACTTGGGATGAATGGTCAGCCTGGAGTAAAATGGACACTGCAATTGAACAATTTTATGAAGGGGAGATAGGAACAGTTGGATTTAAAAACTCTTGGAGAAGTGAAAACCCAATGGTTGGAATTGGCAGCCAAGAAATAGTTGAAATTCGAGAAGATGAATATATGAAGACAAGGATGTTATTCAATGAAAGTATGGATGAGAACTTTGCGTCTTTCTCACTAACAGAAAATGATGGTGTAACAACTGTTGTTTGGGATATGCTTGGTGCAGAAACCCCTTTCTATTCAAGAATTATGAATACTATCTTTAAACGTATGATTGTTGAGAGTTATAAATGGAGTTTAAAAGATTTAAAATAAATTGTTGAAAGTTAACCTGTTAAAATACCTAATCCATTAAACTTAGAGGTTGTTGATGTAGAGGCAACGTCCATAATTTCTATAGAGGATTCATGTTCTGCAGAGGAAATGTCTAGAAAAATGACGGAGATATATACTGAGCTAGGAATTTTTATGGGAACCAACGGGATAGAAGCGAATGGTAATTCTCTTTTTATGTATTATACTTACTCACCCGAAAAAATCGTTTTTGAGCCTGCATTTCCTGTTAGAGGTGAGGTAACTAAAGCAGGAAGAGTGAAAGTCAGTGAAATAGCAGGAGGTGAGGCAATTAAATTTGTCTATCGTGGGGATTATGCAGGATTAGAAGAGGTTCATATGGGCATTGCTGAGTTTGCTAAGTTGTCTAATATTGAGTTAGCGGATTATTGTTGGGAAGTTTATTTAAATCAACCTAATGAAGTAGGTGCTGATGAACTTGAAACACATGTTTATTATCGTATAAAGTAGATCTTAGATGAAAGGATTAACTATCGCAAAATTGGTCTCTGGCAAAAGGTTTCCCTATTTGGGAATAAATTCCCCTAAAGATGCTGAAATTAGAAATGATTTAGGCCTTTAATTTTTATTATAATTTTTGAAATAGTAGAACTTCATTTCAAAGCATTTTTTTATATTTGCACTCCGAAATATTTTCGGATAGTTGCAATTTATTACAAATTATGGTGGTTGTAGCTCAGTTGGTTAGAGCACTGGTTTGTGGTGCCGGGGGTCGTGGGTTCGAATCCCATCATCCACCCCATTTACTTGAAGTCCTGACAGTTATGTTGGGACTTTTTTTATCCTCGAGCTCGTAGGAATTTCAGTTAGCAGATATGATATTGAATTGTTGAATGAGTTAATAGACGAAGCTATGATGATGAGTGAGGTGTATGAAGTATTGAATTAAACCTTACAGTTTAGACTTTATTTCTTTACGATTAACCAAACTTGATTCTCTAAAAACAACTTCTAATTGTTTATTCAAGATTAGAGTTGTTGGGAATTCTAATTTATTATCGGTTTTGCCCAAATAGGTAGCTAATCCATGAAAACCGTCTTGTTGGTTAAATGTGTATTCTCTTCCAAAAAACGAAACCGTTTCTTCTCGCTCTGCATTTAGCTTTAGTACATAGTACTTTTCATTAAGCGTTGTTACTACAAAAGTGTCCTTAAAAGTTGTATTCTTCTGCATTTTGCAGTATTTACACCAGTCTGTATAAATAAAAATCAAGACTGGTTTCTGTTCTTCTTTAAACTGAGTAGCTAATTTCTCAAAGGAAAGCCAATTTACTTTTGCCTCTTGAGCGATAGAAATTCTGGTAGTTATAGACAGAACAAGAAAAATAAGTAATCGGAAGTTCATGTTACTTTAGGATATATTTTATTCCTAAGAAACCTCTAATTCCTTGATTCGATGCATAAACATAAGTAGGATCAAAGGTTAATGCATTTGGGTTATTGGCTGTTGGAACAACATCGCCTTGATTATTAAACTGTACATTTTCATCAAAAGGATCAAAAGACCGTGCAATACTATTTGCCGCAGGTGTAAAGTTTAAAATGTTTTTGATACCACCATACAATTCCCACTGCTTGTTAATTGATTTGGTAAGTTGAATGTTTTGAATGCTAAACCAAGGTGAATATTCAGAACGGTCATCTAGTTCACCTAATAACGGCAATCGCATAGGACTGTATACATTTCCAGTATAGTTTAACTTTAAATTCCAAGGCAAGACAGTATACTCAATGTTCCAAACCGCTGTAAAACGTTCTGTTAAAAGTTGTCCCATCTTTTCCCCTTCTTCATCTAAAGTAACGTCCATTAACGTTGCACCACCCATTACTTTTAATCCATTCGGAAGCCTCAAATCCACATTTAAAGAAACTCCTTTAGATTCAGCAGAACCATTTAAGTTATCGTATATAATTTGGTTCGGATTGGTTTCATAATCCGGAACAATACGATTATTAAAATAGGTATAAAATACAGAGCCGTCTAAACTCAGAAAGGTCTCATCTTTTAGGTAAATTCTTTTTACAACATTTAAGTTGATGTTTCTGGAGGTTTCAGGATTTAATTTGTTGGCAAAAACAACGTCCCTTGCCCCTGTCAAGGCGGCATGGTCTTCAGTGAATACATTGGCGACTCTAAACCCATTTCCTAGGCTTAATCGAACTACCATTTTATTATCTTCTGTGTTCCATTTGTAATTTATTCTTGGCGAAAATATGTTACCATGTATACTGTTGTAATCATACCTTACACCCAACAAAAGGGTATTAAATTCATTAATAGCAATTTGATCTTGAATAAAAATTCCAGGTAAGTGTATCTCTTGAGGTTCATTTAACAGACTGTCAAAACTTAGTGTTGCAGTTGTGTTGTCATCGTAAAAAGTATATCGGTAGGCTGCTCCTACTAAAATATCATGCGAATTAAACAACTCCTTATTCCACGTCAGTTGGCCAAAACCTATTCGCTGGTCTGCCTTATAAATAGTATTTCCGTACACAGAATTTTGATTGTGACCGTTGGCACTAAACTGTAAATTAAAATTCTCGTTCGTCGGTAATTCATAGTTTCCAAAAACTTCCGAGCGTCTGGTATAAATACTTTCTCCATAAACAGAATCACCTCCTCTATACTCAGAATTCCAATTCATATTGCCACCCCAACGGTCTTCATAAACAAAGCGAGTTCCAATGTTAAATTGTTTGTTGTTTTTTCTTTTAAAGGAAATTTTGTTAAACAGGGAAATTCGGTCTTGCAAGGTGATGTCAGTGAAATCATCATTGTTATTATCAATTGGCTTTTGGTAGTTGAAATAATTTAGTCCTACCAAGGCGCTCGCTTTTTTACCTAGCTTATATTTTGCGCCAATGTCTGCATTTATTTCACCCCAAGAGGTGCTAAAAACATCAGCAGAGAGCAACGGGGCATTCAATGGCTTTTTGGTAATTACATTAATTAATCCGCCGACAGCTTCAGACCCGTACAATGCGGATGAAGGACCTTTTACAATTTCAACCCGTTCAATTAACGAAGCGGGAATACCTGTTAATCCATAAACAGTAGACAAACCACTCACTATTGGCATTCCATCAATTAAAACCATCGTGTAAGGCCCTTCTAAGCCATTAATGTGAATATCGCCGGTGTTGCAAACACTGCAATTTAATTGAGGCCGCACACCATTTACATTTTGTAATGCTTCAAAAATAGAAGGTGACTTGTTGTTCTCAAAATATTGAGCTGAGTATACTTCTACAGAAACTGGACTGTTCAGCTTTGACATTTCCTTCATCGTTCCGGTAACGACAATATCATTCATAAGGTTTATGCCTTGCTCTAGTCGAAAATTTAACTCATAGATTTCTTCTGATTTAACACTAAGTTTTTTTTCTTCTTGCTGAAAACCTATAAATGAAGCAACAATTGTTTGCGATCCTTCTGGTACTCCGTTAAGTTCATAGGTCCCATCGGCATTTGTAGCAGTTCCAATAGTTGTTCCTTTTACATAAATGTTTACAAATTCGGTGTTCTTACTTTCCTGTGTCTGAACTTTACCTCTTACGGTTGCAGTTTGTGCAAAAAGAAAGGTACAATAAAATACGAATAGAACTGAAAGCAGGGCTTTTTGGGGCATAGAAAATTACATTTTAGGCTACAAAGTTAAATATTTTAAGATTAGTCTAAAAATATAATTTGACAAGTATAAATATGGGATTATATTTTTATGCTAGAATAACATCTAAGTATTTACAAAGCAGCACTGAAAAAATATAATTTATTGCAATTTCGGAAGTTCTAAAAATAATTTTCGATAAGCTACAATTACATCCAAGATATTAAATGAACTGACAGCCATCAGTAAGGAAACCAGTTCTAAATTACGTACATAATATTAAGGCCGTATTTAGCTATAATTCATTATTCAAATCTTTATTTAAAAATGGAATTTTACAATACTCATTCGTCTGTTGAAGGTACTTAGTAATCTATTTACTATAAAGAGTTCCAGCGATGAATCCCAGCAATAAAATGCAACTTCTTGCTCATCGATGGGAGTTATCCAACCAAATAACACTCAAAAATAAAGTAGATTACAAACACCGATCGCAGGATTTTGGTGCCGGGGGTCGTGGGTTTGAATCCCATCATCCACCCATTAAAATGAAAACCAAGTCTTTTTAGACTTGGTTTTTTTATGGAGTAAAATTATTGACTCGCTTAAATAAATTCATAAAAGTAAAAGACCACAATTTGCTTGTTTTCATTTTAATGAGATCCCCATTCAAATGGCAGTAGGATTATTATGGAAATCCCAATAACCACTTTTATAGACTTTTCAGATAATCTAATATTTTTTGTTTGCGTCTGAAGTTAGTTTGACTGAATTACCAACTGCAAGATAACAATTCGATTTTCATCTCTTAAAAGAAGTTAATTTGGTAAAACGATGTTGCGGGTTGTAACAATTTTAATAAATGAACCGTTTCTTTGTAACGGAAGAATATGATGCCCAAAGGAAATCGATACGTTAAGTTAGCTCAAAGAGCACAGATGCTTATGGTTCTGTTGTTGCTTCCTTTGTTTGTTTTTGGTCAAGAAAAGAAAGTGACGATTCAAGGTCACTTAGTTGATGAGAAAACAGGAAAGAAGCTAACGGATATATTAGTAGTCAATCAAAATAGCGGAGACTTCGTGTATGGGACTAAAGAAGGTGATTATTCTATAGAAGCTAATAAAAAGGACAAACTTGTTTTTTCAGCTTTGGGATATACTTCAGTATCCTTTTCTTTGAGAGATTCGGTCTTAAAACCTGTTTACATTGTAGTTTCCAAGCTGAATAAATATAGTATAATTATTAAGGAAGTTAATGTTCAAGCAGATAGAGAAGTTACTGCAATAACAAGTGAATTAGATAATTTAACTCGTGGTTTTCGACAATATCAGCAATTCGAGCTTTATAAATTAGGTCAATTTTCAAATCCGATTTCAGCTGCTTACAGTCAAAGAAGTAAAAGAGAAATAAGTAAACGCAGAGTCCAACGGCTTAGATATTTGGATCGGAAACGAATTTTACTTAGAGAGTTGATTCATCGAAGTAAATTGAGTCAAACCGAGTTATTGAGTCAAGAAGAGCAAAATGTTTTCGTTGATGATTTGCTTAAATATGACTATAAAATGATTTATTTAACCCAATATGAGTTATTAGCGCACATTAACAAAGAATGCAAAAGGTGGATGGGTGCAAATGATAACTATAATGTTCGAAGTAGATCTAAATGAGTTTATTTAGAGGTATAGTTTTGTAAGTTAGAATTTTAAGTTAGTTTTGGTGTTTGTTTATACTCAACTTATTTGGTGATTTATTCACCTTCATTAAGTTTAGTTGATGAATATAAGGTGTTTAACTATTACTCTTCTAATAACTAATTGGATTTGATTGGGTAATTATATAAATTATACTTTATGAAGTTGTTAATATATCTAATATCGTTGTTCATTGTTTGTAATCTCTCTGTTTTTGGGCAAGACAATGCATTCACTTTTAAAGGACAAGTACATTCCTATGGACAGACTTTAAAAGGCGTTTCGATAGAAGTCTTCGAGGGTGTGGAGTTAGTTCTTGAATCAACTACAAATGGTAGCGGAAAGTTTACATTAGAACTTCAATCAGAACGAGATTATATGGTTGAGATTTCGATGGAGAAGTTGCAAGCCAAAACTATTTGGATTAATACAAAACGAACAAAGGGTTTGGATACCAAGGTGTCAACTTTTGCTTTTGACGTAGACTTAAAGAAAGAAAAGATTACACCATATGGGGAGTTAAGCGAGATTCCAGTTACGTTAATAAAATACCAATCTGATAAGAATGTATTTTATATGGATAAGACTTATGAGGATGCTGTGGATAACAAGAAAAAAAATTAAAGGGAATATGCTTAAAATTCGATAGCCGTCATAACAAAAATATTCTTAAGTCTAAATCGCTGGAGAATAGGGTTATAAATTTCAATTTTATTTAACAGGCGCAGGCTAAGAAATGTAAAAGCCCGCTGCCACTCTAAGAGTAAACAACGGGCCTCAACCAAACCAAATCTTGCTATTTCCTATGTCAAGACAATCTTTAAATACTTTTGTTTTTAGATTTTATATTTATTTAAAAAAAAATTAAGATTCTTCTTCAATTAGCCAAAGTGCCTCTTCTAACTCACCCTTTGTTTTGTTATCATTTTTTTCCGTGGCTAGCTTAATTCCTGTTCTATAAATAGTCATCGCCTTGTCCATTTTATTTTTACTTTCGTACAAAGCACCAAGCTTATAATAAGCTCCTAAATAATTAGGATCAGTTTTAATTAGTGTTTCGACAATAGAAATGGCATCTTTTACTTCGCCAATTTTTTCATATTCAAGAGCCAACGCATATGTCAGAAAACTATCTTCCTTATCTGTCTTAAGCATCTTTTTTATTTCGTCAATTCGGCTCATGTGTTTTGGATTGTTGTGCGAATATACTTACTAATTTTATTTATTTCGTTGGGTAAAAACCACTTGATTCTATTATTTCTCTTAAACCAAGTGAGTTGTCTTTTAGCATACCTTCGGCTATTGGTCTTTATCTTTTCAACGCATAAGTCCCAAGTAAGATGACCGTCTAAATAATCAAAAATTTCTTTGTATCCGACTGTATTTAACGCATTTTTTTCTTTGTATGAAGCCACTGATTTTACTTCATTTAATAAGCCTTCGCCTATCATTAAATCAACTCTTTGATTTATCCTTTCATACAAAAGATGTCTAGGTAATTCAAGTCCTATTTGTATGATATTAAAGTCTCTTTTCTTTTCAATGCCTTTTTTAACTTCCGCATTTGTTTTGCCCGTCAATTTACAAATTTCAATAGCCCGCATTAGCCTTTTACCATTCTGTATATCAATACTCTTATATGCTAGGGGATCTACTTTTAGCAATAATTCTTGTAAATAAGTTATTCCTTGTTCTTGGTATTTTTGTCCTAGTTCTTCTCTTAGTTCTTCATCTGCTGTAGGAATTTCATTGTCAAAACCTTTAATAACTGCATCATTGTACATTCCTGAGCCTCCGCATAAAATAATTGTATCCTTACTTTTAAAGTAAGTGTGCAGAAATTCGATTACTTCGTGCTCAAATTTGCTAGCATTATAGTCTTCTGCGATTGAAAGCTGGTCTATGAAATGATGAGGTACTTGTTCTACTTCTATTTCAGTTGGCTTCGCTATACCTATTGAGATTTCTTTGTAAAATTGCCTCGAATCAGAAGAAATTATTTCAGCATTAAATAATTTAGCAATTTTTATTGCTGTTGAGGTTTTTCCTACTGCCGTTGGTCCTACTATAGATATTAGAGTTTTATTCACGAATTATTGATATTCATCATAATCGTCTAAGGATTCCATATTCCCATCGTCAAAAGGGTCTTTAAATAAGTCTTCATCCTCTTCAGAAAACTCCTCGTCCATCATGGCATTTAATAAAATACTTTGGGCATCATCCCCATTCAAGTCTCTTTCTTGTTCTTTTGGAGGAGAGCCAAATCGCTTGAGTATCTTAGGCTCCGTTATTGAACTTACTTTAAATTCTATCTCAATGACTTCTAAATAAAACTTCCATTCATTCAAATAGTCATAAACGTAAGTTAATTGATCCCCAATTTCTTTAAAAACATCGGAAACAGTTAATTTGTCTAAGGTTGGTTTTCCGCTGTTCATCACATCTTCTAACGGGTATTCCGTGTCGTTGTCCCAACCTTCTTCGTCCTTAATAAATGATGCTAGTTCGTTGCTATTAAAACCAAATGACTTTTTAACTATTTCATGAATTTGAAGTAATGTATGGGTCTCATTTACTAAAATATCGCGATAAACTGTGTTATGCGTCTCCATTAAGACTTTGACTAAAAATTCTTTCATGTTAAACTAGTTTTAAACCCATATCAACTCCAAGTTGGTGCATGAATACCCTGGCCTCAGCTTCATTGTTCTGTATTTCTCCCTCTAGCATCGCCTCTTTAATTGCATTTTTAATTTGCCCAACTTCTTTTGAAGGTCCAATTCCAAAGGTTGCCATGATATCTTCACCAGAGATAGGAGGTTGCCAATTTCGTAAATGATCTTTTTCTTCTACCTCTTTTAGTTTCTCTTCAACTAAAATAAAATTTTTCTTATACTTTTTTAGCTTTTTTTCATTTTTTGTAGTGATGTCTGCAGAGCATAACGTCATCAAGTCTTCGACATCCTCTCCAGATTCTACTAGTAATCTTCTCACAGCTGAGTCCGTAACAGTTTCTTTTACTAAGGCAATTGGTCTTAAATGCAATCGAACCAATTTTTGAACGTACTTCATCTTAGCGTCTAAAGGAAGCTTTAACTTTTTGAAAATCTCAGGAACCATTCTAGCGCCTCGATCCTCATGCCCATGAAATGTCCATCCTTGTTGTGGGTCAAAACGTTTGGTAGTTGGTTTGGCAATGTCGTGGAGAATTGCTGCCCACCTTAGCCATAAACTATCAGTGTTAGGGCAAATGTTATCTAATACCTGTAGGGTGTGATAAAAATTGTCTTTATGGCCTAAGCCATTTCTTATTTCAACGCCGTATAACTTTACCATTTCTGGAAAAAAATAGTGAAGTAAACCTGTGTCAAAAAGGTGTTTAAAGCCTATAGACGGGATTTTTGATAAAATAATTTTATTTAATTCATCAGTGATTCGCTCTTGCGAAATAATTGTAATTCTATCTTGTTCAGAATGCAACGCTTTGATGGTTCTGTCTTCTATTTTAAAATTTAATTGAGTTGCAAACCGGATGGCACGCATCATCCTCAAAGGATCATCAGAGAAAGTTATCTTAGGGTCTAATGGTGTTCGGATGACTTTATTATCACAGTCAGTTATTCCATCAAAGGGATCGATAAATTCACCAAATCTATTTTTATTCAAGCAAATAGCCATCGCATTAATGCTGAAATCTCTTCGATTCTGATCGTCTTCTAATGTACCGTTTTCCACTACAGGCTTTCGGCTTCTTCTATCGTAAGACTCTTTCCTTGCTCCAACAAATTCAATTTCCCAACCTTGATAATTAATCAAGGCAGTTCCAAAATTTTTAAAGACTGACACTTTTTTTACTTCCATTGCTTTTGCTACGGCTTTCGCTAAATCTATTCCGCTACCAACACAAACAATATCTATATCCTTGCTTGGTCTTTGAAGAATAATGTCGCGCACAAAACCACCAATAACATAGGTCTCAACCTGCAGTTGATCCGCAACTCGACTTAGTACATTAAAAATTGGATGTTTTACGTGTTCTTGCAAAAGAGATTTTTTGTAAAAATACGAATTGCCCTTAGTTTGCTAAGATTTCTATCTCACCATTTAGTCGAACTTGCATAATTTTCTCTTGCTTCATGTTTTGGTCTATAACAAAATTAAAGTCGGATTGAATTAGTTGCTTTTTGTCCAAATTAATGCAAGCAATTGGTTTGTTATATTTCAAAACAATTTCGAATAAAAATCCTTCATCTAATTTTTGAATTGCAAGACTTCCATCTGCATTGATCAAATGTCTAGAAACGAACTGACCTCCGTCAAGAACAAGTGTTAAAGGGGTTGTTGCAAAATCCATCATGTCCCAAGCGATTTCAGGAATATCTTTTATGCATTGATTTGCCATCCGGTCTGAGCTAATGAGTATAGCAATTTTTTGTTGAGGGAAATTTAAATGACGGATGGCTTCTATTTCGTTCTTTGCATCGAAAATAAATTTAATTCCGTTTTTATGTTCGATTGAAATGCATTTATTTTCTTTCAAAAATTTTACTGCCTCTTGAAGTTGCCCGCTGTTAAACATAGGACGAAATTACACAGCAAAGAAACAAGGCATAGTTTTGGTTAATTTTATTTTTCAAATAAATAGTGTATGAGATTACTTTTCGTTTTTGCCTTCTTTTTCACTTTTTTCATTCCGAGTTTGGAGCTACAAGCGCAGCCAACAACCGATGATATTACTGTGTTAGAAATGGTGGTGATTGATGGAGACACCTTTCCGATGTATACGTTCAAGTCAATTACAGTAAATGGTAAGAAGCGTTTTTCAAAACGAGACCGACGAAAATACGGCAGGTTAAGGCGTTATGTAGTAAAAGTCTTCCCTTATGCTGAATTAGCGGGGGTGATGTTGAATGATTTTGACGATACGCTGAAGATAATGAAAACAGAACGGGAGCAAAAGAAATTTTTGGCTGCTGTTGAAGATGAACTAAAGCTCGAATTTGAAGGGGAATTGAGGAGCTTAACCATTAAACAAGGAATTCTGTTGGTTAAATTAATTGATCGGCAAACAGGCAATTCTTCTTTTGAGTTAATTAAAACATTAAGAGGTTCGTTTTCAGCATTTATTTGGCAATCGCTGGCCAGATTATTTGGATCTAATCTGAAGCTGAAATATGACCCTAACGGGGAAGACTTGTTAGTAGAAGAAATATTGCAGCAGATGGAAAGCGGGGCAATACCTTACCAAAAAAGAATTAGGAAAAAGAAATCTTAACGCGTTTTCTCTATGTCTAACCAATCCGTTGTTTTCTGAATTAGCTTCACAACAATGATGTAGCAGGTAAAAATGATGAAAAGTAAATTCCAAAGGCTCATGTTAAGGTCTAGTGCCGCTTCGTTAAAGTAGTATTCTACCTGATGAAAAAGCATGAAGACGATAAAAAGAGCTGCTATTCCACTTTTTTCTTGTCGAATGACTTTTCTCCAAGCAAAATCCAATGCTGGCTTTTCGTAATTAGACAGTCGCGGTATAAAAGGCGGAACATCTTTTGACCATTTAGTGTATTCGTCACCAAACTTCTTAATTAAGAAAGTTTCTTCAGCGTACATAATTCGCTCATAATACAACCAAAAACTTAGAATAAAGAAAATGTTGAACCAAATATTTTCGGTTAACATACCAATACCTAACCACATTAGAAAGTTGCCTAAATATAGCGGGTGTCTCAATAAAGAATACATACCAGTTTTATTTATACCGTCAGCAATTTGTTTGTGTGTATTTCTTCCAGAAGTATTCGGAATAACAAAACCCAATGTATGGATTCGAATAAACAGTCCGATTAAGGAAATAACCAAACAAATTATTTGATAAATGTTTCCTTCAGTTGGAAAGTATTGTGCAACTCCTGTAAACGAAGGGGTGTAACATTGATATGCATACAAAGCAACTGCCGCGACCAAAATGAAGATAGGAAGCGTTCCTCTATACTTGAATAATTTAACTCCTTGTTTTTCTAATTCTTGAAATAATGCCATGGTTGTTTTATGCAATGCCAAAAATGGGTAAAAATTATAATATAAAAAAGCGAACTGAAGCGTTCGCTTTTTTATTCTTTTTTAAAGGGCTTATTACTTGAAATTATCTGCAACGATAAGTTCTTTAGTTCCGTGAGTATGGTTGTAAAAACCTTCTCCAGATTTGATGCCGAGTTTACCTGCGGTTACCATGTTTACAAGCAGCGGGCAAGGGGCATATTTAGGATTTCCAAAACCGTCATTTAACACTTGTAAAATGGATAAACACACATCTAAACCAATAAAATCTGCCAATTGAAGAGGTCCCATTGGGTGCGCCATTCCTAACTTCATAACAGTGTCAATTTCTTCAACACCGGCAACTCCCTCGTAAAGCGAATAAATTGCTTCGTTGATCATAGGCATTAGAATTCTGTTTGCAATAAAGCCGGGATAATCGTTTACTTCAGTAGGCGTCTTACCAAGTTTCTTAGAATTTTCCATGATTAAATTAGTCACTTCATCAGATGTTGCATAACCTCTAATGATCTCCACTAATTTCATGATTGGCACAGGGTTCATGAAGTGCATTCCAATTACCTTGTCTGGGCGATTGGTAACTGATCCTATTTTAGTAATAGAAATTGACGAAGTGTTGCTCGCTAAAATAGTTTTAGGAGGACAGACTTCATCCAATGTTTTAAAAATACTCAGCTTTATGTCGATGTTTTCCGTAGCAGCTTCAACCACTAAATCAGCAGATTTCACACCCTCTTCCAACTTTGTAAATGTTTTTAGATTAGAAAGAGTTTGTTCCTTTTGTGCTTCTGTTAATCTCTCTTTGGCAACCAGTCGATCAAGATTTTTTGTGATGGTTTTAAGTGCTTTGTCCAACGAATCTTGAGAAATGTCAATTAACGACACTTCGAATCCAAATTGGGCAAAAATATGAGCAATTCCATTTCCCATGGTTCCTGCTCCAATGACAGCTACATTCTTCATAATATAAATTTTTAAAGATGCTAAATTACCCAATGGAGTAGGGCAAACAAAACTTATTTTCCGCTGCCTTTCATTACAATCAAGACCGTGTAAATTAAAATTTTAATGTCAACTATAAGCGACATGTTTTCAATGTAAATGATATCATACTTCAATCGCTCCACCATTTGGTCAACATTTTCAGCGTAACCGTACTTCACTTGGCCCCAAGAAGTAATACCTGGTCTAACTTTAAGCAAATGATTGTAGTGTGCTGCCTTTTCAACAATTTTATCTATAAAAAATTGTCTTTCAGGTCTAGGACCAACCACCGCCATGTCACCAATTAATACATTATAGAATTGAGGAATTTCATCCAATCTCGTTTTTCTCATAAACTTCCCAAATGGTGTAATTCTAGGGTCGTTTTCACTAGATAAAGCTGGTCCAAGTTTTTCGGCATCGGTATACATGGAGCGAAATTTTTGAATCATAAACGGTTTGCCATGTATACCAATTCGCTCTTGTGAAAAAATAACAGGCCCTTTAGAGCCTGACTTAACAAGAATGCTAACGATGAGATAAAGTGGGCTGAAAACGGTTAATACAAATAAGGATGCACCAATGTCAATACCTCTTTTAACAGTTTGCTGCCATGCAGGCATAATTTCTCTATTAATAATGATAAGTGGTGCTCCAAATATGGAACTCATTTTAACCGAACCACTGAGTATGTCATACATGTCAGGAATAACCTTTACGATTACATTCAACCCTTCCAAATCTCCGATGATGTTTTCAAGACTCTTATGCTCCGAAGATTCAATTGCGATAATGGCCTCTTTGATTTCATGTTCTTGAATTATTTTTTTCAACTCAACGTAATTACCTAGAAACGGGAGGTGGTCCTTTAGCAGGTACTCGTCTTTTTTGTTAACTCTCGCAAATCCAACAAATTTATTGCCAAATGATTTATTCTCACCGTTCATTTCAAGAAATAGGGCAACCGCTTTTTCATTGGAACCAATCATTATAGTATTGAATCCAATTTCTCTGTTTTGAATTCTATAAACAGTTCTGCTGGTAATTAAAAACCGAAACAAATAGGTAATGGCAAAGTGAAAGAAGAGGATGAATAAATAGGAGAGGTAATAATCTTTGTACGTGTTGATCTCATCATCCAGGATAAAAACGAAAAATAATAAGGTACATCCTAAAATACTTGCAGTTAGGGTCTGACTTAGCTCTTTTAACCTTGATTTTCGATATGGAGTTTTATAAAAACCTGTAGCGGAGTAGAGCAGTACCCAGCAGGTGGGTATGAAAAGTAAACCATATATGAACGTGTCATCAAAGTTTAAAGGTACTTCATAACCATACTTTGAAGGTTCAAGATATAATTTTCGAAATCGAAAAAACAACGCCCAAGCGGCAGCTGCAGTCAAAAAGTCAAATAGAATATATTTAAGAGTCTGTAAATTTTTATTCAAAACCGAACCAATTTAACATTGTCTAAATGAAATTGAGCAACTTCCCCAGTTTGTTTAGGAAAACCAATTGCTAGTGTATAATTGAATGCTCCAGAAAGCGTCGAAAAGACAGAATTCAGTTCAACATACACTTTACCATAAGTAACTCTAGGATTGAAAAATACAATGGGACGTTGGTTATTTATTAACGTACCATTAATATAAACACTAATTGCGAATTGGTGTGTTGATTTATAATCCATCTCTAACCAAACATCTACTCCATTTCTAGGAATGTTTGAAAAAGTAGGTGACCATGCTTCAAAAAAGTCCATACTTTCCGAAAGGTAAGCCAAACCTGAAGCACCTTCAAAAGCATCAGCTGGGTTTGTTATTCGTTGAAATACAGTGTCAGATAGTGCGCTGTAATAGAAGTTTACTCCTGCTTCAAAATCTTCGCCAGACCATGGATCATCAAATATGGCAGAACTCTGATATTTAACCACAGGTGTTATTTCCATTTGTACCTCAGGTACAAAAATAGTGTCTAGACTAAATGTTGTGTAAAAAGGATAATCCACCTTCTCATTAGACTGCCCATTTTTATAGATAATACTCCTGATTTTGAGGTTTACATTACCTGTCTGTTGAATTGGAATGAGCGCAGGCAGCTCAAAAATACCAATAGATTGATCGTTAATAAATACATTTATGTCAGTAATTCGATCACTGCTAGATCCCTGTATAGCAGTGGCTTGTAAAACAACGTCATCAATTTTTAAAAACCCTGGTACTATGGCTTTTTGCTTTTCACAAGAAAATAGTGAAATAATTGTAATACAGACAATTAATAAGTACTTGTTCTTCATTTGAAGATGTTGGAGTTTAGTTAAGGGAACGTTCGAAATCCCTAATTATTGTTTATATAATGGAATTTTGCCTGTTAATCTCTAATTTCTCTATAATTTGATACGCCACATTTAGCGCTTTGTATCCATCATGAATACTAACGGCCGGGGTTGTATTGGTGTTAATTGCTTGAGCAAAAGCAGTCAATTCTTCTTTAATGGCATTGTTGCTTTCAACATCAGGCTTTTCGAAATAAATTAATTTTTGTCCCTTTCCATCCGGTAAGTCAATCGTTACAGATAATGGGTCTGGTTCACCTTCAACATTGGACAGGCGAACAACTTCACTTTGCTTTTCTAAAAAATCTACAGATAAGTAGGCGTCTTTTTGAAAAATCCGAGTTTTTCTCATGTTTTTGAGTGAGATACGACTAGTCGTTAAATTTGCTACGCAACCGTTATCAAATTCAATTCTAGCGTTTGCAATATCGGGCGTGTCGCTGACGACTGCAACGCCGCTAGCACTTACTCTTTTAACATTGCTGTCTACGATACTTAATATAATGTCTAAATCGTGAATCATTAGGTCCAATACAACCGAAACATCTGTACCTCTAGGATTAAATTGCGCCAAACGATGTGTTTCAATAAACATAGGATGTTTGATGTAAGGTTTCGTAGCCGTAAATGCTGGATTGAAACGTTCTACATGACCGACCTGAACGGTAACTCCTGCCTCTTCGGAAAGACTAATTAGTTTTCGAGCTTCTTCAACCGTATTGGTAATTGGCTTTTCAATGAAGATGTGTTTTGTTTGTCTAATCGCAGTAACAGCGCAGTCGTAATGAGATAGTGTAGGTGTAACAATGTCTACCGCATCAACGGCATTAACTAATTCTTCTATAGAATCAAAGGCTCTTAATTCAAACTCTTCAGCAACTTTTTTTGCATTTTCTTTATTAGGGTCGAAGAACCCAACCAATGCGAAATCCTCATGTTCCAATAAAATTCGGATGTGAATTTTACCCAAATGACCTGCACCTAAGACACCTATTTTTAGCATAAAATTATTTTTTTACAAAGTACGTGAAAGCTGGTTTTAAAATGAGAAAAAGCACGATAGCTTTGTTAACATTTTTTTATTGAAAAAGAAGCACATTGTTTAACTGATATAAAGCTTAAATAATCTTTTTTTTGTAGCATGCAAAATGATACCTATAAACATAAGGGAATGCGCCGAAGATTAGTGGAGCTTTTGAGATCAAAAGGCATTACTGACGAATTGGTTCTTGATGCAATTTATAACGTTCCAAGACATTTGTTTTTAGATAACGCCTTTGTAAATTTTGCATACAAGAATCAAGCTTTCCCAATAGGGTCAGAGCAAACTATTTCCCATCCTTTTACAGTTGCATTTCAAACTCAGTTGTTGGAATTGAAAAAGAGTGAAAAAGTACTTGAAATAGGAACTGGCTCAGGCTACCAATGCAGTGTTCTGATGGAAATGAACGTAAAGGTATTTAGTATTGAAAGACATCGTTCGTTGCACATGAAGTCTAAAAAAATGTTGAATCAATTGGGACACTTTCCAAAATTATTTTTTGGTGATGGATATAAAGGATTACCGAGTTACGCTCCATTTGATAAAATAATTATTACAGCTGCTGCACCTTTTATACCTCAAGACTTATTGGAGCAACTTAAAGTTGGAGGAATGATGGTAATTCCATTAGGAGATTCGGACAAGCAAGAGATGCAGCGAATCGTTAAAATCGAAGAGAATGAATTTCAAACAGAGACGTATGGAAAGTTTAGTTTTGTTCCTATGCTGCAAGATAAATCTTTTAAGAGTTAGACAATAACTGCGGTAGTTTTCGGTTATTTGCCTTAAACTACAAACCATGTCTAGATTGAAACCTCTTGCCCTATTACTAATAACGAGCTGTTTATTATCAATTTCTGCTTTTGCTCAAGATGCCCCAAAGGATTTCTTGCCTAAAGCAGGCGATTTTGGTGCTTCAATAGTTGTCAACGGATTGATAAATAATATTCAATTGTCAACCAATAGTAATTCATATGGTCAAAATATTTTATTTGCGAAGTATTATTTGAAAGATGATTTAGCGTTGCGAACGGGATTAGGTTTTAAATTAAACAGAACCTTAAGAGAAACCGCGGATAGTTCAGGTTCTTTGTTGGTAGAAGTGGATTCTCTTAGAAGCAGTTACAGTGTTAATGTATCAATAGGGATAGAAAAGCACCTGACCGCAAATAAAAGATTAGACCCTTATGTATTTGGTCAACTTGATCTTTCGTTGATTGGTAAAACGAAGCATAATATTGAAAATCGACAAAATTCAACAATTGGAACTAATTCAACGAAAAGAGAAATAATTAGAGATGGAGGTTTTGCCTTAGGATTAAACCTAGGAGGCGGCTTTAATTATTTTTTAGCCAAGAATTTCAGCGTAGGTAGTGAACTTTATCTTGGATTTCAATATGTAAGTGTAGGCGGTGGAATTACAGATAACTCAACAAATACAACAGCCGGTGGAACCAGAACTTCTACCTTTGATAGTCGAAATGATATCTCTAAATCATCCGAATTAAATGTTAACCCGACTGCTCAAATTAATTTCTCTTATTTCTTTTAGCAGCTAATGTAATTGCCTAATCCAAAAAATATTAGCAACCAAACAATTCCTTTTATAAGAAAGAAAATAAAACCACCGAATCCAAGTCGCTTTAACCATAGTTTAAAGTTATTCGGTTTGGTTTCCATTAAGCTTTTCTGATCAATCTTTGAATTTTGTCAGCACTGTCGACGCTTTGTAAATACTGAAAAAGTTTTACCGTAGCTAAAGCATCACCTGATGCTCGGTGTCGATTCGGCACCTCAATTTCTAAATGCTTGCAAATTTTACCAAGTCCATGATGGCTCGCTTCGGGTATTAAAGTTTTGGATAACTCAAGCGTGCAAAGGCTCTCACTCGTGAACTCTATACCTGCTTTTTGCAACTCATCTTTAATGAAGCTGTAATCTGATTTTACGTTATGCGCCACAAAACAAGAGCCATTTAAAAAGTCAGCAATGTCATCGGCAACATCAGCAAAAAGGGGGGCCGTTGCGACCATTTTATCAGTAATTCCCGTTAGCCTCTGAACATAGATAGGAATACTTCTTTCTGGGTTAACCAGCGTATTGTATTCTTTTACGATTTCTCTCCCATCATAAAGGTAAATTGCCACTTCGGTAATTCTTCCAATTTTAGAATTTCCTCCAGTAGCTTCAATATCAATGATAGAATAAAATTTGCTCATTTCAGGAGCAAAAATACACAATGCCATATGTGTTTTTTAATATGATTAATTAAATATTATCTGCGGTTGATAGATTCTTAAATAAACTCTTTTTGTTTCGCCCTACTCTACTTATTTTTAACAAAACTTAAATTATGGTAAGCAGAAGAAAACTTAAGAAAGCAATTAAGGATAAAACGAATTTATTAATTGAAGATGCGTTTATTGAGAGTGTCAACGGAGATTCGAGAGAAGTTCAAAAAATGGATGAAATAATCGATCAAGTTATTGATGATCGAATTGAAATGTTGTGTAAGGTAAGTGCATATCCAAATCGTGAAGGCAGGGCTAAAATAAAAGCGCATTTTAATGAAATCGAGTCCAATTTAGAATCTAAAACAGCTGACTTTATAAAGAAAATAGGTAGAGTAGGTTAAGTTGATGAAAGCTTTTCTCACTCGGCTTGGTCCGGGTTTATAATATGCAGGTGCCGCTGTTGGGGTTTCTCATCTAGTTCAATCTACACGGGTAGGTGCCAATTATGTTATACTAACGGTGTTAGTAGTTGTTGCAGTGAATATTATTAAGTATCCCTTTTTTAAAGCAGGACCACTTTAGACTGCGGCTAATAATAAAAGCTTGTTGGAGGCTTTTTACGAGCAAGGGAAATGGGCAATGCTGCCCTTTTATGCGGTTACTATATCCGGAATATTTACGGTTCAAGCGGAGGTTACCTTACTAACAGCTAGTGTATTTTCTTCCCTTTTTCAATTAACGGTGCCGCTTTTTCAAATCTCAGGTGTGTTGTTACTCATTTGCTCAGTGATTCTGATTGTTGGTTCATATCGAGTGCTCGATAGTACCATGAAAAACAGTTATCATACTACTCACTTTCAAAACATTAAGTACCTTGGCGGCGGTATTTATTTTTAGCGATTTATCTGTAACCCATATTCACTCCTTTTCTTTTACTAATCAAACTGACCTTTTCTTTTTAATTGCATTAATTGGATGGATGCCTGTGCCTTTAGATATAGCATTGTGGCACTCTGAATGGACGATAGATGCGGCAAAAGAAAAACTAGAGCCCTTGGTGATCTCAAAATCAGTTTGCGATTTTAATATTGGATACAGGGGTACCACAGCTTTAGCAGCTGCTTTTGTTGCTTTAGGCGCCTTGCTACTCGGAAAAAATGGAGCAGAACTTCCGGTTAGTGGAGTTAATTTCTCCAGCCAATTGATTGATATGTACGTTTCCACTTTAAGAAAGTGGTCATTTGGCTTTGTTGCCCTCGCAGCATTTACAACCATGTTTAGCACTACATTAACAGTGCTAGATGCGTATCCTCGAGTATTGCAAAAAGCATTTCAATTGAGTATTCCAACATGGAAGCGAAGATTGTACCCTTGGTTATTAATGGGTTTAGCTATAGGTGCTCTTTTTGTACTTGTCTTTCAGTTTGACAACATGAAGCAGTTAGTAGATTTTGCAACTTCTGTTTCTTTCGTAACTGCAGCAATTCAAGTTAGTTTAATCTATTACGTTGTTCAAAAAGGTGAAGTGAATCTTTTTTCAAATCTCGAGAAATATGTTGCTTGGTTCGGACTACTTTTTCTTTTTGCATTTAGTTTCTAATATGTATGGGCAAAATGGGTTTAAACCAATAAATATTTAACGCTACCATACTTTCTCTTTCGCCTCAGTTCTTTTTATTTGCAATTCCAATTAAAAGTTGTCATTATGGACGCAAAATCGTATCCCGAATATTATCAGCAATACATCGATAGAATACCAGAAGGAAAAGACCCCTTTGAATTATTGATTGTTACTTTAAAAAATACCATCAAAACTTTAGCTATGGTTTCAGATGACCAAGCGAACAAGGGTTATGCAGAAGGGAAGTGGAGCATAAAAGAAGTAGTGCAGCACATCATTGATACTGAACGCATATATGACAATAGAGCACTGAGTTTTACTCGGGGTGAAACCAATGCAATTCAAGGTTACGACCACAATGTTTATGCGGCCAACTCTTCCGCTAACCGCAGGAGCTTAAAAGGCCTATTAGAAGAGTTAAAGCGTTTGCGATATAGCACAATAGACTTATTTAAAAGTTTTTCTGATGAAATGCTTCAGATGAAAGGGAAGGCAAACGATTTGGACGTGACTCCTGAGCAGATTATGTATATTTTAATAGGGCATGAATTGCACCACTTGTGGGTAATTGAGCAGAGATACCTTTAGCTTATGATAGATTGGGAAGACTTTAAAAAAGTAGATATCCGCACACGAACTATCATTGAGGTGCGTGATTTTCCAAAAGCAATCCAACCAGCTTGGCAACTAAAAATTGACTTTGGAGCTGAACTTGGGGTTAAAAATTCTTCTGCCCAAATAACACATCACTACCAGAAGGAAGATCTCTTAAGTCGGCAGGTTTTGGCAGTAGTAAATTTTCCTCCAAAACAAATCGCCAATTTCTTCTCTGAATGTCTGGTGTTGGGCGTTGCCGACTCAATCGGAGAGATTGTACTTATTGCAACCGAACGGAAAGTAGAGAATGGAGAACAAGTCAAATAGACTACTGGTTACTCTTTTGAAAATTCATTTTCAAGATTTAAATATCCTTTAAAATAGAGACATACCATAGCAGTTTTAAACTATTTTTTGGTCCACACTACTTCAGTGCAATTAAAACAATAACAAATGATTAGAATTTATAAAATAATAGGTAAAATACTATTAGGAGTTATGGTTGCACTAGTGCTTGTTTTTGCAGGTGTTTATCTTTTTTACAATGAAAAGTTACCGGTTACAGAAACTTCAGTCGAAGCAGACCAGTTAGCACAGAAGATGTTAGAAGCAATTGGTCATAAGGCATACAAACAAACGAATTACATTGAGTGGACTTTCGTTGGAAGGAATCATTATAAGTGGAACAAACAACAGCAAATTGTTGAGGTTACAATAGGTGAAACTGTTGTTGAGTTGAACATTCAACAACCGGAGTTAAGCACTGTACTGGTGAATGATACTGAAGTTAAGGGCAATGCTAAATTAGAAGCAGTTGAGAGTGCTATTTCCAATTTTAATAACGATTCATTTTGGCTAGTTGCACCGCATAAAGTATTCGACCCTGGAACAGAAAGAGGAATTGTTGAACTCGAAAATGGTGAAAAAGCTCTTTTGGTTACGTATACTTCTGGAGGGAATACCTCCGGAGATTCGTATCTATGGTTATTGGATGAAACCGGACTTCCAACTGCATTTAAAATGTGGGTAAGCATTATGCCGATGGGTGGCATTGAGGCAACATGGGAGTCTTGGCAAGCTGCAGAAAGTGGAGCACTGTTCTCTACTCATCACAAATTTTTATTTCTAGATATTCCAATGGAGGACGTCATAGCTCGAAAGTAATTCGTTGGTTCTCCTTCTTGTTGATTGTAATGTGAGTTGAACTGCTTGCTTTAGAGTTAGTTTGTATTTTTAGGTACGTAAAATGTTTGAAATTAAGAATTATAGAGAGTTGATGTAAAAACTTACAAGGATATACAGTTTGCTTTTCTAGCGTTCATCTTGCATTTAATTATCTTTGTAAAATGAAGATATATCCCATAGAAACAGGAAATTTTAAATTAGATGGAGGAGCAATGTTTGGCGTGGTTCCAAAATCCATCTGGCAAAGAACGAACCCTGCAGATAGCAGTAACATGTGCTCATGGGCATTACGTTGTATGTTGATAGAAGATGGAGATCGTTTAATTTTAATTGACAACGGAATGGGGCTGAAGCAGAGCGAAAAATTCTTTGGCTATTACTATTTACATGGAGAAGGAAGTTTAGAAGACTCATTAAAGAATGCAGGTTTTTACCCGGATGACATTACCGATGTATTTCTAACGCACTTACACTTTGATCACTGTGGTGGAGGAGTGAAGTGGAATAAGGACCGAACAGCTTACGAACCAACGTTTAAAAACGCTATCTACTGGAGTAATCGAAAGCACTGGCAATGGGCAACTGAACCGAATTATAGGGAAAAGGCATCCTTTTTAAAGGAAAACATTTTGCCCATGCAGGAATTTGGTCAGTTGAAGTTTGTAGAAGATGGTTTCGATGGTTTCGATATTTTTTATGCGGATGGGCATACCGATGCTATGATGATTCCATTATTGAATTACCAAGGAAAGAGAATGGCTTTTATGGCAGACCTTTTACCATCTGCAGGTCACATTCCAATGCCATATGTAATGGGTTACGATACTAGACCTCTGTTGACGTTGGAAGATCGTAAACGCTTTTACAAAAAAGCAATCGACGAGGACTTGTATTTGTTTTTAGAGCACGATGCACAAAATGAAATTATCACCTTGAAGGATACAGACAAAGGAGCTAGGTTGAATGAAGTGTTTAAATTCAAACAACTATTTACCTAGAATTAATTACGACTTAAAATAAAGGATGAAGCTCTAATCTTTCTGTAAATGCCCCGTCTGTGTTGGAGGTCTCTTAGGGTAAAACTTCTTTTTTACTTCCGTCTTAGTCGCATCAGTATTCGTATTAGTTTCACCACTTTTTGACTTCTCCTTGTCAAATGTTTTCTTTTTATTGAATGTCTTTCTACCACTACTGGCATTATTGTTTCCGCGGGAATGACTATTCCTACCTCTTGAACTTCCGGGCTTATAAGTCGGTCCTTCACCAATGTGCTCAGGGTTGGGTAGTTTCTCAACTTCCATTTTAATTAATTCTTCAATTTTTTGGAAGTCTTGTTGACCTCTACCATCAATGAATGTAAGTGCAGTTCCGGTTGATTTTGCTCTAGCTGTTCTACCAACTCTGTGCACGTAATCTTCAGGGTCGTTAGGGACATCATAATTAATAACCATATCGATGGAATCAATATCTATTCCACGAGAAATAATATCTGTGCCAACCAAAATTCTCAAACGTTTGTTACGGAACATTCTTAAAACTTCCTCTCGTTCATCTTGACTTAGGTCAGAAGAAATTCCGGCGGCATCCATTTTTAATTTTTTTAAATCACGAACAATGTCTTTCACGTTCGATTTTCTTGAGGTAAAAATGATGATACTGCTCAGATCTTGTTTGTCCTTTAACAAGTGTTGCAATAAAGGAATTTTTTGGTTGTCATGTGTATTGTATGCCAGCTGAGTAATACCTTCTGCAGTTATTGAAATAGCAATATTCACCTCTTCAGGTTCGTTCATAATTGCCTTTGCTAAATTTCTAATTTTCGGCGGCATAGTAGCAGAAAACATAATGTTTTGTCTCTTTTTTGGAAGGTATTCTGATATCTTTTGAATGTCATCAGAAAAGCCCATGTCCATCATTCGGTCAGCTTCATCCAAAATGAAATGCTCTAATTGATTAATTTTAACGTATTTCAAATTTAAATGCGATAGCAATCTTCCTGGGGTTGCAACAATTAAATCGGCACCTTGAGTTAAGGCGAGACGTTCAGCTTCAAATGAAGATCCAGTTCCACCTCCGTAAATAGCAATAGAAGAAGTTCCTGTGAAATATGAGAAGCCCTCCATTTGTTGGTCAATTTGCATGGCCAACTCTCTAGTAGGTGCAAGAATTAAGGTATTTAACTTTCCACCGCCGGAGCGTTGGATTTTATTCAAAATAGGCAATAAGAATGCAGCAGTTTTTCCTGTTCCTGTTTGAGCTACAGCAATTACATCATTCCCTTTCTGAATAATTGGAATGGCCTGTTCTTGAACTGGGGTTGGTTCTTCGAAACTCATGGCATTCAAGCCTTGAAGCATTTCTTCGGTAAAATCGAAGTCTTTAAATTTCATATGTTGGTTATTGTGAAAATAGAACCAACACTTTTTTTCTGCCGATTCTTAATTAGAGCGTGCAAGATACACAAATACTTGTGGACAGTATTTACGAAACAAAAAGCCCCATTAGAGTTCACTCTAATGGGGCTTTAAGCTATTTTGTAATTGCTGTAAATAAGCTTAGCTTACATTTTCAAGTTGATAGTTAACTCAATATCATCAGATAAAACAAAGTCTTTAGCACCTGTAGAAAAAGCTACATTGTACTTTTGTCTGTCAAATGTTAATGAACCAATAGCAGTTCCTGCTTCAGTATCAACTGCTACGTCATTAATTGTTTCAGAATTAGTAACGCCTCTAACCGTTAAGTCTCCCGTTACTGTCATTGCAGCTGCATCAGCACTTGTAACTGCGAAAGATGCAGTTGGAAATGAATCTGTCCTAAAGAAATCTACTGAACTTAAATGTCCAACTAATTTCTCTGCTGGTTGATCTTCTGTGTAATTTGAATCTAATGGATTCATAGAAGTCAAATCTACAGTAAAGTTCCCTGCAACGATTTCATCACCTTTTAGGGTAAGTGATCCTTCAGTTACTTTTACTGTTCCGTTGTGAGATTTGATACCTCCAACAATCTGTCCCATCCACATAACGTTACTTTCGCTAGCGTTCACTGCAATAGTTTCTTCCGTTGCCATTTCTTTCACTGTTTCAACAGCTTTTTCAGTTACTTCATTTGCTTTGTCAGCGTTACCGCCACAAGCTACCATAGTTGATAATGCAACTATGGTCAATACAGGTTTGAATAATTTTTTCATCTTTTGTTGTTTATTAGTTTTTTCAAACATAAGTTTAATTTTCAAATTAGATGTAGGTACATGTAAAATTACTAAAATATATTAAGTAATAAATAAATAGATAATTAACTCTTATTAATAATGAAAGAATTCTGATTTTATCAATTAATTAGTGTTTTTTGATTGAATTCTTTGATTATTTGGTTCCTCTTGCTTCAATTAAATGTTCAGCAATAGCTATAGACCTGTTAATTTTAATATCCGGGTTTTTTATTTTGTTCCCAAGGTGAATCAAGTTACGTTGTTTGCCTGGAGTTAAGGCTTGAAAATAATTGAATAAGACCTCGTCTCCAAAAATTACTGCTTCAAACTCTTCGTAAATTGGCATGCCATATTCTGAGGTGTCCTTCATAATTTGTAACTTTAGTACATCACCAGTCTTGATCTTTAGTTGTTTCACAATCCCCTTGTTTAGCATAATAAAATGACCTTTTTGAGAGGACACAATAGTACAATGATTCTTAATCTCATCGTTGAACATACCTATTACTCTCCGATCTTTCCCCTTGATGAAGTATTCGGAAATAGATTTAGATATGAGAAAATGATACCCCCTGGTGATTGGATTCAAAAGAGGTAAGTTTAGCTTTTACTATTTTAATTTTCACGAACTAAAAATACGATTATAAGAATTTTGTTATCTAAGGACTTGTTGAAGTTTTTCAGTATTAAT
>TARA_B110000046_G_scaffold167334_1_pt1 | contig 28664 bp, 29 predicted proteins | sample TARA_B110000046 | Tara Oceans TARA_B110000046 (sample SAMEA4397157) | marine metagenome | biome: Polar Biome; feature: [DCM] deep chlorophyll maximum layer (ENVO:01000326); material: water (ENVO:00002006), including particulate matter (ENVO:01000060) such as... | depth 40 m
ACAAGGATTTTCAGTCCTTTGCTCTACCAACTGAGCTAAGGTACCATCGCCTTAGCAGATGCAAATATAAAATGTTTTTTGACATCTCCTAGCTAAATTTTAAAAAAATCTATTGTATTTTTGAATTTCTTATAAAATTAAAGATGAATCTAATTATTGATGCTGGTAATACAAGGGTAAAACTTGCTGTTTTTCAGAAACATAGGCTTGTTGAAGTGGTTTTTATTGACATGGAAAGTTTTTTTTTAGAAATAAAAAAAATATTAATAAAACACCAAATTACTGTTGGTATTTTGTCCAATGTGAATTTTATTTCTGAAGATAAGATACAAAAACTTAAAAAATTAGTCAATCTGTTAATTTTATCTTCATCTACAGATGTTCCTTTTATCAATTTGTACGAAACTCCTGAAACTTTGGGGGTAGATAGAATTGCATTAGTTGCCGCTGCCGTGAATAATTTTACAAAGAAGAATATCTTAATTATTGATGCTGGAACTTGTATCACTTTTGATTTTGTGAATGACCAAACGGAGTATTTAGGGGGAGCAATTTCACCAGGAATTGAAATGAGGTACAAAGCATTGCATAATTTTACTACAAAATTGCCCAATTTGACAAAAAAAGAAGTGCAAAATTTTATAGGAAACAATACAAATGGATGTATTAATTCTGGTGTGGTTAATGGGGTTATTCAAGAATTAGAAGGCGTTATTTATCAATATAAAAAGAAATATCCCGATTTAACAGTTGTTTTAACAGGAGGAGATACAAATTTCTTGTCAAAACAATTAAAAAGTAGCATATTTGCGAATCCAAATTTCCTCCTAGAGGGATTAAATAAAATATTGATTTTTAACAAAAACAAATGATTAGAAAGATTCTAGTAGCTTTATTACTGTTAACTTCTGTAACTTTTTTAGCACAAAGAACAAATTCGTCTCCTTATTCTTATTTCGGTATTGGAGAAGAGTTTAGTAATACCACTGTAGAGCAGAGTTCTATGGGTGGTATAGGTGTAGCATTTAGCCATTATAAATATTTAAACTTTTCGAATCCTGCTGCATATTCAGATCTAAGATATACAACGTACTCTTTTGGATTATTGAATACTGATTTAACGATTAAAAGCAATACAACAGAGCAAAGTGGTAACTCAACAAGCTTGTCTTATATTGCTTTGGCTTTTCCTATTGGAAAAAAAGCAGGTTTCTCTATAGGTTTACAACCTGTGTCTTCTGTGGGGTATTCATTAACAAACTCTCTTACAGATAGTGATGTTCCTGAAATATCTTTATTTGAAGGTAATGGGGGAGTTAGTAAAATTTATAGTAGTTTTGGTATAAAGGTATACAAAGGATTATCTTTAGGTATAGAAGTTGATTATAGTTTTGGTAATGTAAGTAATAGTATTACAAACCAAATAGATAATGTTTCTTTAGCAACACGATATGATGAAGTTACAGTAATGAAAGGAGGTTCTGTAAAACTAGGAGCTCAGTACCAAAAAGAATTAAAAAATAAAATAGTTTTAAATGCAGGTGCTACTGTTAAATTAGGTAATGATTTAAAAGTTACTGGTAATGATTATTTGTATTCATTAACTTTTGGAACTTCTGGATTTGAGAGTGCAAGAGATACTGTTTCAAGTACAAGCTTTAATGGTAAATTTAATTTACCATTAAAATCTACAGTAGGTATTGGTTTAGGAAAGTTTGATAAATGGTATGCTGGTTTAGAATATGAAAATCAAGAAGCCATATCATCAACTGGTTTGTTGGGAGGTGAAAATGGAGCATATAAATACGGCAAGTCAAATAGATTCTCTTTAGGAGGGTTTTATTTACCGAAAATAAACTCTATTTCAAGTTACTGGGAAAGAGTAACTTATAGGGCTGGAATTCGTCTTGAAAAAACTGGTTTATTGGTAGATGGATCAGTAAATAATACGAATTTTACACCAATTGACGACTTTGGCATATCTTTTGGATTAGGTTTACCATTAAAACGATTATCTACTGTTAATGCAGGGTTTGAGTTTGGTAAAAGAGGAACCACCAATAATAATTTAATCCAAGAAAATTATTTCAATTTCAGATTAAGCTTATCTTTGACAGATACAAATTGGTTTCAGAAGAGGAAAATTGATTAACAAAAAACCATTAAAATGAGAAAAATTACGTTTTTATTAGCAGTTACAATGTTTTTAGTAACTGTAAAAACAAATGCACAGGATGATGCAAAAAGAGAATGTACAATTAAATATAATCTTTTTAAAGGGGATTTTAAATCTAAAAAGTATGAAGATGCTTTCGTGAATTGGGAATATTTAATGGATAGCTGTAAAGACTTGTCTGTAAATATTTATAAATATGGAGCAGATTTAGCACAAGATGTTAAAAAAGATCCGGTTTTAGCAAAAAGAGTATACGAACAGAGATTACAATATTTTCCAACGAAGAACCCTGCTAAAGTTCATAGCGATTATGCAACTTATTTAGCAGAAAATAATTTAGCATCTGAAGATGTTATTTTTTCTATTTTAGAGAAAGGATATGCTATAGACCCAACAAAAATGGGTGTAAAAAACTTATACAAATACTTTCAAGGTGTTACTGATAGAAATAAAGATACAAATCCTCAAAAAGTTTTTGATACATATGATGATGTTTTAGAAAATGTAAATTTAAAGTTAGACAGTTATGCGAAAAAATTATCTAAATACCAAGACTCAACTATGGTCTTGGATAAAAGGGATGCATCATTAAAGAGAGCTTATACTGTAAATTCTAAAGCTTTAGGTACGGTTGAAGGAGGCTTAGATGCTATTATATCAGAAATTGCAACTTGTGTGAGGTTAGTTCCTTTATATCAAAGAGATTTTGAAGCTAATAAATCGAATGCAATTTGGTTAAGAAGATCAGTGTCTAGAATGTTTAATAAAGAATGTCAAGATGAGCCTATGTACGAAACATTGGCAAAAGCATATGCAGAAGCAGCTCCTTCTCCAGATTCTTACACTTTCTATGCAGGTATTTTAGAGAAAAACGGTGATGCTAGTGGAGCAGCAGCAATGAGAGAAAAAGCATTTAATTTAGAAACTGATCCTACAAAAAAAGCAAAATATAAATTAAAGTTTGCACAAGCTGCAAAATCTAGAGGTCAATTATCTAAAGCTAGAAGTTTAGCAAGAGAAGCTTTAAGTTTTAATCCTAATTTTGGTAAAGCATATTTATTAATTGCAAGATTATATCAATCTAGTGTTAATAATTGTGGTAGCAATGAATTTGAAAAGAGAATGGTGTATGTGGCAGCTTTAAGACAAGCTCAAAGAGCATCATATGTAGATCCTAGTATTTCTTCTGCGGCCAGAAAATATATTAATAATTACAGAGCTAATTTACCGAGTAAGAAAGTTATTTTTACTGCGGGTGTAGCACCTGGAAGTAATTATAGTATTAAATGTTGGATTGGTGAAACTGTAAAAATTCCTAATTAATATTTTGTGAGTAATTACAAAAAAATAGTATTAAAAAGCATTGCAATTCTTTATGGAACAGCAATGCTTTTTTCTTGTGCTAATAATACACAAAAAGTAAGAGACTTTTTAGCAGATAAAAACTTACCTGTTGGTACAGCAAAAGATGCTTATCATGTATATAAAGACTCTGGTAGAATTACATCAAAATTAATTACACCAGTAATGTTAGATTTCAGTAATAGAAAAGAGCACCCTTATAGTGAATTTCCTGATGGAATTAAAATTGTTAATTTTGAAAGAAACGGAATTGATTCTGTAACTATTACAGGTAATTATGCTTTATCTTATGCTAAAACATCTATCTCAGAAATTACAGGGAATGTGGTGGTTGTTAATCATACGGACAAATCTAGATTAGAAACAGAACAATTATTTTGGGATGAAAAAACAAAGTATTTTGTTTCTGAAAAAGCATTTAAACTAACAAAAGAAAGTGATACAGTTTTTGGTATTGGCTTTGAGTCTAAAGATGATTTATCAAAACATTTATCAAAAAAAACCACAGGAAAATTAGAAACATTAGAAGAATAATATTATGAATAAAATTTGGAGATTTTTTCAATACGGATATTTATTAATTGCGGTGATTTGCTTAGTTGAGGGTCTTTTGAAATTAAATTCAGATAGAAGCAAAGCGGTACTTTTAATTGTAGCTTCAATTTTTATTACCTTAGTGTTTTTCTTTAAAAGACGTTTTAGAAAAAAAGTAGCGCAAAGAAATAATCTAAACAAGTAGAATTTTAGTTCTTAATGGAAATTGAACTCATTATTATAACTGTATCAATTTTATTATCCGCTTTCTTCTCAGGCATGGAGATTGCATTTGTTTCTGCGAACAAAATGCACATAGAGTTAGAGAAGAAAAGAGATGGTTTCATACCAAAAATTCTTAGAATTATAACTCAAAAGTCATCAAAGTTTATTACCACAATGTTAGTGGGCAACAATATTTCTTTGGTAATTTATAGTTATTATATGGGTAAATTTCTTTTAAGAATTTTGCCTCTTAATAGTATTAATGAATTTTCTGTTTTATTGATACAAACAATCATCTCCACGATTGTGATTTTAGTAACCGCAGAGTTTTTACCAAAAGCAATTTTTAGAATTTATGCAAATGAGGTGCTGAAGATATTTGCAATCCCTGCGTATGTTTTCTATTATTTATTTCATTTTTTCTCAGAATTTATTACAGTAATTTCAGACTTTTTTTTGCGAGTATTTTTTAAAACTAATGCATATGAAGAGCAAACAGAATTTAGTAAAGAAGAATTAGGCAACTACATAAATGAGCAGTTAGAAACAGGTAATGTAGACTATGACTTAGATTCTGAAATTCAGATTTTTCAAAACGCTTTACAATTTCAAAATGTAAAAGCGAGAGAGGTTATGGTTCCTAGAACAGAAATTGTATCTGTAGAAATTCATGAAACTGTTTCGAATTTAAAGAATGCTTTTATTAAAACAGGGTTGTCGAAAATTTTGGTATACAAATCATCTTTAGATGATGTTGTTGGATATGTAAATGCTTTTGAGTTATTTAAAAACCCAAAAACTATAAAATCAATCTTACTACCTTTAGAGCTTGTCCCCGAATCTATGATGATTAATGATATTCTGAATACGCTAATAAAAAAGCGTAAAAGTGTAGCTATTGTTATCGACGAATATGGTGGAACTTCGGGTATGATTACCGTTGAAGATATTGTAGAAGAACTATTTGGTGAAATAGAAGATGAACATGATTCTCAAGAGTTTTTAGAAGAAAAAATTAACGATTCAAGATTTAATTTTTCGGCAAGATTGGAAGTCGATTATTTAAATGAAGAATACAATTTAAATATATCAAAATCAGAAGCTTATGAAACTTTAGGAGGCTTTATTATTGAACATACAGAAAATATTCCAGAAGAAAAAGAGTTGATTGAAATTGATCATTTAGAATTTAAAATCTTAAAAATGAGCGGTGCAAAAATTGATGAAGTTTCATTAAAAATTATCAATCCAGAAGATTAAAATTTAAATTGAGGGCTCAATACTGAAAAATAGCACTTAAGAACCTACTAATAAGTGCGAAATGGGTTGCAATATTTAAAGCAAAATCCTATATTCGCGAACTGAAAATAAATAAACAACGTATGGCAGTTTTATCAAAAATTAGAGAACGTTCAATGTTCTTAATTATCATTATTGGATTAGCACTTTTTGCTTTTGTCTTAGACCCATCTACACTTGGTGATTTTTTTAACTCTAATAAAGTAAATGAAATAGGGGAGATTAATGGAGAATCTATATCTAGACAAGAGTTTGCTGAAGAATTAGAAAGCTACAAACAACAAGCAGGAAATAGTGTTACAGAAATGCAAGCATCTAAAACTGTTTGGGATAATATTGTTAGAAAAAAAATCTACAAAAATCAGTTAACTGAGGCTGGTGTAACAATTGGTGAAACTGATGTTTGGACCGAAATTATAAATGCTTCTTTTGTACAAAGCAATCCTGAATATCAAAATGAAGCTGGTTTATTTGATGAAAATAAATTCAAGCAATTTTTAGCTACCGAAAAAGAGAATAAAACTCAATTATGGTCTCAATGGTCTAATTATATGAGCCAAATTAGAGATAATTCTGAGACAACCACTTATAATAATCTAGTAACTGCAGGTTTAGGAGCTTCCTTAAAAGAAGGAGAAACAGAATATATGTTAGACAATACAAAGTTAAACGTACAGTTTGTTTATCTGCCTTATACAAGTGTTGCAGACAGTCTAATAACGATTAAAAAATCTGAGGTTGAAGGGTATATTAGCAACCATGAGAATAACTTTAAAGTTGAAGCGTCTAGAGATATTTCTTATGTTAAGTTTGATATAGTTGCTACTGAAGCAGATCAAGAAGTTATCAAGAATAATCTTGGAACTTTAATTGAAGATTTTAAAAAATCTAATAATGAAGCAGTGTTTTTATCTGAAAATGCTTCAGACACAAACTTAAATCCGAATATTCAATTTAAGAATCTACTGAATCAAGAAGTTGCGGATCTAATTTATGCAGGTAACAAAGGTGATGTAATTGGACCTTATAAAGATAAAGGGTTCTTTAAGATTTCTAAGATTACAGAAGTTACTCAAATGCCAGATTCTGTTAAAGCTAGTCATATTTTAATCCCTTTTATTGGGTCTCAAAGAGTAGCTGCAGATATTATTAGAACAGAAGAAGAAGCTAAAAAATTAGTAGATAGTCTTTTTGCTGTTGTAAAAAGAAGTAAAAGAAAATTTGCAGATCTAGCAAAAACTTTTTCTTCAGATACAGGTTCTGCTGCAAAAGAAGGAGGTTTAGATTGGTTTAATTACACAAGTATGACGCCTGCTTTTAGAGATTTTTCTTTTGATGGGAAAAAAGGAGATATAGGTGTTGTTAAAAGTCCATTTGGTTTTCATATTATAAAAATTGACAATCAGAAAAATAAACAGAAAGTCTTGAAATTAGCTACATTTAGCAGAAAAATTGTTCCTTCTGCAGCTACCGAGAATGTTGCATTTAGAGATGCTGAAGAATTTGCTTTAGCAATTTCTAAAGAGAATAAGTTTTTTGATGTAGCTACATCAAAAAATTACAAACCAAAATCATCTGTCGGATTAAAATCTTTAGATGAGAACGTAGCTGGTCTTGGGAACCAAAGACAGATTGTAAGTTGGGCTTTTGGCAACGATACTAATGTTAACGATTTTAAACGTTTTGACCTAGAAGGCAGTCATGTTGTAGCCTTTGTTACAAGTTCTACAGAAAAAGGTTTGATGTCTGCTGCAAAAGCAACAAATACAGTTAGACCAATTTTAGTAAATCAAAAGAAAGCAGCATTAATAAGTGATAAATTACAAGGAGCATCTTTAGCTGATATCGCTACAGCTAATAAAACAACTGTTAAAAATGCGAACGGAATAACTTTAAAGAGTCCTACGCTTTCAGGTGTTGGTACTGAACCAAAAATTGTTGGAGCAATGTATAATGCAGAATTAAATACTGTGTTTAATTCTATTGAAGGTAATAGAGGTGTATTTGCCTTTATGGTTACTAGTAAAGAATTACCTACTGCATTGCCAAACTATGACAGTAATAGAAAAAGGATAGCGGAATCTAGAAAAAGTTCAACGTTTAAAATGTACGAAGCTATCAAAAAAGCATCTAGTGTTGAAGATTTCAGAGCTAATATGTACAGCGCAAACTAGAAACTAGTTTTACTACTTATTCAAAAATAAAAAAACCGTTCAAATTAATTTTGAACGGTTTTTTTGTACGGTTGTTTTAATGGAAAAGGATGTAAAGCAAATAGTAATTAAAGTATCTTATACATTTTTAAAAGATTGAAAGCGAGCAATTATGTATAGCCCTGATTGCAGTGGCATCCTTTTCTAAAGAATGAAGAAAAGATATAGCGAAAAGCAGGATTAGCTTCAAATAAAAAACCTTCTTGATTTCTCAAAAAGGTTTGACATATAGTATTGTATTAAAAATTAAATGATATTTCTAACCATTCATCGAGATTAAAAACTCATCATTATTTTTAGAGAACTTAATTCTGTCATTTATAAATTCCATAGCTTCTATAGGATTCATGTCTGCAAGATATTTACGTAAAACCCACATGCGCTGTACGGTTTTTGCATCTAATAATAGATCATCACGTCTTGTAGAAGATTTAATTAAATCGATAGCAGGATAAATACGTCTATTAGAAATATTTCTATCTAATTGTAGCTCCATATTTCCTGTTCCTTTAAATTCCTCGAAGATAACTTCATCCATTTTAGAACCAGTTTCTGTAAGAGCAGTTGCAATAATGGTTAATGACCCACCATTTTCAATATTTCTTGCGGCTCCAAAGAAACGTTTTGGTTTGTGTAACGCATTTGCATCGATACCACCAGAAAGTATTTTTCCAGATGCTGGAGCAACTGTATTATAAGCTCTTGCTAAACGTGTAATTGAGTCTAAAAGAATAACAACATCATGTCCGCATTCAACTAAACGTTTTGCTTTTTCTAAAACGATATTTGCAACACGTACATGTTTGTCTGCAGGCTCATCAAAAGTAGAAGCAACCACTTCTCCACGAACACTTCTTTGCATGTCTGTAACTTCCTCTGGACGTTCATCGATTAATAAAACAATCTGATAAACTTCTGGATGATTCTGAGCAATTGCCTTAGCAATATCCTTTAATAGCATTGTCTTACCAGTTTTAGGTTGCGCTACTATCATACCACGTTGACCTTTTCCTAATGGGGAAAACAAGTCAATAATTCTAGTTGATAAAGAACTTCCCTTTTCTGCTAAATTAAATTTTTCTTCAGGAAATAAAGGTGTTAAATGTTCAAATGAAACCCGATCTCTAACAATATTAGGGTTTAATCCATTAATTTTTGAGACTCTAATTAAAGGGAAGTATTTTTCTCCTTCTTTTGGAGGTCTTACATTTCCTCTAACAGTGTCACCAGTTTTTAAACCAAATAATTTAATTTGAGATTGAGATACATAGATGTCATCTGGAGACGATAAATAGTTGTAGTCAGATGAGCGCAAAAAACCATACCCATCAGGCATCATTTCTAATACACCTTCACTTTCAATAATTCCATCAAATTCAAAATCTGGGTCTTTGTAGCGGTTTCCAGAATGGTTACCATTACTTCTCGTAGAGTTGTTTTTTTCTCTACTTGGATTCTGATTTTTGTTTTTCTGTTGATTATTTTTAGGTTGAGGCTTATTCGGCTGTGGTTTATTTTGATTGTTAGCAGGTTTCTGTTCCTGCCTTTCAACTTTTTTAACAGCAGTATCTTTACTGATTTCTGTTTTAACTTCAACTTCCTGAGGCATAACCTTCCTTGGAACAGGTCTTTGTTGATGTGGTTTTTCTTGCCTAGGTTTTTCTATAGGTATGATTTTGCTTGAAGGATCGTTTATTGCCTTGGCAGGTATAATCACTTTAGAAACGCGTTTCCTTTTTGGCTTTTCGGTCTTTGATCTTTCTGAATTTTCAGAATCGATACTTTTTACAGGGTTTGCAGCTTGTGTATCTAGGATTTGGTATACCAAGTCTAACTTTTTTAATTGACTAGTTTTGGAAAGACCAATAGATTTAGCAATTACCTGTAAATCAGCAAGAGTTTTTGCTTTTAGTTCAGAAATTTCGAACATTTATGTATTTATTAAGTTATTTTAATCTTAAGATATAAGATATTTACAATTTGTTTTTTGATTTTATCTATTGTATATAGTACTATACAATATATTTTGTGTGGTTATTATATTACAAATATATACTTTTTTTTTCACTTTCAAGTTTTCTTTTAAAAAAGAAGCCCTATTTTTGCCATTCTATTTTAAGGTATGATACAAAGAATACAAACAATCTATTTATTTTTAGCTTCAGTCGTCTCTGGAGTGTTAATTTTTGTATTTAATCTATGGAAAACTTTAAAAGAACAAATTTTTGTTTTAGATTTGTTCTCGAAAGAGTCGTTTGCCTTTAAGGTAATACCTCTTATGTTCATTACGTCTTCGATTTTATCATTAGTAACCATGTCTTTATATAAGGATAGAAAGTTACAATTTGTAATTGGGCGTATTATAATTTTGATTAATCTTTTTTTATTAGGATTATTGATTTATTTATCTCTAACGTTACCTGGAGAAACAAGTGTTTCTGAGAAAGGTATTGGAATGTTCTTACCTATTTTAGTTGTTTTGCTTATTGTTTTGGCAAATAAGGCTATTAAAAAGGATGAAGATCTCGTGAAATCTGTAGATAGATTGCGATAAAACTAACAAATAGTATATTAGTGCGAAAAAAACCGAGAAATATCTCTCGGTTTTTTATTTCATCCCCCCTCTTTCTTTTATTTTAATACTTTATATCAATAATGTTTATTTAATAAATATCTTAATTAACTGATATATATGGTATTAAAATTTATTCCTCCCTTTTATAGGGAGAAACCTCCCTATAAAAGGGGAGGAATAAATTTCATCATAAATGGGTATTGTGGCTTCCTGTTAACTAACTTAAATTTGTAAAGTAATAATGAAAAAAAAGATATACGTTCACATAGCTGATGATCACAAGATATTGATTGAAGGAATCATTGCTGTAATAAATACTGACAAAGACATTGAAATAAGCGGTTATTCTTTAACAGGTAAAGAAGTAGTAGACTGGTATGGTGAAAAAAGAAACAAAGCAGATGTTTTAATTTTAGATATTACAATGCCTCTTTTAGATGGCTTTGAAGTTTTACAACATTTCAATAAAAACGGAATCAAACAGAATGTTATTATACTTTCTAGTTATGATGATATAAAGATTGTTCAAGAAATGTTAAGTCTTGGTTGTAAGGGTTATATTACCAAAAACAATGCTGGAGAACACATTATAGACGCTATAAAAGCAGTTGCGATTGGAGAGCAATATTTTAGTAGTGATATCCAAAATATTCTTTTGAAATCTTTTGCAGGTCAACAGGTTCCAATAGGAGATTCGCCAAGTAAATTTATGACAGACACTTTAACCGAAAGAGAGTTAGATGTTCTAAGACTAATAACAAAACAATTTAATTCGCCAGAAATTGCAGACATATTAAGTTTAGGAATTAGTACCATTGAAACACATAGAAAAAATTTATTAAGAAAATTAAAAGCAAAAAATTCAGTAGGTTTAGCCATGTATGCAGTTAAAAATAATATCGTTTAAACTGTCTGCATTAGTTAAATAATTAAGAACTATAATAGTAAAATAAAACAAAAAAATGAATAAAATTAAATTTGTAGCCATTTCATTAATAGCGTTTCTTACTTTTTCATCTTGTTCTTCAGATGAAGTGTTATCTCCAGAAGAAATCAGTGAACAATTGTTTAAAACGTATCAATTAAAAAGAGATATTAATGGGGCATATTCACTTGACATAATTGTAGAGGATAATATTAGTATTACTAAAGTCAAAAACCCAACCAATAACACAAACCAATTCCATTTGTTATCTTCTAATTCTAAAGTAGCACAGAAAAGTTACTACGGTTCAGACTTGTGGTTTGATAATGATAACTTTAGGATAGAATTTATTAGTGAAAACTTTAATAAAACACCAAGTATTTCCATTATAGATGATAATATTAAGTATAATAAAAAGGGTGATGAAGAATTCTTAAAAGAATATAGTATTACTAAAAATGAGGAAGGTTCTTATGATCTAGATTTTAAAGTAATAAATAATGTAGGTGTAGATTTTGTTTACGATAGTGAGAACAATGTTTATGAAATACATTTAGAGTTAGATGTGAACACAGAAGGAAACAATACTTACTCTAGAACTTTTGAGAAAGCAGATGATGAATTACTCCAAATTCATTTCGTAAATCACATTACTGGAAGTGCTAAAGGACAAGTGCCAATAACGGAAAGAAGACCTGTTATCATTATTGATGAAGGTGAAAATGGTGAATAAATTTAATAAAAAACAACTAAAATTTAATTGAAAAAGGAGAAGTTAATTATCTTACTAATTATATTTTTTAATTTATTTCAAATTAGAGCTTATAATTTTATAAAAAAAGAAACCCTGTCTAACAGGGTTTCTTTTTTAGTTATTCAAAATTTAAACGTTAATAAAGATTTTTTAGAAATTAAGGAGCTTTATGATGATGATAAATTTCCTGAGGCGCTCAGAGAAGGATTAGAATTCTTAAAAAATTATCCAAATACATCAAAAAAGAACATTAGTTTAGTTTATGAAGTAAATATTATATTAGGTAATATTTATCGAAAAAATAATAATCAAGATCAATCTATTTTTTATTATAAAAAATCATTACGGATTTTATTATATAATAATTTAGATTCTTTAGATTCACAAAATTATAGTATTAATAAATCTAAGTTAATAGATTCTTATTTAAAAATTGGGAATATTTTCTTAAGAAAAGAACAAAAAGACTCAGCTAAGTATTATTATGAATATGCTATAAATGTTCAAGCATTAGATGAAAAATCTTTATCCTATCAAGCAAGTGCTTCAACTAACCTATCAGGTCTCTATATGCAAGATTCTTTATATGATTTAGCAAAAGATTTTGCAGTTAAAGCTATTAAAATTCATAAAAAGAGAAATAATAAAGTTTCAGAAGCTGCAGCAAAAAGTGTTTTAGCAAGTATTTTACTCTATCAAAAGAATTACAAAGAAGCAAAGAAAACATATAAAGAAGCTATAAGTTTGATTAAATATGAAAAGGGGGATAGAGCTTTAAGAGTAAGGGAGAAGTTATATTACAATATATCGTACAATTTATATAAATTAAAAGATTATAAAGCTTTTGATTATCAAGAACAATCTTATTTCATAAAAGATAGTTTAAGAGATAAAGAAATAAGAAGGATTATTGAGGAACTTGCACTTAAATATGATTTTAATTCAAAAAAAGAGCTTTTAGAACAACAACAAGAAGTAAAGTTACTCTTAGAAAAAGATAAAAGAAGAACCATTATTGTAATTGGTGTTTTTATTCTTATTTTATTACTATTTGTTATTGGTTATTACAATTTTCGTCAAAAGAACCTACAATTAAAATTTTCACAAACAGAGTTACTACAAAATCAAAATCTAGATAAGCTTAAATCTGAAAGTCAAGCAAGAGTTTTAGATGCTATTCTTAATGGAAGAGAATCAGAAAGAAAAGAAATTGCCGAAACCCTTCACGATAGTGTTAGTGCTTTATTATCATCAGCCAACTTGCACCTTCAAGCAACGAAAAAACAGTTTGATAAAGGTGTGCCTATAGAAGTTCTTAAGACACAAAAAATTATTACAGAAGCTTCTCAAAAAATTAGAGATTTATCTCATACTTTAGTTTCTTCAGTCTTATTAAAATTTGGATTAAATTTTGCAATTCGAGATATTGCAGAAAAATATTCTAACTCAGAATTATGGCTAGATACAGAAATAGAAGGATTAAGAAGATATGATCAAAAATTTGAAATTAAAACGTATAATATTATTCAAGAATTTGTAAATAATATTTTAAAACATAGTAAAGCAAGTAATGCCTTAATTAGACTAAAGGAGAAAGATGGTCAAATTCTAGTTGAAGTTTCTGATGATGGAATTGGTTTTGATCAAACTAAAATAGCAACAAAAGACGGTTTAGGTATCAATCAAATTGAAGCAAGAATACATATGATGAGAGGGACGTTTAGTATAATTTCTTATAAAGGAGAAGGAACTCAAATTAAAGTAGAATTACCTATTCAAGAAAAAGAAGCAACTAACCTCTTTTAGCCAATTCAATAATTTCTAAATTCTTTATTTCCCCTTTTTCTAACTGAAAACGAAGCATCGTTCTAATTTTATGAAACCCATGATTTCCTGCTGCCCCTGGGTTTAAGTGTAATAAATTCAACTTTTTATCATACTGAACTTTTAAAATATGAGAATGACCAGAGATAAAAATTTTTGGTGAGTTTTTAGCAATATCCTCTTTAATTCGTAAGTTATATCTATTTGGATATCCACCTATATGAGTCATCCAGACAGACATATCTTCAATAGAAAACTTAGCGTCTAAAGGAAATTCGCTTCTAGCATCTGCCCCATCAATATTTCCAAAAACAGCTCTTAAAGGTTTTAGTTTTTTTATAGTATCAGTAACAGTTAAATCACCAATATCACCAGCATGCCAAACTTCATCAGCTTGTTTTACAAACTTTAAAATTTGAGCATCAATATAACTATGAGTATCTGATAATAATAAGATTTTTTTCATGCTAAAAAAAAGTAAGAAAAGTTTAACTTCTCTTCAAGATTCAAATGTAATGATAACAAAATAAATTCCGTAATTTTGGTGACTACAAAAATTATTATTCTTGAGGTATTTTATAGAACTTTCTTACAATGGAAAAAATTATCATGGTTGGCAAATTCAACCAGATGCTATTTCTGTACAAGAAAAACTTAATAATGCTATAAGTACAATCTTTCAAGAACAAATTAAAGTAGTTGGAGCCGGTAGAACTGATACAGGTGTTCATGCATCGCAAATGTTTGCTCATTTCGATATTGATAAAGATTTAAAAAAGGATGTTGTTTTTAAACTAAACTCAATTTTACCTAATGATATTTCTGTTTATAACGTGTTTTTGGTCGATGCTGAAAAGCATGTAAGATTTGATGCAACTTCAAGAAGTTATGAATATAAAATTTGTTTGGGTAGAAATCCTTTTTTATTAGATTTTTCATGGCAAATTCATTCTCAAGAACCAGATGTGAGTTTAATGAATGAAGCTGCAAAATTACTTCTAGAATACACTGACTTTCAAACCTTTTCTAAAGTAAAAACAGATGTTTATACTTTTAATTGTGATATTACAGAAGCCTTTTGGAAGCTAGAAGGAATTGAATTAACGTTCTATATTTCAGCAAACAGATTTCTAAGAAATATGGTTAGAGCCATTGTTGGAACTCTAGTAGATGTTGGCTTGGGTAAAATTTCTAAAGAAGGTTTTAGAAGTATTATAGAAAGTAAAAATAGAGGAAATGCAGGGTTGTCGGTTCCTGCAAAGGGCTTGTTTTTAACAAAAATTAAATACTAAATTTTGACGGAAAAATCAGGAAATGCCTTTGATATGCAAATTTTTTCAAGACTTATGTCTTTTGCAAAACGATATCGTTTGTATTTTTTTATTGCAGCTTCCTCCACCATACTTTTAGCATTATTCTCCGTTTTATCTCCTTACATTTTAATAAATACTGTAGATGATTATATTTTATCTAAAGATAAAGTAGGTTTGTTAAATTATACCTTATTAATGTTAGGTATTTTATTAATAGAAGTATTGCTTCAATTTACTTTTATCTACTTTGCAAATTGGGTAGGACAACATATTATTAGAGATATTAGAGCAAAAATATTTAGACATATTTTGCAGTTTAAAATGACATATTTTGATAATAATTCTGTTGGAAAACTTGTAACAAGAGTCGTTTCTGATATAGAAACGATTGCTGCTTTTTTTAGCAACGGAGTGTTTACAATTTTAAGTGATATTCTTAAGATGTTTGCTGTAACTATTGTAATGCTTATTTTAAATTGGAGGTTAGCCTTAATCACGTTGGCTATTTTACCAATCTTAGTGTATGCGACAAAACTGTTTCAAGTTGCTATAAAAGCGACTTTTCAGGAAGTAAGAAACCAGGTTGCAAACCTAAATAGCTTTGTACAAGAAAGAGTTACAGGAATGAAAATTGTGCAACTTTTTAATAGAGAAGATTTCGAATATCAGAATTTTAAAGAAATAAATGATAAGCATAAAAAAGCACATGTAAAAACAATTTGGTATTATTCAGTTTTCTTCCCTATTGCAGAAATTTTATCATCTATAGGTATCGGATTAATTGTTTGGTTTGGAGGAGGACAAGCTATTCAGGATTCTGGAATTTCTATTGGAATGATTATGGGTTTTATACAATATGCACAAATGTTGTTTAGACCTTTGCGTCAGATAGCAGATAAGTTTAATCAACTACAAATGGGAATTGTTGCTGGAGAACGTGTTTTTAATGTAATTGACACACATAGTAGTATTGCTAAAAGTGGTACGATAAAAGCCGAGAGTTTAAAAGGAGACATCAGTTTTAAAGAGGTTCGCTTTAGTTACGTGAAAAATGAAGAAGTTTTAAAAGGAATTTCTTTGGATGTTAAAAGTGGACAAACCGTTGCTATTGTTGGTGCAACTGGTGCGGGGAAATCTACTATTATCAATTTAATAAATCGTTTTTACGAAATTGATAGCGGAACTATTTGTGTAGATGATATCTCTGTTGATGACTATACTTTAGAAAGTTTAAGAAATCAAGTTGCAATAGTTTTACAAGATGTGTTCTTGTTTTCAGATTCTATTTTGAATAACATCACTTTAAAAAATGATAAAATTTCTTTCGAAGAAGTACAAAAGGCTGCTAAACAAATTGGGATCCACGATTTTATAATGACTCTTCCAGGAGGTTACAATTATAATGTAAAAGAAAGAGGCGCAATGCTTTCATCAGGGCAAAGACAATTAATTGCTTTCTTAAGAGCTTATGTAAGCAAGCCAAGTATTTTAATTTTAGACGAAGCAACATCATCTGTCGATTCACATGCAGAGCAAATGATACAATATGCTACTGAAACGATTACAAAAGACAGAACTTCTATAGTAATTGCACACAGATTAGCAACTATAAAGCAAGCTGATAAAATTATTGTGATGGATAAAGGTTTGATTGTTGAAGAAGGCTCTCACTTAGAATTGTTAGAAAAAGAAAATGGGTATTACAAAAATTTATACGACAAACAGTTTAGCTTAGATCAGGCTTCATAATTAGTAAGATTTATTAAATAAATAATAAAAGGGCACACTTTTTTGTAGTTTATTCTTTACATCAAATCTTTCTTAAGTTTTTCATTGAGTTCATTAGGTGTTGAGTATAAAACAAATTCACCATCTTTTATATAAGAAATTTCACCAGTTTCTTCTGAAACTAATAAACAAACTGCATCTGTTTTTTCACTTACGCCAATAGCAGATTTGTGTCTTAACCCAAACCTAGCAGGTATTTTTATGCTATCAGAAATTGGTAATACAACTCTTGTTGCAACAACATAATTATCTCTTATAATTGTTGCTCCATCATGTAAGGGGCTGTTTTTGAAAAAGATGCTTTCTAAAATAACTTCGTTCACTAACGCATTCATAGCATCGCCATTATTTATTAAAAAATCTAAACTGTTTGTTCTTTCAATAACGATTAAAGCCCCAGTTTTAGTTTTAGACATGTTGTAACAAGCTCTTAATATCTTATCTGTTTCAATTTCTGAACTAATTTCTGATTTCAAAAATTTCAGTTGATTTAAAAAGTTCTTTTTGGTTGAAAAGTTTGTAGTTCCGATCATTAACAAGAATTTTCTAATTTCTTGTTGAAAAACAATAATTAATGCGATAACACCGCCAGAGAGTAAGTAGCCTAGAATACCACTTAACATTTCCATATTTAAGGCTTGTGTAATTTTCCAAATTAAAAATATAAAAGCAATTCCTATAAAAATATTAATGGCTACAGTACCTTTTAATAGTTTATAAATGTAGTAGAGTAATGTTGCAACTAGTAAAATGTCTAGTACATCTAAAAAAGAAAAAGGAATAAAATCTAACATGAAAAAATATACTGATTTAGGTAAAAGTACTAATAAATTTTGTGAGTACAATATCAGTTTTTTATTTCTGCATCAGAAAGTAAAAGAGGATATTTTTTACGAATCAATTTAATTTTTGCAGATATCAATTTGTTTTTGTTACTCGAATTTTTAAAATCAGCGACTAAACTCGCATAATTTTGTTGATATAATTTCACAGACACTCTATTTCTTAACTTGGTGTAGGCAGCATTTAAGTTGTCTAATACAGAGATGTAGGTTTCGTAATTTGCATTTCTATCGGCATTTATAGAAATAAATGCTTTTGATGGATGATCAGAAGAAGTAATAATTTGTTTTCCTTGACACCAATCACACATTTTTTTATTGATGCCTAAACCTGCGCCATTGTCGATAAAATCGATTGCAATTTGTTTTAAATCTTTTAGTTGAACAATTTTTCCGTCGACAAATAATTCGTTTTTTAAATTGATGTTTACTTCTAAAATGTTTTTTTCTTTGATAAGAATATTTTCTGTTATTTTTTGTTTTTCAGGGATTTTTCTTATAATTCCTGAATCTACATTCATCGTTGTAGTCACTAAAAAGAATATTAATAATAAAAACGCGATGTCAGCCATTGAGCCAGCATTAATTTCTGGTGATTCTTTTCTACTCATAATATCTAGTTTTAAAAGTTCATAAATTAGATTTTTCTTCTTGATTAAAATCAAGCAGTTCTATAAAGTTTAGATAAGTTGACTCTTGGTGTTCACATTTATTTTACAAAAAGAATGCCAAAAAAGATTGACTATTTTTTTGAGTGTTGTTATTCCAGCGAATGTAGAAATCTATTTTTGAGTTTTATGGATTCCTTCCTTTGAAGGATTAGGAATATTTAGATGCTATATAGATTTTTAATTAAGGCAATTAGTAAGTAAATAAGTTTAGCCCTGATTGAAACGGCATCCTTTTTTTATTTTTTGTAAAAAAAGATACAGTGTAAAGCAGGAAATAGCTTCTAATAAGAAAGTTGATTCACAATTTTTACAGCTTCTACAGCTTCTTTTACATCGTGAACTCTAAGGATACTAGCGCCATTTAAAAGGGCAATTGTATTTGCAGAAGTCGTGGCATTTAAAGCTTCTTGCGCAGAAATATCCAACGTTTTATACAACATCGATTTACGTGAAATTCCTGCTAAAATAGGCGCATCTAAACTTTTAAAAAGTGATAGATTCTTTAAGATTTCAAAATTATGGTTGTTTGTTTTTCCGAAGCCAAAACCAACATCAATAATAATGTCATTAAGTTTTAGTTGATGCAATTTAAAAATTTGTTCTGCAAAAAACGAAATAATTTCTTGTGTAACATCTTTATAAACAGGATTTAGTTGCATGTTTTGAGGTGTGCCTAACATGTGCATTAAAATATAAGGAACTTTTAAATCTGCAACAGTTTCAAACATTTTTTCGTCCATTTTGCCTCCAGAAATATCATTGATAATTGCTGCTCCAGCATTAATGGTTTCTCTCGCTACGGAACTTCTAAAAGTATCTACCGAAATAATGATATCAGGAAAATTCTTTATCAGTAATTTTATTACAGGCACAATTCTTTGTAGTTCTTTGTTTTCAGAAATATGTGTTGCTCCTGGTTTTGAAGAATATGCACCAACATCAATAAAAGTTGCCCCTTCAAAAAGCATTTTTTCAACTTGACTAAGAATTTCAGTTTCGTTTTTATATTTTCCTCCATCAAAAAAAGAATCAGGAGTAATATTTAAAATTCCCATTACTTTTGGGGATGATAAGTCTACTAAGTTTTGGTTGCAATTTATGGTCATTAACTTACGACTTTATTGATTACATGTGTAATTTCTGGTGCTTTGTAATTGCTCATTTTATTTAGTAATTCATCAACAGAGTTGCCAATTAATAGCATATCCCTATTCGTCTGTTTTAAATACCCTTCTTCCACCATTTTATCTAATTGAAGTAAAATTGCATCAAAAAAACCATTTACATTTAAAAGTCCGATAGGTTTTTGTTCAATATGTAATTGACCTAAAGTAAGTACTTCAAAAAGTTCGTCTAAAGTACCAAAACCACCTGGAAGTGTAATATAACCATCTGCCAGTTTGCTCATAATTACCTTGCGTTCACTCATGTTTTTACAAACAATCATTTCTTCAACTCCAGAATGAATAACTTCTTCTTTTTCTAATAATTTAGGAATTACTCCAATAACGTCACCCTCTTTATTAAGAATAGTGTCAGAAAGCATCCCCATCATTCCTATTTTTCCTCCTCCATAAACCAACCCAATATTGTTATTCACAAAATAATTTCCAAGTTCAATAGCAGCTTCTTTGTAAATAGGGTTAAACCCCAAACTTGAGCCACAAAAAACAACAATCTTCTTCATCTTTAATAATTTAATAAGTTGATTAATTCATCGTAAAAATAAATGAATTGCTTTTAAGAAAGTGTAAAAAAGCAAAAAAATAAAGACTAAGTATATTGTATTTACTACTTTTACAAAGAGTTCAATAATTCTTTAAAAATAAATCAGTCTATGATTATTTTTGAATAAATAGTTTTTCGAAAAAATGCAAGATACCTCAAAAGAATATGATGCTGTAATTGAAGATTGCAGAAGTTTATTTATCAAAAAAATGTCTGATTATGGAAGTGCGTGGCGTATTTTACGGTTGCCTTCCTTAACAGATCAGATATTTATTAAGGCACAAAGAATTCGTCAGTTACAAGAAAATGAGGTGCGAAAAATAGATGAAGGAGTAAAACCTGAGTTTATTGGTATTATTAATTATTCTATAATGGCGTTGATTCAGTTAGAAAAAGGTGTTGTTGAAAACCCTGATTTAAATACTGAAGCTGCAACCATTCTGTACGATAAACACAGTAAGATTACCAAAGAATTAATGATGGATAAAAACCATGATTATGGTGAGGCTTGGCGAGAAATGCGTGTTTCTAGTTTAACGGATTTAATTTTACAAAAACTATTACGCGTCAAACAAATTGAGGACAATAAAGGAAAAACAATAGTTTCTGAAGGTATAGATGCGAATTATCAAGACATGATTAATTATGCTGTTTTTGCGATGATTCATCTTGATAATTAGGGAGTTTTTAAAGTTTAAAAATAAAAAAAAATATCATTGAGAAGACCCAAGCATTCTCTTAATTGTTAAGGTTTTCTATTAAAATTGAGAGGAATAAATTTATCGAGTAGTTTTAAAAACGCTATCACAGAGATATAAATATATTGAAGAACATAATTATTTGCACATAAAATGATACAAAAACTCATCACCCAAATTTCAAGAATAGTAGTAGGAGCCTTATTTGTATTTTCAGGCTTTGTAAAATTGGTAGACCCAATAGGTTCTAAATATAAGTTTCAAGAATACTTTTCTGCGGATGTTTTAAATATGGAGTTTTTAATTCCGTATGCATTGCCTTTTGCAATTCTATTAATTGTTGCAGAAATATTATTAGGTGTTATGATTTTAATCGGCTACAAACCAAATTTTACAGTTTGGAGTTTGTTTTTATTAACCCTCGTTTTCTTATTTTTAACTTGGTATTCAGCATATTATAATAAAGTCACAGATTGTGGTTGTTTTGGTGACGCGATAAAATTATCGACTTGGGAGACTTTTTATAAAAATGTTATTTTAATTGCGTTAATTATCATTTTATTGATGAAAGTTAAACTCATTAAACCCATTTTTAACGGAAAAATTACAAAAGTAATTACCTTCGTTTCTTTGGCAGGTTTTATGTTTATCGTTCAGCACGTGCTAACGCATTTGCCAATGATCGATTTTAGAGCATATGCAATTGGTAAGAATATTTCTGAAGGAATGGAATATCCTGAAGATGGAAGCATTCCTCCAGTTCACGATTTTATGTTAGAGGATGCACAAGCAGATTTAGCACCAGAGTTGTTAAAGAAAGAAAAAGTAATGCTAGTAATTGTTTATAATTTGGATAAAATAGATGTAAAAGGATTTCCAGCAATTAAAGAAATTACGACAAAAGCAACTAAAAAAGAATATACTGTGTATGGTGTTTCAGCCTCATTTACGGATGATTTACTGATAGCTAAAGAAAAACACAATCTACCTTTCGACTTTTTGTTTTGTGATGAAACGACTTTGAAAACGATGATTAGAGCAAATCCAGGAGTGATCATTTTAAATAAAGGAACCGTTACACAAAAGAAAAATTGGGTGGATGTAGAAGATATAAAATTATAATGAAAAATTTATTACTTGTTTTTATTGGTGGTGGATTTGGTAGTGTTTTACGTTATGTACTCGGAAAATGGTTAAACAATTCTGAGAATGGAATTCCTTACGGGACTTTTGTAGCCAATGTTTTAGGAAGCTTACTAATAGGTTTTATTCTTGGTTATGCTTCAAAAAATGATGCTTTAAGTCAAAATAGTACCTTGTTATTAGCAACAGGTTTTTGTGGCGGATTTACAACATTTTCAACTTTTGCTTATGAAAACCATATCTTTTTAAAATCAGGAGATTTCACTTCTTTTGCATTCTATACTATTGCCAGTTTTGTAGTTGGATTTTTAGCAGTTTTTGCAGGAATGTATCTCGTTAAATTTATATAAAATTAAAATAATGAACGAAGTAGTTAGTTATCAATCAGAAGAGAATTACGCAATTATTACGATTAAAAACGGAAAAGCAAATGCTATTTCCCATGAAGTAATTGAAGGGTTAAATGCCAGTTTAGACAAAGCTGAACAAGAAAATAAGGTGGTAATACTTACGGGACAAAATGGAATTTTCTCAGCGGGTTTCGATTTAAAAGTGATGACAAAATCACCTGAATCTGCCAAGGTATTAGTTACAAAAGGTTCTACGTTATCTTTAAGAATGTTGTCTTTCTCAAAACCAATTATAATTGCCTGTAATGGTCATGCTATTGCAAAAGGAGCATTTTTATTATTGTCTACAGATTACAGAATAGGGGTAGAAGGAGATTTTAAAATTGGCTTAAATGAAGTAATGATTGGAATGACGATGCACAATGCAGGAATTGCCATTGCAAAAGCGCGTTTGTCTGAAGTGTATTTAAATAGAAGTGTAAACAATGCAGAAATATTTAATACTAAAGATGCTGTAAAAGCTGGTTTTTTGGACTTAATTGTTCCTAAAGATCATTTACTAACAACTGCAATTAAAGTAGCAGAGATGTTTTCTAAACTAAATAAAAAAGCACACGCTGAAACGAAGTTAAAAGTTAGAAAACTACATTTAGATGCTTTAGCAAATGCGATTCAATTAGATTTAACTGCAGATATTTCTATTGATTCATAGTTAAGGTTGTTATTCTGAGAAAGAATGAGGAAGAATCTCACGTTGAGATTTTTCATTCGTTTATTTTTCTCTCTTTTCGAAAGACATTTGTATTCTATTTTAAAACAGCAATGTCATTGCTGTGAAAACAGGAATCCATTTTTAAGAAAGTGTAGATTCCTAACTAAGTATTAATGACAGCACGTTAGATGACTTTTTGCTTTTTAGTTATATCAAAATATTTATAAACGAGGTGAGCCCTGATTATAGTCGTTCGAATAACAGTTGATATTTTAAACCTTTTTTTGAGAAAAAAAACTAAAACAAAAAGTAGGAAATAGCTTTAAAAACTAATGCTTCTCAAAAACTTTAATACCCGCTTTAATTTCAATATTTAAATGATTTTTTCTCGGAGTTAAAGGGCAAGAATATTTATCATTATAAGCACAGTAAGGATTGTAGGTGTTGTTGAAATTTAATTCAATAGTTCCATCCGCTTTTTCATCTGTGGTCATTGCATCCATATAGCGTCCGCCGCCATATGATTCATTTCCAGAGGTATCATCCGTAAAAGGTAAAAACAGGTAATCCTTGTATTCTTCATCACGCAAATCATCTTGACTTTGGTAAATTGTTAACGCACAATCTTTACCTTTTAATTGGAAGTTTAAGACTCCATATTCTTTATACAATGGTTTTCGATCTGTGGTTGTTGCCATTTCAAAAGTGGGTGCGTTTGCTGTTTTTGTCAATTTTGCAATGACAATAAAAGTAGCGTCAACAGGGAAAAAATCTAATCCTTTAAACGTTCTTAAATCCTTCTTCTTTAAGGGTGATTTCGTAGCATCTTTGTAACTCGCATTTAATTCCTGCTGATATTCAGTTTTCCCCATTAAAGGGCGTTTGTCTTTTGAATTACAGGCTACAATCAATAAGAAAGAGAAAAGTGTCGTAATTTTTTTCATAATTGCAAAAGTATAAAATTACTTGGACGTTCTTTTTAAAATCAGAAAATGATTGTCCATTACATTTCCGGTTAAAATTAAATTATTAAAAGGTGCAGCAACGGTTGACGCAGACATATTTGTACCATCTTCCATGTAAATTTGTTCAATAGAATACGCCCCTTTTTTAAGGTATTTTATTTTGATAATTTCTGACGGAGAAGTTTCTTTATCCCCTTTTGCATAGGCTGCAAAATGTAATAAATTAGGATGAGCTCCGATCCACAAATCGTTATTCTCATCAAATTCAATATTGTCAACGCCAGTTTTACAATTGATGTCTTCGACAAAAATTAAGGTTCCATCTTCATTTTTTTGAAATACTTTTACCAAAAATTTTCTTGGTGAGGCAACAAAAACTAGATTACGTTTTGTGTCAAAATTAATACCATTCGCGTAAGCAATTCCATTAGCAACTTCCGTGTAATTTGTACCATCAAAATAGATGACATTTGAAACAGAAAGCCCTAGATAATCCTCAGCCAAACGTTGAATGCCATCTTTATATTTATGATCGTTTGTAAAATAAAACGTATTTTCATCTAACAAAACAATATCATTCGGACTCAATATTTTTTCATTTTTTAATGTTTTTACATGTGTTAATTCTTGATCAACCAACCTAAAAATTTCAATAAACTCACCTGATATCGTATGGTTGATCGCTGCAATTGTAGTTATACTATCTTTCTGAAATATAGAAATTCCATGAGGAGCAAACGGTTTATTAAAATCTTTTGTTAAATGGATTGGTTTAAAATTATCCATTTTTAAATCTATATAATACAAGCCACCAAACTCTTGAGCTGTATTTGGTATTTTTTTTCTTGCGGTAGCTGAAATAATAGCAAAACTATCTTTTTTACTGATGGTAATATCTTCTGCACCAGGAATGTTTATTTTTTGGAGAACCTCTCCTTCAAAATTGTTTTTGATGGTTTTAAAATAGCCCGTAGAGATAAAAATATTCCCTATAAATAATAACAGTAGAATAAGTAGTGCGTATAAAATTCTTTTTTTGAAATTCATTTTAAAATATCTTTTTATAAAAATACAACATTCAAATTTTTAATAAAGATTTACTTTTTAGCATTAAAAAATAAGATAAAATTCATTACTAGATATCGAACTCAATTATTGTTTAAAAAGCATCTAAATCGTTTGATGTCAATGATGTTTAGTGTTTGCTAAAAACCTTGATATAGTAATGAAAATGGCTATTAGTTTACTCTAAATACCATTAGAATTTTTGATTTGGTAAGAGGCCCATTTTTTTTGATGATACTCCTTAAAAAAGAAGACTTATTTATAAAGTGTAATAAATAAACACGAAATAACCGATTAATAAAAGACTGCCATGTTTCCAATTTAATTGATACTTTTTTGGTAAAAAAACCAAAGGTAAAATAACAAATGAGATTCCTAACATCCAAAAAAGATCACTAGTCAATAATCTTTCATCGACAACATTAATAGGCGTTATCATAGAGGTTATACCTAAAACGGCTAGAATATTAAAGATATTAGAACCTATTAAATTACCAAGTGAAATCGCTTTTTCCTTCTTAATTATTGCAATAATAGACGCTGCCAATTCTGGTACACTTGTACCTATAGAAACGATAGTAACTCCAATAACACGCTCTGTAACACCAAAATCTTTTGCTAAAGTTGTTGCCCCTTTTATTAATAATTCCGAGCCTCCCCAGAGTCCAACACCTCCTAAGACTAAAAATAAAGCAATTTTAAATTTAGGCAAAGGTTCTTCGTCTTCAGACAATTCATCAACAATACGTTTTTTTTGAAAACGCAAAATAAATATTAAAAAGAAGATTAAAAAGGAAAACAAAATAATGCCTTCATATTGTGTAATAACTTTATCGTTCACTAAAAAAAAGTAAAGTAGGGCGGAGGCAACCATCATTATTGGCCAATCTGTTTTGTAAAAGCTTTTTTGTACCTCCATTGTGCTTAGTAAAAGAGTAATTCCTAGAACCAGTCCTAAGTTGGCAATATTTGAGCCAATAACATTACCCAAGGCTAAATCCGGAGCCCCGTTTAAAGCAGCATTTATACTAACAATAAGTTCTGGAGCAGAAGTTGCAAAAGAAACCACAGTCATTCCAATCACAATTTTTGGAATTTCTAATTTTAAAGATAAAGCTACAGCCGACTTCAGTAGCCAGTTTCCACCTAGAATCAATAAAATTAAACCACTAATTATTAGTAAAAAATTCATTTATTTAATTTTTTGCGAAGATACATTTTTATCACTTTATAGGAAACTAAATAATCATAGGCCTTTTTTTACCATTTTAAAAGATTATTTTTCCTTTACTTTATTAAAAATGATAAAATATACCCATTACTTGCTAACAGTATTAGTTGTTTTGTAATAACTAATGTTATATATTATATCATTTTTGCAGTAAATTTGTTCGTTATTAAGACAAAATACATCTTATTTGTTTCATATGTTAAATCAAATTAATTTTCATATAAATTGTTGGTAGATAGCAAGTATCCTTCTATGTTGAGAATACAATTGCGCAATTGACCATATTTTACTAACTTTAAACCCATTTACTATCATTATTATTGCTCTAAGGATTATTACAACTATTTTTGAAATTATAATTAATGCTTTATTTTAAGCAAAAATAAGGACAACTATTTCTTGAACTAATTTAGTTGTTTATTTTTCATTAAATTTGATGAATAATCAAACCAAAATGAACACACAATTTTTTAAGGCTTTAGCAAAAATAAATAAAGCCATTTTACCTTCTTTCACAAAAAAGCAGTTAGATATTTCTAAAGCATCAAAATTTCAATTGGCTATTATTGGATGGAGAGCTTTTGTAACAATGAAATCACTTAAATAAAACATAAAATTATGTCAGAAGAATATACAAAAGTGTTTACAGATAATTCTCTATTAGTAAATAGATTACATTCCTTATTAAATGAGGTAGGAGTTGATTCTAAAATATCAGACCGAGTTGAATCCGCTAGATTAGGTGGCTTTGGTACTCCTACAAATTCAGTAGAATTATTTGTTCTAAATATCGATTTAGAAAAAGCACAACCTATTATAGATACTTATAAAGAAAAAATAAACGCATAAAAAACAGAAATAGCCTTTCTAATTTAAAAAATGCTATTATATTTGCAGCCGCTTAAAGGCCCTGTGGCGCAATTGGATAGCGCATCTGACTACGAATCAGAAGGTTACAGGTTCGAATCTTGTCAGGGTCACAATCAAAAAAAGCAACTATCTATTTATCAGGTAGTTGCTTTTTTATTTACTCTTTTTAAATGTTAATTGTAACAATATTTGTAACGTAAATAATTTTAAACGACATATTTTGAACTTATTACAAAAACAAATCACTTGACAAATGGCAACATATAGTATAGACAATCTAAAAAAACCTTTATTTGATAAGGAATAAGCAAATATCCTATTCACTTTTCTTTTATTAAATCATACAATTAAAAGCTTAGTTTCCTACATTTTATAAATTGTCAACCATAAAATAGATTAACTATAATCTACAAAATTGACGTTTGTACGGCGTCAATTTACTTTTCCTTGAATTAATTGTCAGGCATAATTTACTTTAAGAGATATACTTTGTTGAATAGTTTGCAGTCATAACCTAAGGAGATCCCCTTTTCCAAAAGAGTTTGCCTTTTTACATCTAAAAATGAAAAGACTAAATCTAATGTCTAATATAAAAAGTAGTTTCTTTTTTTAAGTTCGGGACGCTATATTAAAGCACATACTCCGATGCCTCGTTTTTTTTTAAAAAAAAATTATAAAAACTACTATTGAATTAAAAATAAATAATATAATAGTCTGTTTTTAAAGTTGTTAATACTTGACTACCTGTAGTTTTTACTGCGTTATAAGGCTGCTTTATCGACCATTCAAGCCACTATCTAGAGAAAGCAATACATTGGGATAAAACACTAATCAATTCGCTTAAAAATCGTGAACTTTATTATTAATTTATTGATATATCTTTTTTAAATTAATCAAGCTCTTCAATTTAAGGTGTAATGATCAATCAGTATTTATTTACCAGATAGATAAACCTGCTATAGTCTGATTACCAGTATTTAGAATGTTTTTCAATTACTATAAATAAACCTGCTACATTAGGGTAAATAATAGTTATATATATTGATAATTGATAATTGAAATATATTTATTGAATAAGTGGGGTTGCCTCGGTTAACCTTATAAGGATATTCATTTGCGAGGCTAGCTCTTTGATCCACCATCTTTAAAACTAACTGTTTGAAAACATAAGTTAAATGTTATTAACAGGAGCTAAGAATAGAGGTGTAAATATAGCTCATAGAGCGCTGTACAGGGATTTTCTATTCAATAATAACTAATATCATTACTAGCTTAATAAAAGAGCTCTCACGGAGGATTCCGGATGTTTATTGCTGCATCTAATTAGATTAATTAAAGAAGAGGTTCTATACGATCTAATCATTTGGTCTTCTCACAAAAAGAAGATGCTTTTAGTATTTT
>TARA_B110000046_G_scaffold34223_1_pt1 | contig 28542 bp, 22 predicted proteins | sample TARA_B110000046 | Tara Oceans TARA_B110000046 (sample SAMEA4397157) | marine metagenome | biome: Polar Biome; feature: [DCM] deep chlorophyll maximum layer (ENVO:01000326); material: water (ENVO:00002006), including particulate matter (ENVO:01000060) such as... | depth 40 m
CTCACTTCTAATGAGCAGGTCTCAGGTTCGAATCCTGATGGGATCACAAAAGTTCACGAAAGCTCCATATTTTAGTGGGGCTTTTGTTGTTTTGTAGCTGATGGATAAAACCTATGTGAAGCAATACGTTTATTCCCACAATGTAAATTCCTATCTTATTTTTTATTAGATATACTTATTTTTCTTCCTTTTGGAGGTAAAAATTATACCATATTGATCGTCATGGCAGAAGTCTTAATTCTTTTCTGCATCTTTCAATACATAGTAGAATTCTTCAGGATCATCATAATTTAAATATAAAATTCCTTTGAATTTTTTGAAGTCGTCTATTTTATAACTACTTGTTTTACTTTTTAACTGCATGCTGATTATTGAGGCAGGACTTGCTTTTCCACAAAAAAAGCAAGAAGCATATGGATTAAAAGACAAACTAATGATATCGCCTTCTTCATCAAAAGGAATAACAAACCCTTCTATAACTACTTCTTTACCATCAAGAGATTTTAATTTTTCGTTAAAAATCGGAGAATATATTTCCATATCCAAATCTTTGTAATATCGAACTTTGTATTCGATATCCATTAAAATCTCCCACTCTAACTCAATTGATTCCGTTAATCGGTCTTTCATGGTTAAGTTGTCAATTGGGTTTGAAATAATTTCTGGTAACCCATCAGAAATATTCATTTTTAACTCTTGGTCATTCCATCGATACACTGTATCATAAATGAAATAGTAATTCCTGTCAGAGTTGTTTTCTGAGCTCAAAATTTCTTCATTGCCTATTAACGTAGCTCGATCATCATTATTCAATTTACCTTTTGCTGAAAGATTAACAATTTTGAATTGTGTGAATATGAAGATTACTAAAATTGAAAAAATAATAATTCTTAAGATTCTTTTCATGTAATATTTATTTTTCTGATATAATTTCTGATACGTCTAGGCGCATAGCTTGCCAAGCAGGTATTAGAGCAGATATAATACCAATTAGAAATGTTAGTATTAGTAAAAACTCTTCGCCTGGAATCCATTCTTTTCCAAATTGAAGATTATGATTACTTTCTGCTTGTTGATTTACAAAATGAATAGCAATCCGACTTAGTATCCATCCTATGACATATCCTAAAGCAGCTAATATTACACCCTCCAAAACTAGTAGACTAAACAAATGTCTTGGTTGATACCCTACAGATCTCATCAATGCTAATTCATACTTGCGTTCTCGCAATCGACCGTACAATACAAAGAAGACACTAAATCCAGCCATTAGCATGATACCACCTGCAATAAACTTTAAAGTAGTTGCTCCTATTCCTAGCATATAAAACAATCGATTTATTTCTAGGGCTGGCAACACAGCTTGCATATTTGTTTGTTCATTAATGATTCTTGGCATGTTAAGAGCCGACATCTTTGATTTGTATTGTAGCAATATCGCTGTAATTTCCATGCTGTCGGCCGTTATTATATGGTCGGTATGCTCGTGATCATGCGTATGCTCGTGGTCATGATCAAAATCCAGACTACTTGCGTGTATAGTGTCTAGCTGAGATTGATGCGCATTTTCATGTGAGTGTACTTGCCATACGCTTTCAATATTGGTCAGAACTAGTTGATCTAAAACTGTATTTGTCTTTTTTAAAGTACCTACTACCGTGTAAGGGTGATTTTCATGAATATGTCCTCCTTTCGAATCTCCATGAGTACCCATGAAAGTTGATCCAATTTGTCCTCCAGATCTTAGAGCAACATCAGACCCTATAATTGCTTCCATAGATTTAGAGAAGATTGATCCACTTAAAAATTTGGCGTTATATTTATTCAAGTAGTCTTCAGTAGTACCTAGAATTCGAAACCCCATATAAGAATCACCATACGCCAAAGGAATTGCCTCTTTTACATATGGATTTTTCATAATTTTGCGGGCTTCCTCTAACTTGATATTTCCAGTGGGTGCATCTAGATGGTAAATAGCAGAAAGTACGAGTTGCAGCGGACTGCCTTTAGCACCTATTACTACGTCAATATTTTGTAGATCTCTTTCAAATTTTTCTTCCAATTGATGTTGAATCAAAAGTAATAATGAGATTATGGCTACTCCAAAAATAAGTAGGCAAACACACAGTGATGTATTAAGAGGTTTATGAATAATGTTTTTCCAAGCTATTTTCCAAAGCATTTCAGTATAAATTAATTGATATATGAATTCAAATCGATACATGCGCTTATCTCAGAGCGTAAACGGTCATCATGGGTAACTATTACAAGAGCAGCATTATTCGAATTGGCTTCCTCCAAGAGTAGATCGATGACTTGCTTGCAATTTTTGTTATCCAAAGCACTAGTGGGCTCATCGGCTAATAATAATTTTGGACTATTCATTACAGCTCTTGCTATTGTTGCTCTTTGTTGCTGTCCAACACTCAATCTATTAGGCTTTCGTAATAGTATGTCACTTATATTTAAACGTTCAGCTATAATCATGGCTCTCTCTCTATTAGCTGAATACGGAGAAATCAATAAATTATCTAAAACCGACAAGGACTCGATGAAGTACGAATTTTGATAGACAATTCCTATATTTTCACCTCTGAATTGGTCCATTTTTGAAGCTTGGAAAGCAGAAGTCGTATCTTCCCCTATTTTAATTTCTCCACTTAATGACTGGCGGAGCCCAGCTAATAAATGTAACAATGTCGTCTTGCCACCGCCAGATTCTCCACAAATTAATAAAGCTTCACTTCCTTTTACTTTGAAGTCTGGGAATGAAATAAGCGGTTGTCCTTGATATTGGAACGTAAGATTATTTGTTTGAATCATTGTTGATATTATTAAGAAGAGCCTCTATTTAGTGGTTGTTTTTTAAAATGATCATGATCATCTATATTATTTCCACAACTAGTAATGACCATCTCCAACGTCAGAAGACTAAATAAAAAGAGGAGCTTATTTTTTTCAAAATAAAATAATTTAAATTTAGATTAAATGAATGATGCATTCTCGTGAAACATCCTCAAGAAGTAAATATAATAATTATTTTATAATGCAACATTGTTGCATTAATATAAAAATGGACTTTATATTTGTAGCAAACTTTTGTTTGTAAATGCCTTGAAATAGGAGATCTAGAATAAAAGAATAATACAGAATAACAAGAAAATGTCTGAATCTAAATCAAATGTCTCCAGCAAACCAACAATAATACTTACTGGATTTCTGGGATCAGGGAAGACCACATATTTGAATCACATTTTAGAAAATGCTGGTGAGACGAAGTATGCCATAATCGAAAATGAGTTTGGAAAAGAAAGTATAGATCGTGATTTGATACTGAGAGCTGAGGAAGACGTTATAGAGCTCAATAATGGATGTCTATGTTGCACTCTAAATGACAATCTATATGATATACTGAATACGCTTTATACTAGAAGCGATGAGTATGACAAGCTAGTTATAGAGGCAACAGGAATGGCCGATCCCAGAGGTATAGCTGCACCGTTTTTGACTAATCCTGCTGTAAAAAAACAGTTTCCGCTTACCGCTATCGTATGTCTGGTAGATGCAGAATTGATAGAAGATCAATTAGAAGAAACGATTGAGGCGATACATCAAATAACCTTCAGTGACGTCCTTTTGATAAATAAAACAGATTTAGTTAGCGAAGAATATTTACTATCTCTTTCTCAAAAGTTAAAAAAGCTTAATCCTTTATGTGAAATTTTCCATGGAAAACAAGGTGAATATCCAATTGTCAAATACGATCGAAATATATTTGATAATATAGAGGAACAAGAGGTGTCAAACCAAAAAATAAGTGATATTGTCGATAGTCAATTTCCCGTATCGACACCACTTGCTCACCATCATCATAGTCATTCAGACGTAGTATCACATACATTCAAATTTGATAAACCATTTGATATGCGGAAGCTTCATATAAGAATGTTAGGTTATCTGATGTTTCAATCAAAAGATCTTTATCGGATGAAAGGTTTAATTTGGGTCAATCAATCTGAGGATCAACATTTGATACAGTCAGTCGGATCAAGACTGGATATTGATAAAGTTAGAAAATGGAAAGAGCCAGAAAAAAAAGACAGTAAAATAATCATGATAGGAAAGAATCTTGAGCGAGCGAGTTTAGAGAAATTGTTTACTCAATGTATTTAATATTTAAAAAAATCACTTCTGAAATAAAATATTAATGAACGAATCAAAAAGTTTTAATTTATATAGGTCATATACAGATATCATAGGAGCCACATCAAGTACCTTATGTATGTTGCACTGTCTGCTCACTCCATTCCTATTTGCGGTTCATGCCACTTCTTCTGTGGCTTGTTCAGAAATTGGTCCTTTGTGGTGGAAGATTATAGACTTTATATTTCTATTTATATCTATTGTGGCAATTCGTTATACAGCTAAGGCTACTAGTTTAGAGTTTATGCCGTCTATATTATACGTCACTTGGGTAGCATTAGCAATTTTAGTTATTAACAACTTTTTTCATTTATTACCCATTCCTCATGCGGCAATCTATATTCCTGCGATGGGTCTTGCAGCGCTTCATTTGTACAATAGAAAATACTGTAGATGTAAGGAAGATTCATGTTGTGCAGTATAGCTAATATAAGTTGTAGGACCTAATAGAGAGTTTAACTAGATCTTTCCGGAAAAGAGGTGAATAGCTAACATTACTTTGTTTTATTATGGTTATTTCTTCTATTTTAACTAATAGACTGAGGATTAGTAAAATGGTAGATTGATTATATTCTGATGATTAGGATTGGTGATTTTTTTAGGCAATTATCTTTTTAAATTGTCTCTACCAACAATCGCTTGCAAACTTCATGGCTAAGCGATATATTTCTTGCCTTTCCGTAGCTTACTATCATAGTTTTATCGAAGTCTTCAACCTTAGAGATGTTAAAGGTTGTACCGAGAGTGATGTTTTTTTCATTAAGCATAGTGAGAAGGGAAGCAGAACTATCACCTACAGCCCGAAGAATAATTTCTTTTCCGGCAGAGAATGAGGACAAGGTATTGTAACTTTTTCTTTTAAATTCACCATTTTTATCTGGGATAGGCGAGCCATGTGGATCTGTAGTCGGGTAGCCAAGAATTTCATTCATGCGATCAAAGAGACCTTCAGTTTTGAGATGCTCCATTTCTTCAGCGATATTATGCACTTCTTCCCATCCAAATCCCATAATCTGTACCAAAAACATCTCCGTAAGTCTATGTTTACGAATGATAAGTGCAGCAGCTAAACCACCTAACTTCGTAAGCTTGATAGGTTTGTACTTCTCATATTCGATCCATCCATTTACAGTTAATTTCTTAACCATATTGTTAACAGTGGGCTTGCTTACATTCATTTCCTTACCAAGTGCAGTAACAGTCACTGCTTCATTTGTGAGGTTTAGAAAGTAGATTGCCTTGAGATAATTTTCTTTAGTCTGAGTTGCCATATATGGAGATTCATAACCAAATATATGAAAGAATGGTCAATTTATTTGTTTGATACATTCTAACAAATTACTTTTGCGATATGAAATTTATCAAAACAACACATTTTTATTTATTTGCACTACTAATATGCTTTCTGTTATCTGTATCGATAAATGCTCAGAATAAAATTGTAGGTCTGGTAAGTTCTTTAAATGGTACTCTAGAGTTTGTCAATGTAATTTTAGATGATTTACATCTTACAGAGACAGATAGTGATGGAAATTTCGTATTTCATAATGTGTCCAGTGGACATCATCAATTAGAAGTAAGCTATGTAGGATATAAGAATGTATCTCTTCACATAGATGTTTCCTTTGATGGAACAAATCGTGTAGCGATCAATATGGAGTCAGACATTTTATTGTTTGATCAAGTAGTAGTGACTGGCACTAAGACCTTTAAGAGACAAACGAAATCAGCTGTCATCGTAAATATAATAGATAGTAAGACATTGGATAATGTGCAAGCATGCAATCTATCAGAGGGCTTGAAATTTCAGCCTGGACTAAGAGTAGAGACAGATTGTCAAACTTGTAATTATACTCAGCTCCGAATGAATGGATTAGCAGGTGGATATTCACAAATATTAATCAATGGCCGACCGATTTTTAGTCCTCTTACAGGATTGTACGGGCTAGAGCAGATCCCAGTAAATATGATTGATAAAATTGAAATTATTAGAGGTGGAGGATCGTCACTCTATGGATCGAGTGCTATCGGAGGTACAGTGAATGTGATAACTAAGATACCGAAAGTGAATAGCTTTAGTATCAATTCTTCGTACCAAAACATGAATGGTGTGGCTAGCGATTATATGTTCAATGCCAATAGTACTTCTATAAGTAAGAGTAAGAAGAGTGGTATTTCTTTATTTCTCAATCGGAGAGAACGAGAAGCTTACGACCATAATGCGGATAATTTTTCTGAGATACCTGAAATCAAAAATACTTCTGTAGGCGCTAGTGCATTTATTCTACCTTCAGAAAATCAAAAAATAGAAGTCAGTTTATCTAATCTCAACGAATATAGATACGGAGGAGAGATGGTAGATGGAGCGGCACACCTTGCATTACAATCCGAAGAAAGGACACATAATGTATGGATGGGTAGTGCAGATTATCAGATCAATTTTAATAATGATAATACTAATCTGATTACCTACGCAGCTTGGCAAAATACAGCTAGAGATCACTATACAGGTATCCTTCCAGATGAAGAAGAAACGGCAGCTTTTGCTAATCATTTGGCCGCGCCACCTTATGGGACGTCATTGACTAAAACGATACAAGGAGGCGTACAGTTCAATCATAAATTAGATAGCTTTCTAGGTGGATCGAATGTGTTGACTTTTGGGAGTGAATATTTGGTAGATGATACCTTCGATGAGATAGCGGCTTATAATTATGAAATCGATCAAGTAACCAAAGACTTTGGAACATTTGCGCAAAGTGATTGGGAAGTGTTACCCTCACTTAATTTGTTATCGGGTGTAAGGCTTGATAAACATAATCTAGTAAATGGAGTAGTGGCGAGTCCACGATTATCATTGCTATATAAGTATAAAGACAACACTCAACTAAGAGCTAGCTATGGTACAGGATTTAGAGCGCCTCAGGCATTTGATACTGATCTACACATAGCATTTGCTGGAGGCGGCGTATCAAGAGTTCAGCTGTCCGATGACTTAAGAGAAGAGACATCTAAAAGCTATAGTGTATCGTTAAATTATGATAAGCCTACGGAGCATTGGGTGGCTGGATTTACGGTTGAAGGATTTTATACTCAGCTCAATAATGCATTTACTTTAGTCCCTATAGGGGAAGATGCTTTTGGAGAATTATTTGAGAAAAGAAATGATCAAGGTGCTAACGTACAAGGTTCGACTATAGAGTTAAGAGCCAACTACGACAGAAAAATTCAATTAGAGACTGGTCTTACAATTCAATCCAGTCGCTTTGATAATAAAGTGCAGTATATAGATGAAGTAGAAGGCGTCAGAGATTTTATCAAAACGCCAAATGTCTATGGATTTGCCAATTTATCATTCAATCCGAATAAGAGATTGAGTGCAAATATTAACTATATATATACAGGAAGTATGATAGTCCCTCATTTCGCAGGAGCGTCAAATCAGCCGGTTGATGAGATAATAGAATCTTCGCCGTTTGCCGAGATTAGTACTAAGATTGGATATGTACTTCCGATACCGACAGAGACTAATCTTGAGATTTACGGAGGTGTCAAAAACCTATTAAATAATTATCAAGAGATATTTGACATTGATAAGAATAGAGATAGTAATTTTGTATTCGGCCCAGCACAACCAAGGACATTATTTGTGGGTTTGAAGTGGAGTATGTAAGGTAATATTCGATTGTTTTTTGTCCACGAATTAATTGAATTTTCCCAATCTAGATAAATCCAAAAAGATTACTCCTATTAGGAATTTGACTTCGTCACACATTGAAGTACGTAAGTAAACTAGTTTCCTGTCAATTAGGGTTAATTGAATACATCTATATTGTTATTCGATTTAATTCGTTTAATTCGTGGATAGACTTTTTTTGATATTCTAATTAATATGCGAAGGTCATGCACAACTCATTCCACTACGCTTTCAAAGTAAAAGATATTGCATCTACAAAACGATTCTATGTAGATATATTAGGTTGTAAAGAAGGCCGATTTGCGGAGACATGGTACGACTTTGATTTCTTTGGTCATCAGTTATCTGCACATATATCAGAAAGCAATTCTGAGTTATATTACTGTGGTCAAGTAGATGGTATAAGCGTACCGATTCCTCATTATGGTTGTCTATTGACGATGAAGCAATTCGATACTGTACAATCGCAACTAGAAGACGCAAACATAGAATTCGTTGTGAAACCACAAACTAGATACGAAGGACAAGTAGGGGAGCAGAAGACGATGTTTGTATTTGATTTTAGTGGTAACCCTATTGAGTTCAAGGCGTATAGAAATAGGAATGAAGTGTTTACTGGATAATTGAAATGAAATCGAGGGATATGTGAATCAAATAAGAAATGTCTTTAAAGAGTTAAAAGGCGGATTGTTTTTTTTATAAAGTCGTCTAGTTGTCACTGATTTATGCTATTATACAAGTTCTAACGACCAACTTATGAAACGTATTAATCAAATATTTAGAATGCTTGGGTTATGTTTAATTTTTTCAGTAAATGGCTTGACCCAATCCAATACATGTGCTACAGCGGATGTACTATGTTCGCTCGACGAATTAGATGGATTTACTGGAGTTATGCCAGAGAATAATAACACAGGAGAATTTCCCAATGGAGGGCTTTGCCCAGGAGGAGGGACAAATCAGAATATTACATGGTTTGCATTTATAGCTGGATCTACTACAGCGACGCTAAATTTAATTACAACGAATTGTGATGTGCCTTTTGGATCTCCTGCTATACAATATGGAATATATACAGACTGCAATTTCACAGATGCAGTAATCTGTGTTTCCAATGCTGTTCCTACGGGTGTTATTCCGATTAACATTACAGGAATGCAGCCTGGAGATGACTATTTCTTTTTCATAGATGGAGACAATGGGACATTTTGCGATTATGAGATCGAAGTAGTCTCAGGAGGAGCGAGTGTAGATCTGCCAGAGCTAACAGGCATTAGTTGTGTAAGTGGAAATTGTCCAGTAGGCGGTTTTGCTTGCCAAACTCCAATAGAACTTACTTTCGAGGTCGATGGAATAGATTTATCGATAGATTATGTATGGTCTATTACTCCTTCACCACCAGTGGGTAGTGCAGTAGTCGGATCTAATCAAAATACATTCACATTTGATAATGAAGGTACTTATGAGATCTGCGTATTTGCAGAAAACGGATGTACACAAACGGATCTAATCTGCTACGATTTGATAATTAATTCTCCAGAAGCAGGTGCGATATTTGCTAATCCAGATGTTTTATGTCCCAATGATTTTGCGAACGTAATGGTAACTGGTTATAGCACTGAGACGGATTTTACACAGGCTATTATTGCATTGGACGCTAACCAAACCGTAGTCGCCGTAATAGAGGGAGATGAACTAGATTTCACTTTTGATCAGTGTGGTACAATCACTGTGTACAGTTATAATTTTAATCCTTTGGATAGCCCTGGAATTCCATCAGTTGGTGATTTTTTTTCTCCACCTACTTGTGTAAATACTTGCTGCGATATAGAGTCGGTTGAGGTAGTCTTCGAGGATAATGAGTTTCCGTCTTTCTTTAATCCTCAAATTGGTTATATAGTAGAGTGTGAACAAGACATTCCTGAGATGGGAGATTTGATCTGGGATGATAACTGTACTGGCAGTGGAACAGTTGCTGGAGTAGAAGAAAATAGTATCATTGAATGCCAAGGTGGGTTTGTGAGAAGAACATGGACCTATGAAGATGACTGTGGCAATGAGACTACCCATATCCAATTTATAGACATCGACGAAAATTTTGGAACACCTACGGCTGACGATGTTGTATTAGAATTGTGTTTGGAGTCTGGAGATGTTAATACGATTAATCTACAGTCACTCAACATTGAGGTAAATCCAGACAACTCATTCACTTTCGAATATTATACGACTCTAGCATATGCCGAGAATGGCACTAACGCACTCGACAATAATTATGAAATAATAGTGACCACTACTTTGTATGTAGCAGTTATAAACAAATGCAATTGTAGAGGTATTGCTGAAATAAATATTGTTGCAGGTGCAGCACCAGTTTATGATATTGGCATTGATCACATTACATGTCTAGATTCTCTTGATGGTATCATTACTATTAATAATGTGATGCCTACTACTACATTATTTGGATTTGATGACCTTGATTATTCAGACGTTATGATCTATGATTCTTTGGCGGCGGGTACTTATGTTATCAATAGTACTACTCCAGAGGGCTGCTTAAGGACAGACACTTTAACAATTGACCAAGGCCAAGAAATTACCTATACAGATCTCTCCGTAATATGTAATATTAATAATACAGCTACAGATACAGAAGATGATTTTTTTGATGTCAAGTTAACTGTAAGTAATACTTCTGGTGCAACTAATAATTTAACAGTGTCTACGGCAAGTGGCGTTATAGGCAGTTACTCTTATGGAGAAATTTCGTTCATCTTACCCAGTGGATCTAGTCAGACCATTACAATACAAGATGATGTAACAGGTTGCTTTGTAATTATTGTTACTGACGATCTTCCACCTTGCTCTGATGACTGCATCATTTTTGCAGATAGCCTTAGTTTTATATGTAATAACATAGGCACACTAGGGATTCCTAGTGATGATCAATTCACGATTTCATTTAGTATAGATGTGATTAATGGAATGTCCAATCAGTATATATATTATGTAGATAGTATAGCTGTAGGAACTTATATGTTTGGTGATACGATAACCTACAGCTCACCCGCAGACTCTGTCTCTCATAATCTTTTATTTGTAGATAGTGCTGATACCACCTGTGCCCTTGTAGTCACTACGCCTGAGTTTTTTCCATGCAGTGGAACGTGTAGCTTACAGGCTAATGCGGAAGTTCCTATTTGTGATTATCAGAGCACTACTATGGATTCACTTGACGATACATACTCTGTAGATATCACTATAAATATGATGACTGGAAGCGAAATGTGGACTATTCTCGATACAGGAGAATCTGGTATTAATGGAGAGACTATTAATGTCGGTCCATTTCTCATAAGCGAAGGAAACCAAACTTTGATTATTCAAGACTCTAATATATCTACCTGTACAGACACTATACTTATCGAGGCTCCAATACCTTGTTCAGAGTGTAATAGTACCGTAGAAGCTGGTAACGATTGGATATTAACTTGCGGTATTCCTGAAGCTATTTTGTCTGGAATATCTATACCAGACCTAGAAGGAAGATGGACAGGCCCTAATGGTTTTTCTTTTGATGGAAAGACAGTTACAGTTGATATTCCTGGGATCTATTACTATACTACTAGTTTTGTAGATGACTGTATTATTACAGATAGTCTAATGGTCAGTCTGAGTAATGGTATACCGCAGATAAACTTGCCGGATGAGCAAGATATTACTTGTCTTATTGACTCTGCCTTACTGAGTACAATTGTTATTGGAGGTAGTGGTAATTTAGAATATCGCTGGTTAGATGCAATGATGAACCTCATTTCTAATGACGAAGAAATTACTGTTTTTCAGCCAGGTAATTACTTTTTGGTGATTTACGATATAGATTCTGGTTGTACTTCTCCGGCTACCGAATTTATTATAAATGATGAGACGACACCATTAAATCCTCAAATATTGGCGGACCCTAGTTTTATAATAAACTGTAGTGTAAATGAAGTCATCTTACAAGTGGTAGAGGAGCCAAATGTTATGTATCAATGGTACGTAAGTAATGTATTGATAAATGGGACATTAACACAGCTTACAGTAACCGAAGCCGCAACAGTACGTGTAGAAGCGATGCATATGATTACAGGTTGTATAGGCGAGGCTACATTGATTATTGAAGATCAAATAGAGTATCCTATAATTTCGATTTCTCCGGTTGATACTATTAATTGTATTGTCGATCTAGTTAGCCTGGATGCATCTACATCGCAGATGGGAGCTAACATATTGTATACTTGGCTAGATGAAGATGATATGGTTTTAGCGATGAATACGAATAGCATAGATGTCACTTCGGCAGGGACTTATTATCTAGAGCTTGTCGATGCTAATAACAATTGTACCAATAGAGATACGATCGAAGTTTTCGCTAAGCTGGAATTACCAATCGTGCAATTGGAGGAATCTATTACTATCCCTTGTGATGAAGAGAATGTTGAATTATCTGTTTCGGTATCGAACGGCAACTATACTTTAGACTGGAGTACAGATGATGGAAACATTGCTTCCGAAGTAAATGGCCAACAGATCACTGTAACTTCTGAAGGACTTTATATAGTGGAAGTGATGGACCCTAATAATCAATGTGTCATTTTGGATTCAATCGTAGTAAGTACTTTTGATCAGATCACAGGATTAGAGACGATAATTCAGGATGAGTCTTGTGAAGAAAGTAATAATGGATCAATAAATATTGTCTCTACTCAAGGAGGAGTAGCACCTTATATGTTCTCTCTAGATGGCGAAGAAATAGATCAAAACATGATCGATGATTTATCGCAAGGGAGTTACGAGATATTAATTACGGATAATAATGGATGTACATTTATTAACAATCTTTCCATTGGCTTAGATCAACCTTTTGAAATAGAAATGATTTCAGATATTACTATTTTTCAAAATGAAACTAGTCTGATAACTGCATCCGTAAATATAAATACTCAAGAAATTGAAAGTATAATATGGATGCCTTCAGAAGGACTCTCATGTGATTCTTGCCTCATGACTACAGTTACTGCAGGACTAGGAGATGTAACTTATACTTTGGGAGTCACAGATGTCTATGGTTGTTATGCCGAACAATCTTTATTAGTGATAAGTGAGACCATACTTGTGATTAATACGCCAAATGTTATTGCGATTAAAAATTCTAATTCGGATAATTCATTTTTTACGATTTATGCGACTAAGCCGGCTACAATAAGCGAAATGGAAATATATGACAGATGGGGAAACCTTATATTTAATGTTGAGGGTATCCCAACAAGTGAACCCACTCTAGGATGGAACGGAACCTACAAAGGTAAAGATGTAAATTCTGGTGTCTACGTTTATAGGTATTCATTAACTACGGAAGATGGCGAGATAATTACCAATATTGGAGATGTTACCGTGATACGATGATTTGAATAAGGTTTTGAACACAGTCAATTAACTTGATAAGACTATTGGTCAGATTGCCCTTTGAGTGAGCTTAAAATGGCTATAACACTTCCCACAAAACTCAAAGTCATCAATCCACCACTTACCATTACTACATAACTCATCCAATCGATATCTAACCATATCAAGTAGATACCTCCAAAGGTGACGAGTACAGAAAGCAGTGGCTCTATCATTAGAAAAGATTTTACTATTGGATGTATGTTAGTGCCGTAGACCAGTCCTCCGAGTATGAAAAATATAATAGACATACTCAGAATATGTGTATGGATAATATTGAGCATCTCATGATCACTCTTCTTAAATTTCATTTCTTCAGCTTCTTCATTGTCTTCATTTCCGTTGTAGTTTACTCTGATACCTTGGTTAGTTGCTGAGGTAGTATCATTGACAAATGCTAGTCCTGAAAAATACCCTACAGAAAGTATCAATAGAAAGATGCTGACTAACTGCTTTAGCGGTCTAGGTAATTGACTTATGTAATCCGAAGTGATCATATTTTATCATGACTCTTTAAGTATTCTATTGTAGATAGTACTTCTCTTACGGAGTTGGTCATACTGGTGGCAGATATTGTTGCTCCGGAGATTCCATCTACATTATCACCTAAGGTAGGACGGTCTTTCGACGTCATTCCAAAGAATTGCTTGAGCCATCTTTTCATGCCGATCTGTCTACCATGTTTCTCGCGATATATAAGCACTTTAGTATTGACAATCTCTAAATCTTCGGATAATAGGATCGCATAATCAAATACATTTTTCATGCTAGGTGCTTCGCCTACATATATATAACCTTGAGTCTCACCAGCAGATTTTATAGCGAATAGACAATCATTTACTTTTCTCTCGGTAATGTTTTCTACAGACGCTTCTACTCTGATCGCTGTAAGATCATACTGCTTTAGTTTATAGGTCTTTGATATAGTGGCTTTTACTTTCTTATCTAACTTACTAGGCCAGGAGAAAGAGAATAGACCGACTACCAATAGACAAGCTATTATGATTTTAAAGTTCTTCATACGAATATGGTTTCTTTAGTATTATAAATGAATATGAAAGGGGGTATAATTATGTTATGCAGGCACCACATATTTTGGGACACTTTTTACAATTATCTTTCCCTTTCTTTTTGTACTTTTTACAGCACTTCTTTTTACAACATTTATTAGCCATGATATTTATTTTATCTATTGTGCAGATTATTTTTCACTAGCGATTTCTTTAGTATCTATATACTTACCTATCAGCTCTTGAATTTCATCTTTTTGCCAATCATTAGTTGAGAAAAATAAATGCTCATATAATAATTTACCTTCCACTTTTTTGTGAAGTTTCAAATCTTTTTGATCATCGAAAACATCATCCCATACGGCTCTCACGTCAGCCCACATTTCGTTATGTTCCTTCCAGTATTTTTGACCTGCTAGGCATTCTTCATCTGACTTTTTGTGGTAAGTATTATATCCTTTTTCTTGAGCGAGTAGTACATCAGAACTATCTGTACGGATTACCTTATCGTTATCTTGTTCATGTAACCATCCGTCATCAAGAATCTGTACTCGATTACCTCTCTTCATTACATTGTAATCTGATCGCTTAGTATATTCTCGTCTTGGAAGCGGACTGTCTGCCTTATGATACCATGCAGATAATCCATCAGCATGGGTCCAAGTAGCTGTACCGCTATATCGTGGGCTGTCATCTACTTGGTGTACATTTTGGGTCCAAGTACCTTTTCTCTTTTGCTCATCTACGGGCTCGTATACCCATTTATTATCACCATCAAATCTGTATTGATTTTCATCTTCGTAGATCCAGTCTTGTCTCCAATGTTTTATGATAGTAGAGTCATTGATGATGAGTAGGTGTTGTATGACAATTCTATTTTCTGATTCTTCTACAAGTTCTGCCCATTCAAATGCTGCTGAAGTGTAGTCGTAAGCTTTCTCATAATCTACTTCTGGAGCGAACGTTTCAGTGTATTTAAATTCTACATCGTAGCATCCAACCATCGCTTTTATCGCCGATATATCTAATGATTTTTTGTCTTGTTGACCGAACGAAATTTGAGGACTGAATACGATCAATCCAATAAGAGACACTAGTAAAGAAGCTTTTGATATTATATTATTATTCATGTTAATTGACTTAAGAGGTAGTGATAAAATATTGATAAACAGTTTTTTATGTGTAGTTGCACGCAATGAGGTATATGTAATTGCACTGTAAATATATAAAAACTAATGCCTTATTTGTATTTAGTCTAAATAAAAACAGTAGGTTTGTATCACCATTTAATTAATAACATTAAACCCCATTATGTCATGAAGAAAATTTTTACACTACCTGTCATTCTATTATTTTATCTAAGTACTATTACTGCGCAAATCGATCAAGTCTCGGTCGGAGCAAGTTATAGTCAACAAGCTTATTATTCATTATCTACAGGAGAAGTAGAAGTCGTAGATAACGAAGCTTGGGATATTGCTTTTTCTGCAGCTGGACAGCAAGATGCCGGGATATTTTTCAATGAATCGGTCAGCTTCATGGCTGCGCCCTTACAAGTTTTTTTAGCAGATACTGAAGATTGGTCATTATCTATTACAGACACAGACGTATTTACAGATGATGTTACTCTGCATAACCCAGAAACCAATTGGACAGAAGGTGCAATGAATACTGTAAAAGATGAAACTTCTCCGTTTGATTATGGTTGGGGAGTTTATAATCCACAGACCAACATAGTAGAAGGAACTAAGATATATGTAATCAAGAGGAGAGATGGATCATTCATTAAATTTCACGTAGATAATTTATCTGGTGGTATTTATTCATTCCGATACGCCAATCTTGACGGTAGTAGTGAGTCCTCATTTGAGATTGATAAAAGTAGTGCCATTGGAGCATTAGTTCACTTTTCGTTCGATACGGAAGATGAAGTGGATATGCCTACAGATTATGATTTGATTTTTCAGAGATATACAACCCCATTAGATGCCGGTGATGGTTCGTTTATCGAGTATACGGTGACAGGTGTACTCTTAGCTCCAGATGTGCAAGCTGTCTTAGTGGATGGTGTAGATCCGAGTAACGTAAACGAGTCTGATTACGCTGACCAATATTTATCGCTAGCGACAACTATTGGCCACGATTGGAAGTCTTTCGATTTTCAATCTGGATGGCTTATAGACGAAGATCGTACGCACTTTATCAAGACTGCAGTTGGTGATATTTATCAAATTACTTTCTTTGATTTTGAAGGATCTAGTACAGGGATCACCACACTAGAAAAGACATTAATAACTTCAGTATCTACATCTGATGCACCTTGGTTAGATCATTCCTTAACACTCTATCCTAATCCTACTACGGAGTATTTTATGATAGACATCATGACTGAGACTCCATTACAGATATCCATTTTAGATAATTCTGGAAGACTGTTAAATGTGGTAGAAACTATATCTAATAGCCCTGTTTCTGTGAGTAATCTATCACCAGGAATTTACAATATATCGATACACTCATCAGAATTTATCACATCGAGTAGATTGATTATTAAGTAGTTTTTTTTCATACCTTTTTGGAGTGGAGCCCTTACATTGGGTTCCACTTTTTTAAACGTTAAATTTATGAATCATAAATGTTTCAATCAAAGCCTGTGTAAAACCAATAGTGGAGAAGTTTTTCTATCGAATTGTGGTCAATGCTTTAAAGTAATATTTAATAATATCGTACTCATACATGGGTATGAATCATACCTTACGTATTTCAAAAATATCGAGAATTGCCATTATTCGATTAAGGGTGATTCAGATCAAGAAACTCGTGATATTGTATTTTCTACTTTTTCCAATTGTATGATTCTTTGTTTTTCAGTAACAGAGATCGCTGAGCTATATTACTTGCTTCAGTCGGCTCTAATAGAAGCTAAGATTTATGTTTAGAATCATCTGGATAATATTAACTTGTACATCTTCTATCATCGCTCAAGACGAGATAGATACAGTGGCGTATTCGTTAGATCTCGATGATTATGTGATCACTGCACAATATGAACCGACACATTATAAGGAAGCTTTACATCGTGTAGATATTATTAAGAAGGAAACCATCACTCAGATTGGCGCAGTAACTTTAGAGCAAGCATTAGTGGTATCTCCGGCGATTAGATTGTATGAAGACCCTATACTAGGCACTTCTATAAGGATGCGTGGATTGTCTGCGAGTAATGTTGCCATTCTCATTGATGGTGTATCGATGATTGGTAGAAATAATGGTTCTATTGATCTATCACAAATCTCTCTTTCTAATGTCGAAAGAATAGAAATAGTCGAAGGTCCTCTATCTAATCTATATGGCAATAATGCGGCAGGCGGAGTAATTAATATAATTACTAAAAAAAGCCAAACGCGATCTTGGAATATTAACCAAACAAATCAATTAGAGTCGATAGGACAGCGAAATCATACTGCTTCGATCGGTTATCAAAAAGGAAAAATAAATGTAGGTGTACAAGCTAGATGTTTTAACTATGATCAGTTTGGAGTCGATAGCCTTAGGATAATTGATAAAGATACAATCTCTAGTGGGGTAGTGATCAATAGAACTAGATATCCATTTAATCCAAAGACACAAAAATCTTATGGTACCTACGTGAGATATAACATCAATGAAGATGATTACCTATTGGCTAAGTATGATTATAATCAGGAAGAAGTAATAGATTATGGGATCATCAAACGTCCACAATTTAATCCTTATGCATTAGATCAATTTTATGATACTAGACGTAAAGACGCTTCTATAGCCTATAATGCAAAAGTAAAAGATCATCTATTTATTAATTTGGTATCTTCTTATAATCAATACGAGCGAATCAGAGATGATAAGCGTTATTATACAGAATCTATGACCTTTGATAGTTTGCTGCAGTCCTCAGATTCTATTTCGTTTGGTCAAGTATTCGGAAGAGGAAATTTTAATTATACAGGTTGGAATAACTGGACTATTGGTGGTGGATATAGTTATACAAGGGAGTCAGGTAAAGGTGATCGATTACTAGACAGAACAGATGTTGATAGTCTCTTTACGTCATTCACAGAGTCTGCGATATATACAGATATCAAGTATGAAGGTATTCAATGTCTTCAATTCTCATTAGGTAATAGATTTACGATGCATAGTACATACGATAATGCAATAACCACATCTATTCAAGCCAAGTATATAATCAATAAAAAACTATCCTTCAGAAGTAGTTTTAGTCAAGGGTATCGAAGTCCATCATTAAAAGAATTATACTTGGAATTTGTTGATATCAACCATAATATAATAGGTAATGAAGAGTTGCAACCTGAGCGATCGTATGATATTCAATCTACGTTAAATTATACACATTCAAAAGCTATAGAAGTATCGCTTAATGGTTACTACACCAATATCAAAAATCGAATTAGTCTCACCGAATATGAAACTTTAAAATTTATCTACGACAACATCGACAAGTACAGTGTCTATGGGTTTCAACCTTCTATTCAATACAATAAAAGTGGACTCACGATCAATTCAAATGCTTCCTTAGGATATTGGGCCACTAACATCAATCGATCCGATGCTCCTGCTTATGGACGTGTCATAGACGTCAATAATAAGATAAAGTATGAATGGACTAAAAAGAAGTGGAGCGTCCTTATCAATCACAGGTATATAGGATCGCAGCCGATGTATAGATTGAGTAATGAAGAAGTACAATTGAGTACCATAGAAGGGTATAATATGTTGGATATGTCTTTTTCTAAATCACTATGGAAGAGATCAATCAACATTACGGCTGGAGTGCGAAATGTATTAGATATAAAAACGATTCAAGTTATAGGCGGATCATCTGGTATTCACTCAAGCATTGGTAGAAATACAGTCAGTTTAGGCAGAAGTTTTTTTCTAGGGGTCCAGTTCGGATTTCTATGATAATTGCCTTAGAGCATTATGTGATGAAGTAGAGTAATAGTAAGGTAATATTATGATTGTTAATTGTTTATGCGGTAATGATGTACTTTACTCTAATTGTTGCGAAGTCTACCATTCCCGTGCGAAGATTCAAGAGACATCGGAACAACTTATGAGATCACAATACACCGTTTATTCATACTAGTTAATAGATTAACTAGTCGAGACTACTCACCGAGATAAGTTGAAATCAATTTACCGAATTAAGTTAGTAGCTATCATTCATGATATTTAATGGATCAATCTATAAAGCATTAAAAATTCATTAGTAAGGTAAGATGATAAGACAGGCAAAGTAAAGTTTGAAGCGAGCTACATAGAACAAGGAGAAGAAGGTAAGATGGTTGAATATTCTAGGTTTCGCAAACTGACAGGCCGCTGGTACTACTATGATGGAAAGGGGTAAAAAGCATTGAGGACTGAAATCTGCCGACTGAAACTTACTCTTTCACCATTCCACTAGGCGTACCATACATATATACAATGCTTATTTTTGAGGAAAGAGAAATGCCACCAGGATTAAGTCCAAGCTCTCCTTCTGGAATAGATTTTCCTAATTCACTATAGTAATTAGACCAAATTCCAAATGTCTCATTAGTATTTGGATCTATAAATGTCATTGGAAATAGCTGAAATAGCTCTTCTCCGCCGTTAGCATATTTAAATGCTTCATAGACTAGTTCTGAGCAATAATAGGTATCGTTTTTAATGTCAAATACGTGATCGTACTTCTTTTCCAATAGAGATTTTGCATGTTGTATGGCATCAGGTATAAGCTTGGAATGGGTTTCATTTACTCTACCGACGATCACTTTGGAATTGCCATTTTTATCATACGATCTGCTCAAAAATGTCTTTAGGTCAGTCATCACCACACCTTTTGTAGTTGCTTCTATAACTTGTGGACCGTCTTTACTTAGTATGACCATGCCCACATGAGAAAGATTAGCACCTTGATATCCTTCAGTAACTTTCTCTATGGCGTCGCAGAATTCACCACAGTCACTATCTTGGAAGAGTAGATCACCATATTGTAAAGTGAAAGTTTGACTTCCAATTAATGTCTGAATAATAAGTAGGATTATATTGATATTCATAATTTTTGCGATGTACAGCATTTTTTCTCAAGCAAGTATAGGAATACTTATAACGTAATAGGCATTTGTGGGGTGTTGTATTTTATTAAGTTACATTTATCTAAAGCTATAAATAAATGAAACCTTAGAATATTGAAATAAGCAGAAAATTGATTCTGACCGGTTCGTTTTAATGATATCTAATTGCAAAGAGTAGTATGATTTATTGGAATTCATCAAAAGAGATAGTTGCATTTGATATGAGAAGATAAGTAAGTGGCGATAGTATTGGTAATAGCAGAAGTAAAGGGAATATGGATTAGCAAGATGATATTTATTGCTTGAATTGAAAGAAGTAATTCCTCAAAATAAATCTGAATATTGTTATATTCAGACCATGAAAAGAAGAAAGGCCATACGTAATCTCGTACTTTTCTCACTGGGAACAGGAGTAATATACTCATGTAGAGATAAGTATGAAGCGGTCAAGCTTCTTAATCTAAAATATGTACAAGCAAAGTCTGAGCACTTAGATCTATTGGATGATTTATCTAAATTGATATTGCCTTTTCAAATGATTCCAAAGCTCAAAGATCATACAGCTTTACCATTTATACTTAATAATGTAGACAAGATATTGAATGCAGAGAATCGAGAATTGTTTATAAAGGGTTACAAATCATTTGATATCGAAATAGCCATGCTGACGGGGAAAAAATATAGTGAGATGGAAGATGAAGAAAAGCAAGTCTTGCTTACAGAGTTTAACGAGAAAAGATTAGTAGCTAGTCCAGCTGTATACATGGTGTTTGATACAATTAAGTCTAAAACTATACAGTATCTCACAACCACAGAATATTATCAGCGTAAAGTAAATTACTATGAGATGGTTCCTGGTAGATTCCTTGGAGATGTATTAGTGACGGAACTCAAAAATCTGAACGATGAGTGATAATAGATACGAAGCGATCGTAATCGGTGCAGGCATGAGTGGTAGCTGGGTGGCTAAAGAGCTTTGCGATAAGAGTGTTAAAACTCTTATGCTAGACCGTGGTCCGGAGGTAAAGCATCTAAGAGATTATCCTACAGCTGGTAAGTTCCCATGGGAATTTGAATTCAGAGGAGCTATGAGTGCCGAGCATACTAAGGCCAACCCAATAGCCAGTAAATGTTATGCCTATAGAGATGGAGCTACACACTTTTTTGCGCAAGATGATGTGCAGCCATATGTACAGACCAAACCTTTTGATTGGATCAAAGGATATCAAGTAGGAGGTAAGTCGCTAATATGGGCAAGACAAACACAGCGATGGAGTAAGTATGATTTCAGCACCCCAGACACTAATAGATTCGGTATATCATGGCCTATCTCCTACAAGGATATAGCACCGTGGTATAGTTATGTTGAAAAATTTGTAGGTATATCTGGAGAAAAAGATGGATTAGATGTTTTGCCAGATGGAGAGTTCCAACCGCCGATGGAAATGTCAGTTGTGGGAAAACATCTAAAACGCGTTGTCAAGGAAAACTATAACGATCGACACGTAATATATGCTAGATGTGCTCACCTTACAGATCCACAAGAAATACACAGAGAGCAAGGTAGAGGCCAATGTCAAAATAGAACAATCTGCGAGAGAGGTTGTCCTTTTGGAGGATATTTTAGTGCTAATTCATCGACGATACCATGGGCGCATCGAACAGGTAATCTTACACTGAAAGCGAATAGTGTAGTGCACTCTATATTATATGACGATGCGACTGGAAAGGCGATAGGTGTCAATGTCATCGATGCAATTACCAAAGTACAAACTAAGTATTTTTCGAATGTTGTCTTTCTCAACGCAGGGGCAATTAATTCTACGGCGATATTACTCAATTCTATATCCAAAAGATATCCAAATGGCTTAGGAAATGACAATGGCTTGCTTGGCAAGTATTTTGGATTCCACAATTATAGGGCGCTACTCTCAGCAACATGTCCTGGCTTCGAAGATAAGGTTAAAGAAGGAAGGTCGCCTACCAATGAGTATATGCCTAGGTATGTCAATCTTAATAAAGACAAAGATGGTTTTAAGGGAGCTTATGGTGTAGCTATATATACTGCTAGGTATCGCAAGCAGGAAATCAAAGCAATCGGAACTGAGCTAGTAAATGATCTTCTGAAGGATAAAAATTATAAACCTTGGTCTGTCGTATCGATGATGATGGGTGAAACATTACCCAAAGAATCTAATAGTATTTCGCTTGACTCTTCAAGGGTTGATCAATATGGAATTCCATTAATTAAATTCAATGTTGGTTATGATGATAACGACGAGAAAATGATGGAACACTTCTATCAAGAATGGGAGCAGATATATGAGAAAGCAGGCTTTACAAATGTGGAAAGAATAGATACTGGACAAGCGCCTGGACTAGATATTCACGAAATGGGAGGTGCACGTATGGGCAAGGATCCCAAGACTTCAATACTCAATGCATACAATCAAGTACACACCGTCGATAATCTTTATGTGTCGGATGGAGCATGTATGACATCTACCTCTTATCAAAATCCTTCATTGACTTATATGGCATTGGCTGCACGAGCAGCTGATCATTATATGAAGAGAAAGGGATTATAGTTGTAAATAATTGTAAAATAAATAATAATGCAAACAACTAACTACTACTTAAAGAATATCGATTCTATGGACATAGAAAACTGTGATCAAGGATTATCTGATCCTGAGTTTTCTAAATAATATGAGGTAGATTTTGCAACTCTGTAAGATTAATAGTTTATAACGATTATAAAGGTTTTAGATTAAGCCTTTATTTTCATTGTAGACTATTGTCAATTCTTGAATCAGTCGCTCACCAAAGGCGAGTAGATTCTGAGTTTCATCTGTACGAGCTAATTTTATCTTAGAAAAAATAAGTAAATTTTTCCCATTACTCTCTACATGAAAGATCGATTCTTCTTCAAAGAATGTTATTAATCTCGGTGTAAAGAATGCTCTGATCATTGCTTCATCATCTCCCATAAGTAGAAACTTATTAGAGAACTTAGTATACATCTTGAAATCAATATCTTTGTATCCAGTAAAGGCCATTACCCTGTCAAATAGCTTCTCTACAAAACCTTCTTTCTCCATCATAAACTTTGGTATCTCGTTATTGATTTTGATGGTCATGAGCGTAGAATAAAACACTTCGGCTGTAAATGATGCACCTTCATTAAATATTATATCAGCGATTTCCCAATTGTTATCCGTGCTTTCAAATCTTCCGGAGAGCACATTAGATTTTCTTTCTATTGGTCTGAGTTCAAAGAATTTGAATCGCCTTAATTCTTGCGTATCTTGATCAGGAAGAATATCGAAAGTGTATTTGTTTTCTTGGGCAAGCGTTTGTAATCTGGTTTGCCTAGGTGACAGTTGTACTTGTTTATTATCAAGAGAAATTTTCAGTGCCTTACGATGGTTGGAAGAGGAGACATGATTGTCTATTCCGCTGATACTCACCGCACCTCCTTCACTTCTGTAGTTGTCTATATATTCAAATAGATTATCTTGATAGGTAAGACCTACAAGTCGAGTATCTGACAAATCAATATGTAGATTTCTGCCAGAAGGAATATCCTTTACTAAAGACATAAACTTGTGAATCGATAAGAAATTGGCCACTCCTTTTACTTTTATATGATGTGTCCCTTCTTTATCTATCATCATATTAGTATCGGAGTTAGCCGATAAGGAAAAGAATTTAGAAATAGGCAGTCTAGCTAAAAGTATCTGTACCAATAAAGTGAATAGTGTTCCGGCTATAATTCCCCAAAGTAAATTAGTGTATAGAGTGATAATTAATGTCACTAGCATGAATAAGAGCTGCTCAAGACCTTCATTGTAAATTTTCATGAAAACGGAGGGAGAAGCCAATCTAAATCCTATGTATACCAAAATAGCAGCTAATGCTGCATAAGGTATCATTTGTATGACGGGGGTGAGTAGAAATAGAAAAATGATTAATAGTATACCATGATAAAAGTTGGACCATTTAGTCTTTGCATGATTTGTGATATTGACAGTACTACGTACCACAACTGTTATGATAGGTAATCCACCAATGGCACCGCAGACCATAGTACCGATTCCAATACCTATAAGATCTTTATTGAGTTGTGTCTTTCTTTTGTATGGATCCAATTTGTCCACAGCCTTAGCCATAGCCAAGGTTTGAATAGACGCAATAAGTGTAATCGATATCACTGCTATCCAAAACTCTAGAGTATGAGACATACTGAAATCTGGATACATAATCATATTAGAGAGATCGTCAGGCATTTTGATCAAAAACTCTGGTCCCACATGGAATGGTCTACCAAAGAAACTTAGATCATGAGATCTCAAAAAATTGAATAGATACACCATTGGAATAGATACAATCAATACCCATAGAGATGCAGGTAAGAAATGAAATAATCTAGACTGCATCTTGGGTAGAATGATCAACATCAAAATGCCAATTACAGATATAATCAAAATGAATGGGTTGAATTCTCCAATATGATCCAATATTCCAGTAAGCTTTTCTATTGTGTTGCCTTCTATTGATTTGATACCTGTAGCCACATAGATTTGGCTAGTGAAAATTATTACACCTATAGCTACCATAATACCAGTAATTACGGAAGATGGTATGCTTTCGGCAATAAATCCAAGACGAAAGATACCTAAGAGAACTTGGATTCCTCCCGCAACTACCGTAGCTGCCAGTACATAATTAAAGGCATTGCCGCTGCCATCATCTAAGCTGGCGATGGCTGACAATATAACGGCTATCAAGCCTGCAGCGGGTCCATTAATCGCTAGATGACTACCTCTGTATAATGTGACTACTATACCACCAATGATTGCTGAGATAAGACCTGCAATAGGTTCTACACCTGACGCCACAGCGACTCCCAAAGCTAATGGTAGAGCTACTAGGGATACGCTAATAGCCGCTAATAGATCTGCTCGCCAATTTTGGGTTAGGCCTTTTAAGCCTGTAGCAGGTATCTCGTGTCCAGTGGTTAGGTTAGTCATATATCTCTCCGATTATCAATTTTGTACTTATATTGAAGTCGAATGTAAGATTACTTACAGAATTTGACAAATGGAACGAGTGAAAAGAAGACTTATGATGGCAAGGAATATATAATTGGGAAAACTATTATTCTCTCATACCCATTCGATCCAAGTTCTTCATACTCACCTTAAGGGCGCGCATTACTTTCTTCTTTTTCGAATAATGGCCTTCCATTTTCTCAAGGATTCTGCTAAGCATGGCCACAGCCTCGATTACATATGGTAGTTAATGATGTTTTAGGGTAATTATGCTGGAATAGTCTTAGACGTTTCTTCTTTCTGTAGTGATATGTAATTCATATTCTGCGTCTTTAATCACTAAATACTATAATTTTACCCTTTCATTTTTCCGTGATTAAATCGGATTTGCCAACATTAAAGACAGCAAAATGCCCTTGTATAATATAAACCCTACTACCACTCAAGCTTGGAAAAAACTTTCAGAGCGATATAATCAAACTAAAGATAATCATATGAAGGCCCAATTTAGCAATGATGCTAATAGGGCTTCCGATTTTACCATACAATGGAAAGATTTTCTTGTCGACTACTCTAAAAATAGAATTGATCGAAAAACAATGCAATTGTTATTACAGTTGACAAAAGAGGTTAATCTAAAGGATGCAATAGGTAAATACTTTGGTGCTGAAGCGATTAATCAGACTGAAGGTCGCGCAGTGTTACATACGGCATTGCGAGCCAAATGCTCGGATACCGCAATGGTAAACGGAGTAAACGTTGTTGATGAAGTATATGAGGTAAAACGACGTATCAAAGAATTTACGGACTCTGTTATTTCTGGTGAGTGTAAAGGATATTCAGGCAAATCATTTACCGATGTGGTGAATATCGGTATTGGAGGATCTGACTTGGGACCTGCCATGGTAACTGAAGCCTTAAAGTATTATAAGAATCATCTTAATGTTCATTTTGTATCTAATGTAGATGGTGACCATGTACAGGAGGTATTACGTGATTTGAATCCTGAAACTACTTTATTCGTAATCGTATCGAAGACGTTTACCACTCAAGAAACACTAAGCAATGCGACAACGATTAAAGAATGGTTTTTAAAATCAGCCACCGAAAAAGATGTGGCAAGGCATTTTGCTGCAGTATCTACCAATGCAGCAAAAATATCGGAGTTTGGAATTTTACCAGCAAAGGTTTTTCCCATGTGGGATTGGATAGGAGGACGATTCTCTCTTTGGAGCGCCGTTGGTATTTCTATTGCTTTGGCAGTTGGTTTCGAAAATTTCGATGCGCTTCTAGGAGGAGCAAATAAAATGGACGAGCATTTCAAAAATGAAGACTTCGACAATAATATTCCTGTGGTGTTAGCTTTATTGAGCATTTGGTACAATAACTTTTATGGTGCGGAGACAGAAGCCGTCATTCCATATACTCAGTATTTAAGCAGATTTTCCGCGTACCTCCAACAAAGTATTATGGAAAGTAATGGGAAAAGTGTCGATCGAGATGGGAATCGAATAAATTATCAATCAGGCAGTATCGTTTGGGGTGAACCAGGCACCAATGCTCAACATGCTTTTTTTCAACTGATGCATCAAGGCACAAAGTTGATTCCTGCAAGTTTTATCGGATTTAAAAAATCACTTTTTGGCAATACAGACCATCATAATAAGTTGATGGCCAACTTCTTTGCGCAGACAGAAGCTTTGATGAATGGTAAAGCTGCTCAAGAAGTAAGAAACGAATTGGAAGAAAATAATTTGTCGGAAGTGGAAATTCAATCGTTACTTCCATTCAAAGTATTTGAGGGTAATAATCCTACAACTATAATTCTTATTGACAAACTCACACCAAGTAGTTTGGGGGCATTGATTTCTCTTTTCGAACATAAAATTTTCGTCGAAGGTATTATTTGGAATATCTTCAGTTATGATCAATGGGGGGTTGAATTGGGAAAAAAACTAGCAGAGCAAACCTTAAAGGATATAGAAGGATCTGAAATAGAGCAGCATGATGCTTCGACAACTCAACTTCTCGAATATTTTAAGGATTAGGGATTTTGAGTATTAATAGTTTTACAGAAATATTCTGTAAATGACCCTTTGTTATGATCTTATATGTTTAGAACTAGAAAAGCTTTAGATTACAAGATGAATTTTATTCCATTCGATATTAATTGTTACAACCGCTTGTACGAGATGTTTTCTTATGTCTTCGAACCTGAGCTGATTAATGAGATTTGTGGTAGTGGACAATTGAGGAAGTTTGAGGAAAATAAAATTCTAGTAGACATAGGTGCTACAATTACTCATCTTCCGTTGGTTATCTCAGGGTCTGTCAAGATCATGACCGAAGATAAGGACGGGGCAGAGTTACTTCTATATTACTTAGAATTAGGCGATACCTGTGCAGTGACACTGAATTGTTGTACTCGTGCTTCCAAATCGACAGTGAGAGCTACCTCAGAGACGGCTACCGAAGTACTCTTTGTTCCAGTGAGTTTCATGGAGGAATGGATGGTTAAGTACAAATCTTGGAGAAACTTTATCCTAGATAGCTATAACTCCAGGCTCAATGAAATGGTCTCTGCCATTGATAATATTGTGTTCAATAGTTTAGAAGAAAGGCTTGGAAAATACCTTCGAGATAAGGCATGGATAACTAAATCTGCTATACTTGATATTACTCATCAGGAAATCGCAAATGATTTGCATTCCTCTAGAGTAGTCATATCAAGATTAATGAAGAAACTAGAGAATAGTGGATTGATCGCTCAGTCAAGGCATCGTGTTGATTTTCTAGAATTTATGGATAAGTAATCATTGGGTAATGTGAGAGTATTATAAAAAAATAAAAATGGTAATATATTTAGTACTTGGAATCATAGTATTATTTCTCATCAGAAGAGTTTTAGATATTCGTAATTCGAAGGTAAAGTCGATAACAGGAAAAGACGCATTACAAGCGCATGCAGAAGG
>TARA_B110000046_G_scaffold101426_1_pt1 | contig 28302 bp, 19 predicted proteins | sample TARA_B110000046 | Tara Oceans TARA_B110000046 (sample SAMEA4397157) | marine metagenome | biome: Polar Biome; feature: [DCM] deep chlorophyll maximum layer (ENVO:01000326); material: water (ENVO:00002006), including particulate matter (ENVO:01000060) such as... | depth 40 m
AAAATACAACTATTTTTAAATGTTACAACTTCTTACTAACTTTTTTTAAAAAAAGTTAAAGTTAATAGGCTTTTGCAAATAAAACACGCTGCTTGGACGGTTTACCAGAAAACACACAGACACCATCCTCCAACTCCGAATCTATTGGAATACAGCGGATTGTCGCTTTTGTGAGTTCTTTTATTTTATCTTCGGTCTCTGCTGTCCCATCCCAATGCGCCGAAATAAATCCAGTTTTTTCTTCTAAAACAGTTTTAAACGCCTCAAATGTTTCCACTTTTGTGATGTGATCCGCTCTAAAATCTAGTGCTTTTTGAAATAGACCCGATTGAATTTCTGTAATTAAGGCCTTTATTGTGTCTGTTAAGTTTTCCAAAGCCACGACTTGCTTGGTCAATGTATCTCTTCGAGCCAACTCTACGGTACCACTCTCTAAATCTTTTGGTCCAATTGCCAACCTTAATGGCACTCCTTGTAATTCGTGTTGTGCGAATTTAGCGCCCGGACGCTGGGTGGTTCTGTGATCGTATTTTACAGAAATATTCTCCGCTCTCAAAGCACTCATGATTGCCTCGGCTTTCGTTGTGATTTCAGCCAACTGCTCTTCACTCCTATATATAGGAACAATTACCACTTGATAAGGAGCTAAGTTAGGAGGCAATACCAATCCTTTATCGTCACTATGTGTCATGATTAAGGCTCCCATTAAGCGTGTTGATACACCCCACGAGGTAGCCCAGACGTAATCTTGTTTTCCTTCACTGTTTGCAAATTTAACATCAAATGCTTTGGCAAAATTCTGTCCTAAAAAATGAGATGTTCCGGCTTGCAACGCTTTTCCATCTTGCATTAAAGCTTCAATACAATAGGTTTCTTCAGCACCTGCAAAACGTTCACTCTCTGTTTTAACCCCTTGAATCACAGGAATAGCCATGAAATTTTCAGCAAAATTAGCATAAACACTGTTCATGAGTTTGGCTTCTTCGACGGCTTCAGTTTTTGTGGCATGAGCGGTATGCCCTTCTTGCCATAAAAATTCTGCTGTTCTTAAAAACAAACGCGTTCTCATTTCCCATCGCACCACATTGGCCCATTGGTTAATTAAAAGTGGTAAATCACGATACGATTGTACCCAACCTTTGAATGTATTCCAAATGATCGCTTCACTTGTTGGTCTAACGACTAACTCTTCTTCCAATTTTGCTTTTGGATCCACACGAAGTTTCCCAGGATTGTCTGGATCATTTTGTAAACGGTAATGTGTGACTACCGCACATTCTTTTGCAAACCCTTCGGCATTTTTCTCCTCTGCTTCAAAAAGACTTTTTGGTACGAATAATGGAAAATATGCATTTTGATGCCCTGTTTCTTTAAACATACGATCTAATTCTGCTTGCATTTTTTCCCAAATAGCATAGCCGTATGGCTTGATAACCATACAACCTCTGACCGCAGAATTTTCAGCCAAATCGGCTTTCACGACAAGTTCATTGTACCATTTTGAATAATCTTCGGATCTTGATGTAAGATTTTTACTCATATTTTTGTAATTTGGCACAACTATTGATATCAGTGCTCTATAATGTTTAGTTTGACAAAACTAAGTATTTTTGTGACGTTCAACAATTTAATTTAAACACTTATGAAATTTATTACTTCTTTAAAGAAACAAATGACACTGGCGTTTGTAGTTGGGATTCTTTTAAGCTTAACCTCTTGTGGGTCTTTCCAGTATTCTGGAATCTACGACGATGGAATTTATTCCGAGTCTAATCCTGCTAAAGAAGTTACTGAAACTACAGACAATACATCCAATTCATCCGATTATTATAAAAATTATTTTAGAGAAAAATCACTTCAAATCGAAGAGGATAATACTGTTTTTACCGATGTTGATTCCTATGAAGGAGCGTATGAAGACGACTCAGAAAGTACAAATAATTATGCCGGTTGGGGCGAAAACAACAGTAGTGAAATAATTATCAACGTTTATGACAATGGACCGTATTATGGCAATGCATGGGGAAACAACTGGGGTAATAATTGGGGAAATAACTGGGGCTGGAATTTTGGCTGGAACAATTGGGGCTTCATGTGGCAACCAAACTTTTACAATTCATGGAACAACCCTTATTGTTACTACGGCTGTTACAGCAACTACGGATATTATAATAATGGATACTATAACTACGGCTACAATCGCTACAGAGGGCGTTCATATTCATACATCAATGGACAAAGAAGGTCAGCATATCGAAATTCAAGCCTGAGCAGTCGAAGTGTTTTAAGTGCCGCAACAAGAAGCAGAGTGACGCGTCCAAATTCAAGATCTACAACAAGAACCACTAGATCGACGACACGTCCCACTAACACAAGACCGACGCGAAGCAACTCAACGACACGTCCAAACACAACTACAAGACCATCGCGAAGCAACTCAACGACACGCCCTAATACAACTACAAGACCATCGCGAGGCAACTCAACGACACGCCCTAATACAACTACAAGACCATCGCGAAGCAACTCAACAACACGCCCTAATACAACTACAAGACCATCGCGAAGCAACTCAACGACACGCCCTAATACAACACGAAGTTCAACACGTTCAAGCAGACCCTCTTCAACAAGATCTACACGGTCAAGTTCAACAACAAGAAGCAGCAGCAGTAGAAGTAGCAGCAGTGGCAGCTCTACAAGAAGAAAAAATAATTAGGCACAAGCAAAATATACGCAAATGAAAAATTTAGTTTTAACTCTAATGGGGGTAGCCTCCATGGTAAGCACCTATGGTCAAGACTTAACGGATGCTTTGAGGTATTCAACAGGTGAAACAGAAGGTACAGCACGATTTAAGTCAATGAGCGGAGCTTTTGGCGCCCTCGGAGGCGACATGTCTGCAGTGAGCATCAATCCGGCTGGATCTGCCATTTTTAATTTAAGCCATGGCTCAATGACGATTGCAACCCAAAGCAAGTCTAACGCTGTATTATATGGCTCTAATACACAACGCATAAAAGATGATTCTTTTGATATAACTCAAATTGGAGCGACACTTGTCTTTAACAATAGAAATCTTGAATCTGGATGGAATAAATTTGTAATTAGTCTTTTTTATGAGCAACTTCAAAGTTATGACAACCAATTTTTTGCTGCAGGAACGACACAGAATTCTATTGGAAGCTATTTCACAGAGTATGCTAACGGACTCAGACTTGATGAAATTACAGCACTGCAAGGAGAAAGCATTACTCAGGCTTACGGCGAAATCGGATCTGCTTATGGCTCTGGTTTTCAGCAAGCCTTCTTAGGATATGAAAGCTTTATTTTGGAACCTGCTGATGACACAGATAATGAAAATACCGTGTACACCTCTAATATTGCTGATGGAGATTTCTATCAAGAATACAGCTATGCTTCTACAGGGTACAATGGTAAGTTTTCCGCAAACATTGGATTTCAGTATGACAAAAACATCTATTTTGGAATTAACTTAAATTCTCACTTCGTAAACTACGAAAGAAGCACTTACTTCTACGAAGAAAACACCAACACAGGATCCACAATAAATCAAGTTGATTTTGAAAATTCCCTATTAACAACAGGTGAAGGCTTTTCGTTACAACTTGGAAGTATTGTAAAAGTCAATGACTTTATAAGATTAGGACTCACATACGACAGTCCTACTTGGTTGCGACTTAGAGAAGAAACCACACAATACCTCTACACTTTTGAGGACGCTACCAGCCTTGAAGCTGAAGTTGACCCAGCTGTTATTAATGTATTCCCACAATACAACTTACGAACTCCAGCAAAAATCACAGGAAGTGCTGCTTTTGTTATTGGGGATACTGGACTGATCAGCATTGATTATTCTAGAAAAGATTACAGTGCCACTAAATTTAGATCGAATTCTGGTGGTAGTTTTTCACAACAAAACTCCATCCTAAGCAACTCCTTAAAAGCGGCTAGCACCTTACTAATTGGGGGCGAACTTAGACATAAGAAATTTAGTTACCGTGGGGGATATAAAATGGAGCAAAGCCCATATAAAGACACTGCTGCTTATGGCGATCTAAAAGGATTTTCTCTTGGATTGGGATACGATTTTGGAGGCTCTCGACTGGATTTGGCTTATGAAAGTTCTAAACGCAAAATGGAAAACAGTTTCTTTAATGCTGGCAACTTAGATGCGGCTAGAATAAACCGAACGAATTCTAATGTATCTCTTACACTGAGTATGAGTTTATAGAGCTCTATATTTTTAAACAAGAAAGCCCGTAATTAAGTTACGGGCTTTCTTGTTTTTAATCATTATTACTTATCTCTTAAGAGTGAAATGTGCATTCAACAAGGTCGGCTCTCCTGTGACAGGCTCGTTATAGTACAGCACAAACCAATAGTCACTTGATGGTAACATGGCTCCATTATAGGTGCCATCCCACCCATCACTAGACGGACGGATTTCTTTTAAGAGCTTGCCATACCTGTCAAATATTTGGATTTTAGCACTTAATTGATTTGAAACGCTGAGGATGTTCCAAGAGTCATGATATCCATCTCCATTTGGTGTGAAATATTTTGGATAGTCAATGATAAAAACAACTGCCTGTCCTACCCCACAGCCATTTAAGTCCCGTACATTAACCACGCGTTCACCCGGATTTACTCCGACAAAGATACCTGTATCTTGCCATGGTCCTTGGTCGATATTATATTCATAATCCCCTAAGCCCGTTGCGGTAACTTCAACAATATGGGTGTCTGCAAATGCCTGTGTTGTTACTACTGCAGTAACCGTTGGCGGTGAACTTTCTATCACTGTAAACACTTCAATTGGCGCCGCACATTGAGTGGCTAGAAGCGCATCAAAAACTTCTAAAGTATAAACGCCTGCTTCTGTTGGTATATAACTAGATGTTGTCTCTACAACAGCCCCTGCATCATCTCTCCAAATAAAGATATAATCAGAATTTGATAAGCCTGTTGTAATTTCTAAAGGTCCTAAAACCTCCGTTCCATTGATGTCTACACATAATACATACTCATCATCGATATCTATGTATGGTAACGGATTTACCTTCAATATTAGTGGAGCTGTTTCATAGCATACAGAGCTATCTACCAATGTTCCTGTGGCATCTATTATTTGGGTATTATTATCAACACGTGCGAAAATAACTTGGGGGTTTACGGTATTTTGATAAAAGCTTGGCAGTTCAAATTGATCCAGATCTGCATCTATCTGACTCGCAAAATAACGAACTAAATAATTTGTGGGATCTTGACCGTTCAATACAAAGGAATCTTGTGTGGTTAAATCAAATAACACACTATCATTGGTTGGATCATTATCTGTCTCTACATTGTCGTCACAAAGTGCAAATGGCTCATCTGGTGAAGTTGCTTGCGCAGCTTCTAGAACTTCTAAATTAAATTCTATTGTTGTGTTTTGACATCTCGTAATGGTATTGAGGACGTTCACATAAAGAGTCTGTGGATTGCTGGTGTTCATATAAGGACTCGTCAAGGGGTTAATCCCTTGGGTTGCATCCAATGAAGTTTCATAATACGTCACAAGAAATTCAGATGCGCTTTGTGCTCCTCGAATCAAATTGGTTTGAACCTCTAAATCAAACGCATAGATACCGTCTGTGTTAAGCTCACAAGCAATTAAAGTTGCGACAGGATTCGCTTCTGGTAATGGGTTTACAATTACATCAAAATCTACAATTGCGAAACAACCTGTTATATCGTTGGTCACACGAACATAAATTGTTTGAATGGGAATATTAGTGTTCGTATAGGTGTCTGGAAATTGAATAGGGTTGGTACCCGCCTCGGCATCTGTAAGCGTTTCGTGATATGTTGGTGTGACGCCTAATTCACCGTCCAAAAGGAACGTTTCATTTTGTGTTAAGTCAAAAACTTCCTGTCCATTTCCACTTGCATTGTCATCACACAAATCAATATTTGCAGGTGTCTGTGGCACTGGAATTGGCAACACTTCTAGTGTTAAGGAGGTGAAATCATAACAACCCGTAACTTGATTTGAGACACGCACAAATACGGTTTGAGGATTGCTAATATTTGTATAAGGACTTGATAGAGGAGAACTATTAGCTTCTGCATCTAACTGCGTCAAGTGGTAGCTAAAATCTAGCCCAGTTTGACCGTTTAATATCTGTCCTTCCCTATCTTCTAATGTAAAGGCTTCCTGCTCATCGCCGGGCGCATTGTCATCACATAATAGTAAAGGACTGGGATCCACCAATACTGGAAGTGGATTAACTATCAATTCTAAGCTTGTAATCTTTTCACAGCCTGTAGCATTGTATGCAACACGAATCCAAACAGTTTGAGGATTGGAAAGGTTTGTATAATCTGCTGGCGTTACGATTTCAAATGTTTCATTTTGAGCATCAACTTGTGTTTCATAATAACCAATTGTTACTTCTGAAGCTGGTACTAGATCCAAAAACTCGTCCGCCTTAGTTGTCAAGTTAAACTGCGCAAATTCATCCGCATCATCATCACAAACTTCAAGAGAAGTTGGATCAAATAATTGAGGGGTTGGATTGACAACCAATACCAATTCTACAATCGTAGCACAAAGCGTGGTTATTGTAGGGTTTACGATGCGCGCAAAAACCGTTTGTGTATCAACTTGTATATTATTATAAGGGCTGGATAAAGCATTAACTTCGTTTTCAGCATCTGACATAGTCTCATGATAGCTAATTGTAATATCAGCCACTCCATTTGAAATCTCAAGGTCTTTATCGGTCAACATAAAGACTCCAAAACCATCGCTGTCGGGATCGCAATTGGTTAAATCCTGTGGAATTATAGCCTCAGGAGATGGTGATACTTTCAAATCCAAAGCAACAGTAGTAAAACATCCTGTGTTTATATCTTGTCCCCGTGCAATAACCGTTTGAGGATTGCTAATATTTGTGTAAGGACTTACCAATGGATTTGTTTCCGAATCTGCATCTAACTGAGTAAGATAATACGTAATTGAATAATTGGTGTTTCCGTTCTGAATCTCACCATCCTTGTCTGTTAAATCTATCTGAGTGAACCCATCCGGAGTTCCATCATCACAAATCTCTAGTTCTGTTGGAACTACCAGTTGAGGCAGTGGATTGACAATAAGTGTAAAACTCCCTGTGATGCGACAGCCTGTGGTTAAATCTGTGAGGGCTACATGGAGGGTTTGTGGACTGGAGGTGTTTTGGTACAGTCCTGTCAGTTCATTTATGTTATTGAGCGCATCGGTTTCGGTTTCGTAGTAAGTGACACTTACATTTTGACCGTTGATGATTTCTGTGTCCTTGGTACTTAAATCAAAGAGTTCTTGTAAGTCACCTGCATTGGTGTCGTCACATAATTCATAGTCTGTAATGGTGGGAACTACTGGAAGGGGGTCAACTAGTAGTTCTAATGTGGTGGTGTCAAAACAGCCGGTGGTGGTGTTTTCTAAACGTATGAAGAGTGTTTGTTCATCTGGAATGATGCTCGTGTAAGGACTTGTAACGGGGGATGAATTGGTGTCTGCATCGCCTTGCGTTTCGTGATAGCTTACAATCATTTCTAACTGAGTGCCTGCAACTATTAAGTCGATCCCTGTAAAATCAAATGTCGCTAGACCATCATAGTCATCATCACATATAGTTTGAGTGCCTATAGCATTGGCTATCGGCAGTGGGTTGACGCGTAGCTCCAAAGGCATGGTGCTAAAACAGTTGGTGGTGGTGTTTTCTAAACGTATGATTACTATTTGACTGTTTCCGATGGTATTGGTGTAAGGACTGGCTAAAGGTGAGGTGTTTGTGTCTGCATCGCCTTGGGTTTCATGATAGCTTACAGCGATTCCTGTTTGTCCGTTTAAGGCTTCTGTGTCCTTTGTGGTTAATGTAAATAATCCGAGTCCATCTGCGTCGTCATCACATATAGACAAAGCTGTCATGGTAACGGTGCTTGGCAGTGGATTGACAATGACGTCAAATTGAGTTGTTTCATAACACGCCTCTAAACCAATCTCTTCGACTCGAGTGAAAATAGTTTGTTGATTTGCAATGGTGTTTGTGAACGGACTAGTTAATGGATTGCTTCCTGAATCTGCATCGACTTCCGTTTCGTGATAGGTAACTGTAAAGTCTGAATCTATTTGGTCCCCTAAAACGAGTGTTGTTTGCTGCTCTAAATCAAAAGTCATGAAGCCATCTAAATCGTCATCGCAAGTTTGAAGGTTTGTAAGTCCCGAAGCATTAGCTTTGTGATTCACGACCAGATTGAATACAGGGTTTACGTCTGCAATGTAACATCCAGCACCCGCATTTGCTTCCACACGAACATATATAGGTTCTGGGGAAGAAATATTATCATATGGACTGGACAAATTATTAGTTCCTGCATCTGCATCCTCAAAACTTATATAATAACTTACGGAATAATTTTCGGGGAGTTGAGCTCCTAATATATCGAGTGTTTGACTTGACAAATCAAACGATTCCGAACCATCATTACTGATGTCGTCACAAACCACCATATCGGTTGGTGAAAAAATCAAAGGTTGATCAAGAAGGTTCAATGTAAACGAAACGGTCTCATAACATCCAGATGTTTTGTATTCAAACCGCGCATAAATAATTTGACCGTCTGTCCCCGAAAAAGCAACAACATCAGCCGCTGAAATTGGGTTAGAATCTGCATCAGCATTTGCTTGAGTTTCATGATATGTTAACACAAAATCACCTTGGTTTGTTGTGGGCGCGTAAATTATAGCATCATTTTCAGTCAGATCAAAAACTCCAAACGCTGTTCCAGTATTACAAACAAATAAATCATCGGGTGCGGCATACACTAATTCTGGTGAAACTTCAATACACACTTCCTCAGAATATTCACATCCAAAATCATCCAACGCTCGGTATGTGTAGCAAAATACTCCTTCTGCAGATGGCTGAACTGTAATTGTATTACCCTCTGTATTGATTATACTACTATCATCGTCCCAAGATTCAGAAACCATTGTTGGCGTAAAAGAAAGATCTGGAGGTTGGATTGTAGGGTCAAAATTTAAAACCCATGAAAATATATAACCATTATCTTGACCAATATTATCTGTAATTCGAATGGTCCAACTTCCGTTCAGGGAAGAGCCAATAAGACCATTTAGAGAGTTTACGGAAGAATAGGTTCCTTCTGGCACAAATGAATCTGAATATGTAGCTGGGCCATCTCCACTGACAAACATTTCATCAGGCTGAATCCCACCAACTAAAGTCGGGAAGGCATTTCCTGGAATGAAGCAATATTGAAAACCGACACCTGGAGTTAATATATTACTTTGACCATCAACTGCGGCTGTAGCCCAAGGGACTCCTAAATTTGCCGACCCCCCTCCTTGATCATGAAGACGCACAAGTTCACCGGTAGGTGAAATTATTTCAATATCTAAATCTCCTAAATAGGAGTGCTCCATGACTAAACAAATTTCAATTAATTGATTAATATCGTCTAAAGTTTGATCCGATTCAAAACAATCAACAATAATTTCTGTTTCATAAACGGCACCACTTCCATCCGGTAAAAAGGTAACTTCACTTTCTGGAGGCGTACACTCATTTAGAAACGGAACTACATTTGCGACACCATTAATAGTCGTGGAATCACCAAAACAAATGGTTGAATCTGTCGCTGCTGTTCCAGTGAAATCTGTTGGCAACGCCACTTGAATCACTTGGTTTATTAAATTTGTGTTTTTACAGCCCCCTTCATCAACACTGGTATTGGTGTCAGTAATGTCTAGATTTACTAGATATACGCCTGGGGTATCATAAGAAAATACCGCCGTTTGACCGGCTTGAGTTGTACCATCCCCAAGATCCCATTCGTAGGTTGCTCCATCGCCGCTAGTACTAAACTGACCACTTCCTGTTAAGGTAATTTCTTCATTTGGACACACTTGTATGTAACCATCATCATTGGATTCCGGACTTGAAGAATCCAACACAGAAACAATCGTCTGACAGGGCTCAAAACATGAAATATCTGCGACCCAACCAGTATCATTAACACCGCCACTAGACGTAAACACAATGGTGATACAACCTGAAACATTGTCCTGTGTAGCAGAAACAAAACCAGGGCTACTTGCCGCTGTTGTTCCTGAAAAATTTCCAAATAAAGTCGTTGCGTCAAGTGCATCATCTGCGTTATAAATTGCCATAACATCTGCTCCAGCTTGCGTGGCAAATGCAGTAAAATCTAACTGAACCAATTGCCCTGCAGTTTCTGGACAAATTACATAGGTAATAGATTCATTTCCTGAATAAGGCCCAGTCGCTCCACCTGTATCTACAAAAGTTCCTGAACATGAATTGATTGTAACTCCATCTTCAATGACAAACACTTGTGCTGTTAATGAAACTGAAAAGAGTATGCTAAAAAGTAAGACTAATTTTCTCATTTCTTTTCTGTTTTAGAGTGTTGTGATTTGACTAAAATGAAGTAATCTGTACCATCGACACGATACATATGTTCGCCTCGACTGTAAAAAGAAAAGGAGTACTTGAGTGGATTAAATTTTTGAGGATTAAAACCTAAATCTCTTTGAAGGGTTGGAACAAAGGCATCAAAAAGTGGAACCTCCGATAACAAAGGACATTGTTTTTGATCTTTAGAATCTGGTCTATTTTCAATCACAATTCGATTCCGAAGCAAATTTTTCATCGAAAGAACTCGGTTGGGGCGGCTCAAAATTTCTTTATCTAGAGATGCTCCGTAAACCTCCGTTAACTGCAACATTTCATTTGCCGAAAATGGAGTTGATACATTAGCGTCATACTGAATAACAGTAAGAGGCAAATAACGACGGTTTGTGTTTTGAGAATTGCAATTGTAGCTAAAAAGCACTAAAAACAATATGTATAAAAAATGTGGTTTCATCCTGGGTACAAAAGAGTTAATGTTCAATTTTATGAAAACATTCATCGCTTCTTTTAAAAAAGAAGAAATAGCAGGATAGTTTGTTTAAGATTTAGAGGGATTCTATAGTCGTAAAGTTAACATAATTTTTGGTGTAAATAGTAAAAAAAAGGAATTATTAATTCAAAATTAAAAGCATCCAACAGTGAAATTAAGTATCTTTGTGCTTAAGAATTATTGAAAACTATATTTGAAATATTAGAATGGGACTGAAAAATAATATTGAAAAAATTGATGCTATTGGCGACAATCACATTGGCACTTCTGCTGAAACTCCAATGCGATCTGATGCTTTTAAATTAAGTGCCGACGACAAAATTGAAATCATTAAAGATGATGTTCAACATATTATGGAAACACTGGGCTTAGACTTGAGCGACGACAGTTTAAAAGGAACTCCAAATCGCGTTGCAAAAATGTTTGTCAATGAGATTTTTGGAGGGCTAGACCCCGCTAAAAAACCCAAAGCATCCACCTTTGATAACAAGTATCAGTACGGAGAAATGTTGGTTGAAAAAAACATAACCCTCTACTCCACTTGCGAGCATCACTTCCTTCCAATAGTAGGAAGAGCACATGTAGCCTATATTTCAAACGGAACAGTTGTAGGCCTTTCAAAAATGAATCGTATTGTAGATTACTTCGCAAAACGTCCACAAGTCCAAGAACGTCTGACCATACAAATTGTTGAAGAGCTTCAAAAAGTATTAAACACAAAAGATGTTGCTTGCGTTATTGATGCTAAACATTTATGTGTGAATTCTCGTGGCATAAGAGATATCGAAAGCAGCACCGTAACAAGCGAATTTGGTGGAAAATTTAAAGAAAAAGAGACCAAAAGAGAGTTTTTAAACTACATACAATTAGAGACCAAATTTTAATCCAATAAACCATGGGTAAACACAGCACAAATACACTCCATATTTACAATTCGCTTTCAGGAAAAAAAGAGGTTTTTAAACCAATTAATGAAGGTGCCATTGGAATGTATGTTTGCGGCCCAACAGTGTATAGTAATGTGCATTTAGGAAATGTCCGAACATTTATGTCGTTTGACATGATTTTCAGATATTTCAAACACCTAAATTATAAAGTACGTTACGTTCGTAACATTACCGATGCAGGACATTTAGAAAATGATGCTGATCAGGGAGAAGATCGTATTGCAAAAAAAGCACGTCTCGAACAAATTGAACCCATGGAAGTGGTACAACGCTATACAGTTGATTTTCATACCATCCTAAATACATTCAATTTTTTACCTCCCAGTATTGAACCCACTGCTACGGGACACATCGTTGAACAAATAGAAATTATCAAATCAATTCTAGAAAAAGGCTTTGCTTATGAAGCTAATGGCTCTATTTATTTTGATGTTTTAAAATATAATGAATCTCACCATTATGGGGTTTTAAGTGGTCGAAATATTGAAGACCTTATTCATAATACACGAGTGCTTGAGGGGCAAACAGATAAAAAAAATCCACAAGATTTTGCACTTTGGAAAAAAGCAGAACCAAAACACATCATGCGTTGGCCTTCTCCTTGGAGTGATGGCTTTCCGGGTTGGCATTTGGAATGTACTGCAATGAGTACAAAATATTTGGGCGAAAGCTTTGACATACACGGCGGTGGTATGGACTTAAAATTTCCGCATCACGAGTGTGAAATTGCTCAAGCGAAAGCATGGCACAACCACACACCAGTTAATTATTGGATGCATGCAAATATGCTGACTCTGAACGGACAAAAAATGGCAAAATCTACAGGTAATAATATTTTACCAGCCGAAATTTTAAGTGGAGACACCAATAAATTGACCAAAGGATTTTCTGCATCGGTCGTTCGATTTTTTATGATGCAAGCACACTACCGAAGTATTTTAGATTTTAGTAACGATGCTTTGTTGGCTTCAGAAAAAGGATTCATGAAACTTATGGAGGCTGTCTCAACACTAAACAAACTTGAAGCGACTTCAGGCGCCAATGAATTTGATGTTTCAGCATGGAAAGCTAATTGCTACACTGCAATGAATGATGATTTTAACACGCCTATTCTAATTGCAGAATTGTTCAGTGCTGTGAAATACATCAACCAAATTAAAGATGGAAAAGCCACTATTACCGACTCCAACTTGGCTTTACTAAAAGATGTGATGCATCAATTTGTGTTTGATATTCTAGGGCTTAAAAACGTTATTTCTAACAAACAAGATCAAAAACTTGGTGATACAGTTGAACTCCTCATCAGGATGCGAAACGATGCAAGAGCACAAAAAGATTTTGCACTTTCAGACAAAATAAGAGACGAATTGCTGGCTATTGGAATTCAACTAAAGGATGGCAAAGATGGCACTACATTTATCCTAGATTAAAATCCATGAAAACTATTTTGATTGCGCCATTGTTATTTTTAATAAAGCTGTATCAAAATTTCATTTCGCCTTTAACCCCTTCAAGTTGTCGGTATCAACCAACGTGTTCACATTACACAAAAGAAGCTTTACAATCTCATGGATTATTAAAAGGAGGCTACCTTAGCGTCAAACGTATCTTAAGTTGTCACCCATGGGGCGGCTCTGGACACGATCCTGTACCAAAACAATAACACTCCTAATTTATTAAAATCGTGGAAGGCTTAAGTTTCGCTTCTATTTTTTATATTTACAATCTAAACAAATGAAAATGTATTTTTTACAGATTATATGGGATCCTGCCACTGAAGGCATTGCTCTTTTTGGAGATTTTAAAATTCACTACTACAGCCTTATGTGGATGGCTGCTTTTGTAGCAGGCTGGTATTTGATGAAAAAGATTTACAAAAACGAAGGGCAATCGGAAGAAAAACTAGACGGATTGTTCATGTACTCTGTTTTAGGAATTATGATTGGAGCGCGTTTAGGACACGTTATTTTTTATCAATCTGAATTATTTAGAGAAGACTTTTTAAGCGTCTTTCTGCCCTTCAGTTTTAGTGGCGGATTTGAGTTTACAGGTTTTAGAGGTTTAGCCAGTCATGGTGCTGCAGTAGGAATGATTATTTCTATGTGGCTCTACAATAAAAAGGTGTTGAAAAAATCTGTGCTTTGGATTCTGGACCGCGTCGTCATTGCTTGTGCTTTAGGAGCTGTATTTATACGAATTGGCAATTTCTTTAATTCTGAAATGATAGGAAAAGTAGCTGGAGACGGTTTCCCTTTAGCAATCATATTCAAACAATTGGACAATATCCCTAGACACCCTGGGCAATTATACGAAGCGTTTGGGTATGTGTTCGTATTTCTAATCTTATTTTTCTTGTACTGGAAAACGAAAAAAAATACACAAACAGGTTTTCTGTTTGGCCTATTTTTAGTGCTATTGATGTCAGTGAGAGTGGTGGTCGAACAATTTAAAATTGCCCAAATTGACAGCCGTGAAGATTGGATTTTTGGTCTAAATACCGGTCAAGTATTAAGCATTCCTTTTGTGCTTTGTGGGTTGTATTTTATGTTTGTCTATAAACCTAAAGCAGTGTAAGTACATTTATTTTTTGAGAGAATTGAGTGGTTTTTAAGAACTAATTTTAAAAGACCATCCATCTGTTGTTTTATAATTCTTCCTCTTTACAGTGGTATTTAACGCCGCTTCCAGAACCTGTTGTTAGAATCATTCCTTCCTTTACTAAGTACTTTAAATCCTTTTTTAACGTATTTCTAGAGTATTGTAAGTTTTCTTCTAAGTCTTTTACTTGAATAATTCTGTGCTGCTTTATATATCCGTTCTGTATCCAATTAGAAATTAACACGTTCAGAATTAAACCAAAAAAAAGCCGCTCAATGAGCGGCTTTTATAATATTTAATAATGGGTTATTATTCCCCTTTTTTATCTAAACGTTTCAATGTGTCATGCATGATTGGCGTTGCAATAAACAAAGAAGAGTAGGTCCCTACAAGCACCCCTACAATAAGCGCAAATAACAATCCTCTTAAGGAATCTGCTCCGAATGTAAACATCGCTAATAACACCACTAAAGTGGTTAAGGAGGTGTTTAAAGTACGACTTAAGGTACTGCTCAATGCACTGTTGACAACATTGTCAAATTTCCAACTTGTATGCTCGTTTAAGTATTCTCTAATTCTATCAAATACAACCACGGTATCATTTAATGAATACCCAATTACGGTCAAAATTGCCGCAATAAATGCTTGATCAATTTCCATACTGAAAGGTAAGAACCTCCAAGCAATAGAGAAGATCCCTAACACAATTAAAACATCATGAAATACGGCTGCTACAGCACCTAATGAAAATTGCCATTTTTTGAATCGTATTAAGATATAAAGGAACACAACGATCAAAGATCCTAAGACAGCCCATACAGAAGATTTTTTAATATCATCTGCGATGGTTGGACTTACTTTTCCTGCATACATTTTACCGACATTGTTATCGGCATCAATAAACTGCTTATATGTTGTTGCATCTGGTAAAAATGGCACCAAAGCTTCGTATAATTTTTCTTGAACTTCTTGATCTACTTCCGCTGAGTTTTGGTCAACCTTGTACTTCGTAGAAATTTTTAATTGGTTTGCACTACCAATTGTCTTCACCTCAGCACTGTTAAAAACGTCAGTCAATGCCGCTTTCACTTCTTCAGTGTTCATGTCTTGTGCAAAACGAACGGTGTATGTTCTACCTCCGACAAAATCAATACCTTGATCCAGTCCTGTTGTAAATAACGATCCTAGACCTGCAATGATAATTGTTCCAGAAATTAGGTAGGCTATTTTACGTTTTTTAAGGAATTCAATATTGATTGAACGGAACAAACCTTTGGTCATTCCAGTTGAGAATTCTAATTTTCCACCACGGTTTATATGCCAGTCGATTAATAATCTTGAGATAAAAATCGCTGTAAATAAAGAAGTTAAAATACCTATTAAAAGAGTCGTTGCAAATCCTTTAATTGGTCCTGTTCCAAATACATATAAAATTAAGGCTGTTAGTCCTGTTGTAATGTTGGCATCTAAAATGGACGATAATGCATTATTAAATCCATCTTTGATAGATTCTTTTTGACCTTTTCCTTTGAATAATTCTTCTCGAATACGCTCATAAATAAGAACATTTGCATCTACCGCAATACCAATGGTTAATACAATACCTGCAATTCCAGGTAAGGTTAAAACAGCACCCAATCCAGAAAGAATTCCGAAAATTAAAATAATATTTAGTACCAATGCGATATTTGAGTAAATCCCTGCTTTTCCGTAGTAGAACAACATCCATAAAAGCACCAAGACTAAAGCGATTAAGAATGATTTCATTCCACTGTCAATCGCTTCTTGACCTAATGAAGGCCCTACTTCTTCTGCTTGTACAATGTCTGCCGAAGCTGGAAGTTTACCCGCACGTAGTACGTTTGCTAAATCCACTGCTTCATTTAAGGTGAATGAACCTGATATTTCAGAGTTTCCACCTGCAATTGCTCCTGAAGTTACACCAGGTGCTGAATACACAATTTCATCTAAAACAATTGCAATTTGACCTGCTGTATTAAACGCATTGCCTGTCATTTCTTCCCATACTTTGGCTCCCTTAAGGTTCATTTGCATGGACACACTTGGATTACCGTTTTGTTGGTAGGCTTGACGTGCATCTGTGATTACGGCTCCACTCAATGGTGGCTCATTATCTCTATTTCCTTTTAAAGCATATAATTCAACCAGTTCAATACTTTGAGAATCTTCACCTATCGTTTGTTGAACTTGAGGAATTCCCCATACAAATTTTGCATAGCGTTGTTCTGGTGTCAATAGCGCACGAACTTGTGGGTTGTCTAAGTAATCTGTGACGAGTTGCTTGTCTTTTAATTCAAAAGAAGCAAGTACGGGTCCACCATTATAGCCTGGTGCGCGAATTAAATCGATTAATGGATTTACTTCACCTGTATCACCTGTTACTGCATCGGTGTCTCCAATAATATCAGAGATTGCATCGTCTGTAGTTTCAGTGGCATTGGATTCAACTTCTGGTGTAGACGTTTCAACTATTCCTTTTAAAGTTTCATTGGCTTGGAAAATAAACGTTCCAAACTCGTCTCCTTTAAAGGCATCCCAAAACTCTAATTGAGCGGTACTTTGTAACAACCCTTTGACACGTTCAATTTCTTTGGCTCCTGGCAGTTCAACTAAGATACGTCCAGAAGTTCCAATACGTTGAATATTTGGTTGCGTCACCCCAAACTTGTCAATACGTTTACGAAGGACTTCAAAAGCCGACACAATCGATTCATCTATTTTAAGCGACAACACAGGCTTAACCTCATCATCTGTCATGTCAAACGTAATTTCTTCGCTTAAGGTACGATTCGCAAAAATATCTGGAGATGCCAATTTAGTATCGCCTTGAATCGCTTCAAACGCTACAAAAAAGTCTTCTAAATAAGTGTTTTGACTGTCCTTTTGAAGTTCTTCGGCATCACTCAATGCTTTTCTAAACACCGGGTCTTTACTTTCGTTTGCCAATCCAACAAGGATATCTTTTACAGATATTTGAAGAATGACACTGATACCCCCTTTAAGGTCCAAACCAAGATTCATGGATTTTTCCTTGACTTCATCAAAATTATACTGAGCAATTCCGATGTTATAAACTTCTTCGTTTTTCAACGAGTCTAAATACGTGACTTGTGCAAGCGCGCGTTTAGCGTCATAATCTGTTTCAGTATCTGCTATTTTTTCTATAGCAAATTGCTTAGCATTGTCTTCTATTTGGTTTGCTTTAAAACTAAATGATAGTTGGTAAATACTTACCATACCAAATAAGAAAGCAAATAATTTTACGAGTCCTTTATTTTGCATTGTGAATTAATTTAATATGCATTAATTTTTATAAACGAGCAAATATATGATTTACGAAGTGAATTGACAATAGAATCTTTTGTTTTCAATAAAAAGAGTATTTTAATGTCTGTTTTTTAGTCAAAAACACAAATCACAACCTTACTATAGTTACACGTCTAGTAATGAATTTGTTTTTTTAACACCTTCGGCGCTGGTATGTAAATGTGCTTTTTCGCTATCGCTCAGTTTGATTTCGACGATATTCTCGATTCCATTAGCACCTAAGACAACAGGGACTCCGATACACAAGTCCGATAAGCCATACTCACCATCTAACATTACAGAACATGGGAATATTTTTTTCTGATCACAAGCAATTGCTTGTACCAATCCACTTACGGCTGCTCCTGGTGCATACCAAGCGGACGTACCTAAAAGTTTTGTGAGAGTTGCTCCACCAACTTTGGTGTCTTCCTTTACTTGCTCTAGACGTTCATTTGATATGAACTCTGAAACTTTAATACTGTTTCGAGTTGCATGCGAGATTAAAGGCACCATTCCAACATCGCTATGTCCGCCAATAACCATGCCATCAACATCACTTATTGGAGCCTCTAAAGCTTCGGCCAACCTATATTTGAAACGTGCGGAATCTAAAGCCCCACCCATTCCAATAATTTTATGGGATGGCAATCCTGTAGCTTTATGTGCAAGATAGGTCATGGTATCCATAGGGTTACTCACAACAATCAGGACTGTATTTGGAGACTGCTCTACCAAACTTGTAGAAACTGTTTTTACAATTCCTGCATTGATTCCTATCAATTCTTCACGTGTCATTCCTGGTTTTCTTGGAATTCCCGATGTAATTACACAAATATCGCTGTTTGCTGTCTTTGAATAATCATTGGTAGAACCTGTTATTTTGGTGTCAAAACCATTTAGGGAGGCACACTGCATCAAGTCCATGGCTTTTCCTTCTGCATAGCCTTCTTTGATGTCTAATAAAACAACTTCAGAAGCAAAGTTTTTAATGGCGATGTATTCTGCGCAACTTGCTCCAACTGCTCCAGCACCAACTACTGTTATTTTCATTTTAATTTATTTTTTATTACTATGATTATCTAAAACTAATTGCAACGCCTAGGGATGCAGTACTGTATTCTTGCATGGTATAATCGGCAAAAATCTTAACAAAAGGAAGGTTTAAACGTGCACCCAAGGTAGCACGCGCCCCCGTGGATTTGAATTTTAAACTAATTGGATCTGAAATAGATTCGACCACAGAACCTTGATTGGTTCCATCTGCAGATTCAAGCTCATACGTTAGACTATAATCTCCTTTGACTTTAAATGTTGACGTTCCACCATTGTAACCTATACCTCCATAAAGAGTCACAATTTGAAAATCTAACGACCCCAATGCTTGAACAGTCCAAATATTTAATTTGAATTCAGCTCCCCCATTGGTCACAGAAACTTGATCTGATAAATCTCCTGTTTGAATTGTGTAGTCGATTGTTGAAGTGGTATAAGCCCCTAAAACGGAAACGGAAAACGGAAGCTTTCCTACGAGTCCAAGATACTGAGTTAAATCGTGCTGAAGACCCACTCCAATTAAATTGGCGTCTACTTTTGAGGCAAAACCTGTTTTGGGAACATACCTTAATTTGATCGTTGTTTTAAAAGGCAACCCAAGACCCACTTGAACAAAAGGGGTTGGAATGGCATTGACAGGTAAATCTTTTGCAATTCCACCAGGCAATTCAAAAGATCCTGTCTTATAGTTATTGCCTTGATAAGGGATTGAAACATTAAACGTAGTGTTCGAACTGTCTTTCCCTAAAACGGTTGGAATGCTTGTTCCTCCGTTTGCAACTGATAAAAAACTATAGTCATCGGCTATAAACTCAAATACCTTGTCTTTACTCGGAGTAAAAGCTGCATTGAGTCCAAAAGTAATATCAAACCCAAGTTTTTTATGCGATTTAGCGGTGGAATACCACCCACCGTTCATACTACTCATAAGTCCTTTCATTGAGGGACTAAGGTAGTTTTGTATTAAAGTACTGGCATCATCCGATCCAAGTACGACAGCTCCAATGTCTTGAGCACTGGATACGTTCACTCCAACAAGAAGTGCACAGAAAATAATTATTTTTTTCATCTCAATACGATTTGGGATTACTATTTAAGCATCTATATTGGCATAAATTGCGTTTTTCTCTATAAATTCTCTTCTTGGTGGGACATCATCCCCCATCAACATTGAGAAGATACGGTCGGCTTCAGTTCCATTGTCAACTTGAATTTGACGTAAGGTTCTAAATTCTGGATTCATAGTGGTGTCCCAAAGTTGTACCGCATTCATTTCTCCAAGACCTTTATAACGTTGAATTTTTGCACCGTCGCCATATTGTTCCATCAGTGCCAAACGTTCTTCATCGTTCCATGCATACTCTTTTTTGGCTCCTTTTTTGACTAAAAATAAAGGAGGCGTAGCGATGTAAATATGTCCGTTCTCTATCAATTCTTTCATATATCTAAAGAAGAATGTCAAGATAAGTGTTTCAATATGACTTCCATCAATATCGGCATCACACATAATCACAATTTTATGGTATCTTAGTTTTGAAAGGTTCAGTGCTCTTGGATCTTCTTCAGTTCCAATTGTAACTCCTAAAGCAGTGAATATATTTTTGATTTCTTCATTTTCAAACACCTTATGAGTCATTGCTTTTTCAACATTCAGAATTTTACCTCTTAATGGCAAAATTGCTTGAAAAGCTCTATCGCGTCCCATTTTTGCTGTTCCACCTGCCGAATCTCCCTCTACTAGGTAAATTTCACATTTTTCAGGATCTTGTTCGGAACAATCACTCAGTTTCCCAGGCAACCCTCCTATACTCATCACTGTTTTTCGCTGAACCATATCACGCGCTTTTTGGGCGGCATGACGGGCTTGCGCTGCAAGAATCACTTTTTGAACTATTATTTTAGCATCATCTGGATTTTCTTCCAAATAATTTGTCAGCATTTCTGAAACTGCCTGACTCACCGAAGCGGATACTTCTCTGTTTCCTAACTTGGTTTTGGTTTGTCCTTCAAATTGAGGCTCTTGTACTTTTACAGAAACAATAGCAGTCAATCCTTCACGGAAATCATCCCCTGCAATGTCAAACTTAAGCTTGTCTAACATTCCGGATTCATCCGCATATTTTTTTAATGTATGTGTCAGTCCACGACGGAAGCCCGATAAATGGGTTCCTCCTTCGTGCGTATTGATATTATTTACATAGGAATGTAAGTTTTCAGAATACGAGGTATTGTATATCATTGCGACTTCTACAGGAACTCCGTTTTTTTCTCCTTCAAAAGCAATTACTTTTTTCATGATTGGATCACGATTGCTGTCTAAGTATTTTATGAATTCAGAAAGTCCTTCTGTAGAATGAAACGTTTCTCCTAAAAATTCTCCTTTTTCATCTTTTTCTCTTTGATCAACAAGGACAACGGTGATGCCTTTATTTAAATATGCCAATTCTCTTAATCGACTTGCTAAGGTATCATACACATATATAAGAGTCTGCGTAAATATTTGAGGATCGGGTCTAAACGTTACCGTGGTTCCTCTTCGGTCTGTTTCACCGACTTGCTTTACAGGGTACATCGCTTTACCACGTTCGTACTCTTGCTCATAGATTTTTCCATCTCTAAAAACGGTTGCTTTCAAATGCTCAGAAAGGGCATTCACACAACTCACACCAACCCCGTGTAACCCTCCAGATACTTTATAAGAATCTTTATCAAATTTACCTCCAGCTCCAATCTTAGTCATCACAACTTCCAAAGCAGAAACGCCTTCTTTTTTGTGAATATCCACAGGTATACCACGACCATTATCTTCGGTTGTGATGGAATTATCTTCATTGATAATCACCGTTATTTTATCACAGTGTCCTGCCAAGGCTTCATCGATTGAGTTGTCAATCACCTCATACACCAAGTGGTGCAATCCTCTCAAACCTACATCTCCAATATACATGGATGGACGCATACGCACGTGTTCCATGCCTTCTAAGGCCTGAATACTATCTGCTGAATAACTCCCTTTATTGACTTCTTCGCTCATTGTGTTGAATGTGTTATTTAGTTTAATGTTAATGCCGTAAAAAACCGCAGCAACGCTAACAAAGATAATTAATCTACCCTTGTGTTTAACGTCTTTTTTAAGGCATTTAAGCCGAATTATTAACAATCGGCTGTTTTTCTCAAACACCCTTAAATCCACTAAAAACGCCCTTAAATCAAATTTAAAGGCGTTGTAATTTATCGATAAATCAAAAACCCTAAAACAAACGCTTTAGAAGCTATTATTTGAGTTTTAAGATTTTTTAGTCGTAAGCCTTGTCATGCACTTTGGCAACCGCTCTTCCACTCGGGTCGTTCATGTTTTTAAAAGCCTCATCCCACTCCAATGCAATTTTGGTGCTGCATGCTACACTTGGCTCTTGGGGCACACACAGCGCTGCCGCATCGCTTGGAAAATGTGTTTCAAAAATAGAACGGTAATAGAATTCTTCTTTGTTTTGTGGAGTTTGGATTGGATATCTAAAGTGTGCATTTGCCAACTGTTCATCAGAAACCTCAGCATCCACCACTTCTTTTAAAGTGTCTATCCAACTGTAACCCACGCCATCACTAAATTGCTCTTTTTGACGCCAAGCTACACTTTCGGGCAACATGTCTTCAAAGGCTTTACGTACCACCCATTTTTCCATGCGTTCGCCATTGATCATTTTATCTTGAGGGTTGATGCGCATTGCAACATCCATAAATTCTTTGTCCAAAAATGGCACACGTCCTTCAATACCCCATGCGGCTAAACTTTTGTTGGCCCGCAAGCAATCGTACATGTGAAGTTTGTTTAATTTACGTACGGTTTCTTCATGAAACTCCTGAGCATCGGGAGCTTTGTGAAAATATAAATACCCGCCAAACAACTCATCAGCACCTTCGCCAGAAAGCACCATTTTGATGCCCATGGATTTGATCACACGCGCCATTAAGTACATGGGTGTGGACGCTCGAATGGTAGTAATATCATAGGTTTCCAGGTTATAAACCACGTCTTTGATGGCGTCCAATCCTTCTTGAATGGTGAATTTAATTTCGTGATGTACGGTTCCAATATGATCTGCAACCACTTGTGCTGCTGCCAAATCTGGCGAGCCGTCGAGACCTACCGAAAAGGAGTGCAATTGTGGCCACCAGGCATCGGTTTCGTCATTGGACTCTACACGTCTTGATGAATATTTTTTTGCAACTGCGGAAATCACAGACGAATCCAATCCTCCCGACAACAATACTCCGTAAGGCACGTCGGACATCATTTGTCTGTGTACTGCTTCTTCGAGTGCGGTTTTTATTTCTGAAATTTGAGTTTCGTTTTCTTTCACAGCGGCATATTCATCCCAACTACGCTTGTACCACTGCACAAGTTTGCCGTCGGTACTTGACATATAGTGTCCCGGAGGAAACAACTCTATTTTTGTGCAAACTCCTTCTAAAGCTTTCAGTTCTGAAGCAACATAAAACGTTCCGTTTTGATCCCACCCCATATATAAAGGAATGATTCCCATGTGGTCGCGTGCAATAAAATAAGCATCGTTCTCGACATCATAAATCGCGAATCCAAAAATGCCATTGAGGTCGTCCACAAAATCAACGCCTTTGTCTTTGTAGAGTGCCAAAATAACTTCGCAGTCACTTTGGGTTTGAAAGGCATATTTACCTTCATATTTTGCTCGGATGTCTTGGTGGTTATAAATCTCACCATTGGCTGCCAAAATAAGTTTTTGATCTTCGCTGAATAGAGGTTGCTTTCCAGATGCAGGATCTACAATGGCCAATCGCTCGTGTGCCATCACTGTTTTTTCATCGCTGTATATACCACTCCAGTCCGGTCCGCGGTGTCTTATTTTTTTTGACATTTCAAGCACTTGAGGTCTTAAAATTTCTGATTTTTGTTTTAAATCAAATGCACATACAATTCCACACATAATAGTTTCTTAATTATTAGATTGCAAATATGCAGCTATCGTTATATATTATAAATATAAAAGTATTAATTGGTAATAAATTGAAACCTATAATGCAAAATAAGTATTAAAATGTAATTAAATAGTGTGCTGCTCGCCCAAAAAGTTAAGAAACTAAAGTCATTGTATTATAATGACTAATACTTGTTAGGCTCCTACCACAACATTTGCTTATGACTTTAAGAAAAGCTGTGTTTTATAAGTAAGGATTTCCCTTACGTTTGGTAAGGAAGCTTAAATGCAGTATTCTCTTTTTTTTGTTATTTTACTGACACTTTACTGTTAGTTTACTTATACTGTTAAATTATATTTATAAAAATATCATTTTTTATTTGGATTCTGTATTTATATTTTTACATTTACAAAAATTAGGCCTCAAATCTAATTCTTCATAACCAATTTTTCTTTTAAGTAAATGCGCGTGTACTGTAACTCAGGATGCCTGTAGTGTGACTTATTTGAGGGGTTTCAGTCGGGGGTTCATTAAAGAAAAAATGATTTAAACCTAAAATACCTACTTATGAAAATAAAAATCAAGACCTACTTAAAACTTGGAATTCTACTTTTTGGGGTTTCTTTTATCCTTGTCAATTGTCAAAAAGAGGAAAGTTTTAATGAAGACACACCAACTCCTGCTGTAAATGAAAGTGACATCCAAATTAATAGGCTCTCATTAACAGACCTTAAAAACAATAAACAATTAAGCACAACATTTAACAAATTTGAAAAACACCTTGATGTAGTTAAAAGATCAAACACAATGGCTAAAATAAATTCGTCAGATGATTCTTTTGTGATTCTTACGGATGAAATACTTCAAACGACCACTTCTACTTCCGAAACCTATACTTTTAAGATAGAAACGCCTTCGTACCCAGATGCTACGTTTGAGAATTTTGTAATTGAAAAAATACCCGATGAAGAGTTATTTAACCTCTATATTTTTAGTTATTACACTATTATATTTGATGACAATTCTAGTTTATCTATCATACTTTCGGTTCGTAAGATTCACGAAAGCGAAATTAACATGGATGATTTTGATGGTTTTCTAGAGACCAATAGAATGTTAATGATTGGGGGCTGTTTATATAATGTGGACGAAAACAACAATCCTACGGGTGAACCAATTTGGTGTTTCGGAACAAGTGGCGGTGATGGCGATGGGGCTTCGACTGGCAATAACTCAAATTCTACAGGAGATACTGTGCAATATATTTCTAATGGTAATGGCAGTTGTACTAAATACATACAAACAACTGGTCCTATGGGCTTTGCTGTAACGCTAATAGAATATAATGTCCCATGCCCCGATAATACAAATGACTCAACGGACAACTCCAATAATAATAACAATGGCGATAATGGTACTGGGGACAACAACAACAACACAGATAATGTTAACGACCCACATTTTAATGACGATGCTGTTTCCCAAACAGGGGCGACTGGCTCCTCATCAAGTAGTAACACGCCAAATACAACTGTTGTAGCAACAATTCCGACTGTCCCACCAGAAATGGTGATTAGGGACTGTTTGGGTGATATCATGCTTAGCGGCACCTCCAATGTGGATATTTCAGGTTGGTTAGATAACGCAACCGTAGTCCAAGAGAAATCGGTTGCCAATTACCTGAACAGCAATTCTAGCAACCCATTGGCAGAAAACGACACCAACTGCGATGACCCAGTGGCTTTGGATTTTGTGGTGCAAGCGATTCAAGTGATGCTTAATGGCGAAACAACTGATTTTCAAGAAGCTCTTGATGTTGTTATCTCTACAATTATTGAAGATGAAATTGTTGATGATAATTTAGACGACTGCTCTAAAGGGATTTTAAATGAACTTAAAGCCCTGCAATCTACTGACATTGCAGAAATAATCAAAAGGTTTGGAGACCTGAACGCTCCTTATGATTGGGAAATTAAAACAGGAACTCCGACAAATCCAAACCATGCTGCTGAAACAAATTGGGTTTTGGATTCAAATGGACAAGGCATAGCCAATGATTACTTGACGCTAATAAAACCTACATATGTAAATCAGGCTACTAAAATTGCCACAGCAAGAACCATATTACACGAAATGTTGCATGCATATATATTATCACATATTGACGATGTTCAAAATGAAAACACCTCAGATTTCATTGAATTTAGAGAACTTTGGAAAATGATACAAAAAGATTTAACTGGGTTTAACAATAATCCTGAACCTGTACATCATGAATTTATGGCAAATAAATTTACCCCCCCCTCTAAAAGATGCTCTGAAAGAATGGGATAACTCGAGTCAATCTAATCAATATTATAAAGACTTGGCTTGGGGGGCTTTGACTGAAACAGGAACCTTTGATCATTTTCATCCCATCGGATCAACCAGTAGAAATAGAATAATTAATACCAATGCTGCTGAGGACACCAACTCTGTACAAGGAAGTATTTCCCCTCAAGGTAGTCCATGCCCTTAAAAAAAACACACATGAAATACCTAATAATTAGCGTCATATGCACTCTGTTTTTTTGTAAGTCTAATGACTTATCTCAAAATAAAAAGAAGGATAACTTAACGGAAGAGGATTATGTAATAATAAATGTTTTTTTGGAACAAATTGAGGCACATACATATTTAGATTTAAATATTAAACACAAGATCGATTCTACTTCATTTATAATTGGTTATCAAAGAAAAGTTAAGCTCTATGAATCATTTAGAAAATTATGTGCCAAAAACTTATCTACACACAAAAAGCTGAACTACATCACAAATTTTTCATGCTCAACCGCTGAAGAATTTAGAATATATACAGACTTATTTTCAAAAGCAGAGTTAAAATCATACAGCAAACAACTAGCAAGTGATATTGACTTCCATTTTTTAATTGAACCCAAACAAATTCTTATTCCAAATATAGAACCTATAGAGGGGAAGGCAGCCATCCGTAGTAAGGGGGAAACCCTCAAAATATACGGAATATTTTACAATAAAAATAAGGTGAAAGTATTAATCAAATATTCAATCAATAATAAAACACTCTACCAAGTTTTGAAAAAAAAGGGGAAGTGGTGGAAAAATATAATAAACTTCTGACTAATACAACCCCAGCTCAGCGAAGTTTGGCTCGCCCTTAAAACAAAAAAATATGAAACCCAGCTCCGCAAAGTCTGTGACTTCGCGGAACATAAACAATATTAAATGAAATGTAAATTATGAAGTATTAAAATGAAGTTTGAACGGAAAAGTAATGAAAATTATATAAGCTCAAAGTCGGGAGACTTTGCGGAGCAGGGGTATTTCCCCTAAAGGTAGTCCATGCCCTTAAAAAACGAACGACATGAAACAAATACTCGGAATTATATTATTAAGTATCATGTGTTTTTCTTGTAAAGCACAAAATGAAATTAATAATACTATCGTAAATAATAAAGATTATGAAGTTATTAATGTCTTTTTCAACAACACAACTAAGTATTGTTACTTAGATAAAAAAGTTTTTAAAAAGTCGTTCCCTAATAGTATTGCTTCAAATTACAAACAGCAAAAAAGGATATTTAAGACAGCGGATAGTATTTGTAATTTTAGCAAGGATACTTTAAACTTAAAAGTGTTTTGTCCTTTGGCAGATTCTTTTCGAAAGTACAAAGACGTTTATTCAGATAAAGAATTAAAATATTTAGAAAATCAATATCAGTATGATTTTAAAGAATTTGATGTAATTGATTTCTCAAAGATAGAAAGCCCATTCGTTTTAAAACATTCAAATGAATATGAGAACCACGTATCTAAACAGGGTTCCCCCTTAGAACTAGAGGAAAAATACAATGAACACCCTAGCATCTCTATCTATGGAATTTATTACACAAAAGATGAACAAACAGCTATAATATATTATAAAATAAATAAATCTGCTATAGGAGGCATCTTTAAATCTCATGTTTTCAAAAAACAGAAGTACATATGGTGGAAACCTATTGGGTCAATTAAACTATGAAAAAATCATTAAAAGAATGGGACAACTCGAGTCAATCTAATCCATTATATTTAGATAATGGGGATTCTATAAATTTATCTTTTGGAACTACAAAAGATGGGGTAAATGCAAACCAAAAAGTAGAACAACATTTAATTGATGGCTTGAAATATGCCTTGAATCAGGCTAATAATAATTTAACAAATAAAATTACTGATATTCATATTATGGCAACAACAAATGGAGGTCATAGTAGTACAAGCAACCACTCGAAAGGCTCTGCAATTGATATAAGCAGAATAAATGGGCTAAAAATGTTTACTTCTGGAACAACTGAACAAATAATTCAGCTTCAAACAGCTTTTGACAACTATCAGTATATTAGAGAAAATTTTGGACCTTATT
>TARA_B110000046_G_scaffold141835_1_pt1 | contig 28263 bp, 25 predicted proteins | sample TARA_B110000046 | Tara Oceans TARA_B110000046 (sample SAMEA4397157) | marine metagenome | biome: Polar Biome; feature: [DCM] deep chlorophyll maximum layer (ENVO:01000326); material: water (ENVO:00002006), including particulate matter (ENVO:01000060) such as... | depth 40 m
CTTTTCAACATCGCTTGTTTCTCCGTGGTAAATTAGGAATTAAAGCTTTTGCTTTAGCCGCCTAGCCGAAAAATGTTGCTGGGCCAGTCAAAAGCGCGGCGATTGTAGCAAAAGACTATACGTTTCACTAGCCAGAATGTGATCAAATTAAAGCGCAGAATTCAGCCCTAGATTCCGCCTGTTTGGCAAAAATCATAATCGGTATAGTGAGGGCACTAAAACCTGCTAAATTTAAATAGATACTACCCGAACTATCAAAGGGCCAACTAACGACTATAAGCATGAGAAATAATGACATTTGCCTAAACGAGACTGTTTTTTTATGCTGGCATCTTCAGGAAAAACCAGTGAGCGCAACGTTACCTGCATCAACATGCGGGTAGCCAGCCTTCATCATTCCATTTGTTTGCGTCAAGAGGATGGCACCACTGTGATCGCCTCGTTTACGGCACGCTATGTTGCCTTGGCGGCAGATTTTATTGCCACGTTTGAAGCGTTTTTGTCTGCTGCCAACATTGGCGGTAAAATTGCCCGGCAGGTGGTCACCGCGCGTGCGTTTTTAGACCTTCCGCTGCAAGTTGCCTATAAAGAACAAGCGCTAGAGGAAAAAATGTATCAGTCTTACTTGGCGCATCGTTTGCTGGATAAACTGAATGATGCTCTAAAAGCCGGTTACGGCTGTCCCATTATTTTTTTGGATATGACCCGCTCTAACCTTATTATGCGTCATATTATCGGGGAGCCCTTTGCCAATAAATTAGACCACGCAATTGATTTGCTCAATGATAACTTGGTTGTCGCGCTGCAAAAAGACCCAGGCCTCAAAGCCAAGCTCAGCCCATACCTGGCTGACCTTGCCGCTGGCCTAGCAAATCGCTATCCATGCCCAACCAAATCGTCGAATATGCATGCGCTATTTAAAAACCAGAATTCACTGATGTGACCGCTCTGAAAAGAGCGCCAATAACCCTATAACTAAGCCTTGGGGTCCATCAACTTTACTGGCTGTATCTGATTAGCGCTGTCATCGCCGCGAGTATTCACCCGCGTCTGTACCTCACGAGGCGATGACGACAGGCGCATTTGGTCTTTAAACCCGCAACTGACACATTCTCTATAGTCGACGTCAGCCTCGGCATAAACCTGCATTTTGTCCATTTCGGCACATTTGGGGCAGGTTACGCCTGCAATAAATCGTTTTTTAGTTGAAAAGGTCATCGATACATCACCACAATAGGAACTTCTATTATATCGAGCAATACAGCTTATGGATCACTCAATTCGCTCCCACCGGGGTATTTCTCCCAAACTAGGTCGTCGTGTCTATGTCGATCCCGCTGCAACCGTCATTGGCGACGTCATCCTTGGTGATGACGCCTCGGTATGGCCCGGCGCAGTTATTCGCGGCGATATGCACTCAATTTCGGTGGGGGCCCGCTCCAATGTTCAAGATAATGCCGTGCTGCATATCACCCATGCGTCTGACTTTAATCCCGGAGGCTTCCCTCTTACTATTGGCGATGATGTGGTTATTGGTCACCGTGCCGTACTGCATGGCTGTACGTTGGGTGACAGAATTCTGGTGGGTAATGGTGCTATCGTAAATGATGGGGCTGTTATTGAAGACGAGGTCATTATTGGCGCTGGTTGTATGGTCCCGCCGGGCAAGACCCTAAAGAGCGGCTTTGTCTATGTGGGCAATCCCTGTCAGCAAATGCGCCAGCTCTCTGACAAGGAGCGAGGCTTTTTTATCTATTCACCGGCCAATTACGTAAAGCTCAAAGATCAGTATTTACTGGAACAAGAGGACATGACCCAAGATTAAAGAAGCGATCTTAGGTACTGAATAACCTCTTTTGTCTGAGGGCGAACGCCACGCCAAAGATTAAACGACTCAGCAGCTTGTTCCACCAGCATGCCCAATCCATCGGAGGTTTGAGCACCCCTTAGCTGCGCCCAACCCATAAACGGCGTCGGTTCGGCGCCATACATTAGGTCATAACAGTACGCCGTTTTGCCCGTATCACCCAGTAAACTATCGGGCAGTGCTGGCATACCTCCTTTGAGGCTGGCGCTGGTGCCATTAATAATCAGGTCGAACTCCTGACCATCGAGTACATCAAGACCACAGCCTAAAATATAGCCCATCTCAGCGAAGCCTTTGGATAGCTGTAAGGCTTTATCAACACTGCGGTTGGCAATCACTACGTGCTGCGGCTGCTGTTCTAGTATAGCCTCTAAAATGCCACGCACCGCACCCCCGGCGCCTAGAATAAGCACTCGTTTCGCGCGGATCTCCCAGCCTAGGTTGTTTTTCAAGTCATTGACTAGGCCCACGCCGTCGGTGGTATCACCCAGTATTATGCCATTTGTCTGCATGACCAGCGTATTCACCGCCCCGGCGCGCCTGGCTCTTGGCGTAGTTCGAGACACATAGCCATAGGCATCAAGTTTAAAAGGCACGGTAATATTGAGACCCTTGCCGCCAGCATCAAAAAACGCGTCTGCGGCTGCGACAAAACCCTCTGCATCAACCAACTGCCGACGGTACTCCATCGTTTGGCCAGTTTGATCGGCAAAGGCTCGGTGAATCTCTGGAGACTTGCTGTGCTCTATTGGGTTGCCGAATACGGCATATTTTTCAGACATCTTAAATCCAGTCACGAGGGATTAAATATTGCTCGTAAAGCTCGGCCTCAGCGCTGCCGGGCTCCGGGCTCCAATCGTACTCCCACCGAACTAAGGGTGGTAGTGACATCAAAATCGACTCAGTGCGCCCACCCGTTTGCAGGCCAAACAGGGTGCCTCGGTCATAGACTAGATTGAACTCTACATATCGACCGCGCCGATAGAGCTGAAACTTGCGCTCTGGCTCACCAAAAGGCAAGTCGCGGCGCCGCTGCAAAATCGGCACATAAGCTTTAATAAAGCTATCGCCAACACTTTGCATGAAGGCGAAACTGTGCTCAAAACCCGCTTCGTTAAAGTCATCAAAGAACAGCCCGCCAATACCTCTGGGCTCGCCGCGGTGTTGTAGATAAAAATAGTCATCGCACCATTGCTTTAGACGCGGATAAAGTGTCAAGCCAAATGGGTCGCAGGCGTCTTTTGCCGTCTGATGCCAATGAGTACAGTCCTCTTGGTTGCCATAGTAGGGCGTGAGGTCATAGCCACCACCAAACCACCATACGGGGTCGGCGCCCTCTTTTTCGGCGATAAAGAAACGTACGTTAGCATGGGAGGTCGGCACATTGGGGTTATTGGGGTGAATCACCAAAGAGACCCCCATAGCCTCAAAGCTACGCCCTGCCAGTTCAGGACGATTTTGCGTGGCTGACGCGGGCATCCGATCGCCAAACACATGGGAGAAGTTAACGCCGCCCTTTTCAATGACAGGGCCATCCACCACCACACGACTGCGTCCACCCCCGCCTTCATCACGAATCCAGCTGTCCTCTTGCCATTGGGCACCGTCTTCGGCCTGAAGCGCAGCACAGATGCTGTCTTGCAATCCCATAAGGTAGCTCTTAACCAGATGTTTATCGATTTGCAGCATATTATCCCGGACGGACGACCTCTGAGGTTATTAAATGGCGAATTTCGCTGGCTTGCCGCGCAGATCCAAGGGTGCCAGGGGTTAAATAGTCAATACCACTAGCAAAGTAGGTTTTCACTTTGAGCCCTGTAGTCGCTGCCGCCAAACCCTGCGGATTAGCTGAAGTCGACACTAATGGGCCGGCGAATAGTTGGCACAGTGCTGCGGCAATAGGATGCGCAGTGATGCGCAAAGCAACAGTGTCATGCTCACCCACAATCCAATCGGGCGCAATGCCGTTATCTGGGACAAGCCAAGTCATAGGTTTATTGTAATCCACCAGCATGGCTTCACGATGGTGAGCATCAAGCCCCTGTAATAAGGGTGCAAACTGATCAATGTGAGAGGCTATTAGAATCAGACCTTTGGCCTGTGAACGTCGTTTTAAACGGAGAATTTTGTCAACAGCCACGTTAGACCAAGGGTCACAGCCCAGACCCCATACTGCTTCTGTGGGGTAGGCAACCACTCCCTCGTCCTGCAACACAGTAGCTGCACGGCAGATCTTGGGGTGATTGCACCAATTGATCACTGCAGTGATCAGCTATTTTTCAGCTTTTCCTGAAGCGCCGCATCTTTAGCAATAATAGCCGCTGCATTGGCCGCGCGTTCGGCGATCAATTTTTGATGCATTTCAGGATCGCCAACACCAATAATCTGGGCGGCTAGATAAGCTGCGTTTTTCGCACCCGCTTTACCTATGGCAACAGTGGCGACAGGAATACCACCTGGCATCTGAACTGTTGATAAAAGTGCGTCTAAACCATCTAACGAGCCATTGATAGGCACGCCAATAACGGGCTTTAATGTAGTCGCCGACACTGCACCCGCTAGGTGAGCGGCCATACCGGCAGCGCAGATAAAAGCAGCACAGCCACGTGCGTCAGCATCAGTAACAAAGCTATGCGTTGCTGCTGGTGTACGGTGGGCTGAAGTTACTTTGACTTCAAAGGGAATATCGAACTGCTTTAGGACGGCAAAACTGGCTTCCATTACTGGTAAGTCAGAATCAGAGCCCATCAATATTGCTACGAAGGGTTTGCTCATGTGGGGTCACCTTTTTGAATAATTTCGCAGGCTACCGGAACTTTTAAGCAGGTGCAATAGGCGCTTACCCTTGCGACTCGGGTAGCCGCTGATAAAAACCATTTTCGCTGCAGACTATGCCCTTTAATTCCAGGCTAATAAGAAGCTGCGAAAGCGTCTGCGCTGGCAGCTGAGTCTCCTGACTCAGGCGATCTAGCGCCACAGGCTCAAACCCCAAAATCTCGAGCAATGCAGACTCCTGCTTATCGAGTAATGGCGCAAGCGGCAAACCGTCTTGAGTGCCAGACGCAACCCCTGCTAGGGCGCCACCTAGCTCGCCGACAATATCTTTGGCAGTCTCGACCAGATGTGCGCCCTCCTTGATCAGTAGGTGGCAGCCTCGGCTCTGGGGGTTATGAATTGACCCGGGTATAGCGAAGACTTCTCGATTTTGCTCTAAGGCGCAGCGAGCAGTGATTAGCGAACCGCTTTTCACCGCCGCCTCTATCACTAACACCGCTAGACTCAGCCCACTAATTATCCTATTTCGTCGCGGGAAGTTAGCGGGGAGGGGCTTTTCATTAGGGTGAAATTCACTAACCAGTGTGCCACCAGACTCCAAAATATGCGCTGCAAGCTCGCCATGTCGCTGCGGGTAAATTCGCTCTATGCCCGTCGCCATCACCGCCACCGTTTTACCCTTTGGCGCATCTAACGCCCCTTGATGGGCACAACCATCCACTCCCAGAGCAAGGCCGCTGGTAATGGTAAACCCATGACTGGCCAAAAATTTACTCCACTGTCGCGCATTAATTTCGCCACCTCTAGTCATACGCCGACTACCAACAATAGCAATTTGCGGTAGGTGAAGATTGTTTATGTCACCACGACAATACAGTAACGGCGGCGCTCGGCTGATTTGCTTGAGTAACGGGGGGTAGTCCGCACTAGTAATAGGAATAATCTGCGCACCAACCTGCTCCGCCAATGCAATTGATGCCTCAACCCGACCTGACCAATGCCGCTGGTGATAGTCATATTGGAGGCGCGAAACCGTTTGGTGTAATTGAGCCTCAAACGTGTCGGGGGGCTTAGTAAATAATGCCGTGTAACTGCCCGCTTGCGCCACTAACAGGGCCTGTAATTTAGGCGGCAACTGCCCTAGATACTGAGCGACTAACCCATAATGAATTTCAAGTGCATCTACTTTTGACACGGTCCATTCCTAAGATATTTAAGCCAAAGAGTTGTCTGTGGCAGTGCCAGGGCAGACGGAGTGAATAGCTAGGGATCGCGAACTATATCGCCGCTAATAAGCTGTTGGTCGGCCTGCGTTACCAATCCAAAACTCATTTTTTCGTAGACGTAAAAAACCATCAATAGACCAATACGCTTATCCGGTAGGCGAATTTCCGCGGCGGCGTCCCGATCGTCGACCATTTCCCCCGCTTTATAAATAGCGAGGGTGTCGCCAACTAGCAAACCGTCGCGATCGCCGCGATTAAGGGCAACAACATCAAGCGGCCCTGCATTACGTACGCCACCTTCAGCATTAAGCACTAGACCCTCTATTTTGTGTTTGGGAGCACGCGGATAAAAAGTTGCCGCATGACTGCACTGTTCGCGACTAAGCAGCAGATCCTTATGGCGAATCTCGCTAGCCGAGCGAGTCGCTCCTAAAGTGGCAATATTGTCTTTTACTGCCTTGACTCTGGCAGCCCCTATATATTCGGCTCGAAGCCCCAATACTTCGCCGGAAGAGGGCTCAATATAGGAATCGCCGGGGCGATAGACGCCATAGCTGGGCTCATGACCAGTAAAATCACCGCGAGCATAAATTTCATCGCCTATGCCCATCAACTCGCGGCGTTCATAACCGCCAAGCACATAGGGGGCGACGCTAAGTTCGGCAATGCTAGTCAAGCAGGTTTTGGCAAGGAAGTTATCGATAGCATCAAGGGGCAGGGCGGCGATAGCTTTCTGTCGACCTTCGGGTCGCTTCGTCGGTGACAATTTCTGATTGCGGCCACGATTAACCTCCAAGCGAGGCTTATCATCGATATATACTAAAGAATTTACGTCATTGGGGTAAACAAAGCGGGGACTGGAAGTGTGCTTGTTCACTTGCCCAATCTGAGGCCACACCCAAGGATCGCGAAGAAACATTCTCGCGATCTGCCAAAGGGTGTCAGTTGTAACTGCTTGGTAATGCTCTGAAATACGCTCTTGGAGCCCCTCGCTGGCTTGAACTGCCTGTGCACTTATCACTGTCGTCAATAACAGGATAAATCCACGTTGGATTTTTATCATGTCGAGTCCTTTCGCCTAATGTATAATCTTTGTTGTAGAGTCACAAAGATATGGAAATGCTTCCGCGTTTAGTAAATGGTAGCAGTGCTTTTAACTAATTTTGTAGAAACCCATCACATTCGCTATGGCCAGATTAAAAATTCTTGAATACCCCAACCCTCGATTGCGCATTAAAGCTGTGCCAGTAACTACTGTCGATGACAAAATCAGGACGCTAGTTAACGATATGTTTGAGACCATGGTTGACGCTAATGGCATAGGTTTAGCCGCCTCTCAGGTCGACGTGCATCAACGAGTGATTGTGATGGATCTCTCTGACGATAAAAATGAACCTCGGGTCTATATCAATCCAGAAATTGAAGTACTAGAGCCACAGACCAGCCCGTATGAAGAGGGCTGTCTGTCAGTGCCCGGTTTTTATGAGCCGGTCGATCGCCCAGTTCATGTGATGATTCGCGCACTAGATAGTGATGGTAATGCATTCGAAGAGGAGGCTAATGGCCTGCTGGCTGTTTGCATCCAGCATGAAATAGACCATTTAGAGGGCAAGTTGTTCGTTGATTATTTGTCGCCGTTAAAGCGCCAACGCATTCGTAGCAAGCTCAAAAAACAACGGGCATAGGCAAGCGCTTGAGGATAATTTTTGCAGGAACACCAGATTTTGCAGCAACCCATCTCCTTATGCTACTGGACCAGCATGATATTGTTGCCGTCTATACTCAACCTGACCGTCCGGCGGGACGTGGCAAGACGTTAACTGCCAGTCCGGTCAAAATACTTGCTGAGCAACATAGCCTCAACATCTACCAACCACAGTCTTTAAAAGACCCCGAACAGCAGGCATTGTTGGCTCGCTTGGAGGCAGACATTATGGTGGTTGTGGCTTACGGCCTAATTCTTCCGCAGGTTATTCTGGATGCTCCGCGACTTGGCTGTATCAATGTTCATGGTTCTATTCTGCCGCGCTGGCGGGGTGCCGCGCCTATTCAGCGTGCAGTAGAAGCGGGCGACCATGAAACCGGGATTACTATTATGCACATGGACGCGGGCCTAGATACCGGGGCTATGCTGTCGATTACCCGCTGCGCCATAGACGCTGATGAAACTAGTGGCTCTTTATACAAAAAGCTTGCGGTGCTGGGCGCACCGGCTCTATTAGGGGCTTTGGATAAGATTAAAGCTGGTACTGCTGTGGCCATTGCCCAGGACAATGATCAGAGCACTTACGCCCAAAAAATAGATAAAACTGAGGCCCTAATTGATTGGTCTGATACAGCCACAACTATTGAACGGCGCATTCGCGCCTTTATTCCTTTTCCTACGGCCTACACCCAGATCGATGGCCAGAGAATGAAGGTATGGGGCGCGCAGATCGCGCCTGCACAGCCTGGGGCGCCAGGCCAAATACTAAACGCAGACGACAATGGCTTGGTCATCAGCTGCGGGCAAGGCTGCCTTTTATTAACCGAAATCCAACTTGCCGGAAAATCGCGAATGGCCGTTTCCGAAATTCTACGATCGCGCGCTGAACTGTTTGCCCCCGGCACGCAGTTTGATCAATAGCTTATGTTCGCTCAAAATAAAAAATTACTCGATACTAGAGCGGCGACCGCTGAGGTGATAGCCGGAGTGTTGCGGGGCCGATCCCTCTCGGCACTGCTGCCGGAATACAGCAAAAAGGTCGACGAAAAAGACCGTTCGCTATTAAAAGAGCTGTGCTTTGGTACCCTGCGCTGGTATCCGCAAATTAGCATTCTCCTCAAACAGCTTATTCAAAAGCCCTTGCGTGAAAAAGATTTAGAAATTCAGGGGCTGTTAGCCTGTGGGCTCTACCAACTAATGCATATGCGTATTGCCGAGCATGCGATTATTAATGAAACTGTCTCTGCCGCAAGTAAGCTCAATCGGCCCTGGGCAAAAGGCTTGGTCAATGCGGTACTGCGCAGCTTCCAGCGTCAACAGCAACAACTGCTAGACGACCAGTCCGACAATGTTGTATTTCAAACTGCCCATCCAAAATGGCTGCTCAAAAAAATTAATGATGCCTGGCCTGAGGAAATTGCCGCACAAATTATCGCCGCCAATAATGAACGCGCCCCTATGACCTTGCGCGCCAATATATTACGTAACTCGCGCCAAGCCTATCTCGACTGCCTGGCACAGGCTGGTATTGCCGCCAATGCCACAGAATTTAGCGCCCAGGGTATCGTCCTTAGTACTCCAAGGGACGTCAGTGAATTGCCTAACTTTGCACAGGGCCATGTGAGCGTTCAAGATGAGGCTGCTCAGCTAGCGGCCAGCCTGCTGATGCTCGATACCGATCAACGTGTGTTAGATGCCTGTTGCGCGCCGGGTGGCAAGACCTGCCATTTACTTGAAAGCCAGCCAGATTTGCGGTCGTTAGTCGCCATTGACGTAGAGCCCAGGCGCTTGGTACGAGTGGAAGAAAATCTAGCTAGGCTCAATTTGCACGCCGAATTAAAGGCCGCAGACGCCAATGACCTGGGTAGCTGGTGGAATGGTAGCCAATTTGATCGAATACTATTGGATGCACCCTGTTCAGCTTCCGGGGTTATTCGTCGCCATCCTGATATCAAAATACTGCGCAAACCTGCGGATATTGATAAGCTAGCAGTTATTCAGGCACAGATACTAAGCAGCCTATGGCAAACGCTCAAACCGGGCGGGATTTTAGTCTATGCGACCTGCTCGGTACTGCCCGCTGAGAATGATGACATTATTCAAGCTTTTGTCGACTCCCAGCACGATGCACAAGTAAAGACTATAGAGGCATCTTGGGGTTTAGCCACTAGGCATGGGCGTCAGCTGTTCCCGCTGACCAATGGCAATGATGGTTTTTATTACTCAAGACTTAGCAAGCTCTGATATAGGCAAAGTGGGATAATAATGAAAATAGTAATAGTGGGTGCAGGACAGGTTGGCGCAACACTGGCAGAAAACCTGGCCCGCGAATACAACGATATTACCGTTGTCGATATTAACGACAACGCGCTGCGCGCGTTGCAGGACCGGCTCGATATTCGCACAGTAATTGGTACCGGCTGCTATCCTGATGTACTGGTTGACGCCGGCATTGAAGATGCGGATATGCTGATTGCTGTGACCAACAGTGATGAAATTAATATTATTGCCTGCCAGGTTGCCTACTCGCTGTTTCATACGCCGACTAAAATTGCGCGCGTCCGGGCACAAAATTACACCAATCCCAAATATAAGAACCTGTTGTTCAACGACAAACATATGCCAGTTGATGTGATGATTACACCCGAGCAAGTGGTGACCGACTATATCCGCAAACTAGTCGAGCAGCCCGGCGCACTCCAGGTTTTGGATTTTGCTGATGGCGCACTTCAACTAGTAGCATTGCGTGCTGTCGCAAACAGTCCATTGGTGGGCCAGGAGCTACGTACCTTAAAAGAGCATATCCCTAATGTCGATGCCCGGGTGGCTGCCATTTTCCGAAAAGATGGCGCTCTGTTCCCCGTGGGGGATACGGTGATCGAAGATGGCGATGAGGTGTTCTTTATCGCTGCCAAGAAAAATATTCGCAAGGTAATGAGCGAACTGCGTCGCCTAGAAAAACCCTATCGTCGTCTAATGATTGCTGGCGGCGGTAATATTGGTTACCGCCTGACCAAAGCCCTTGAGGAAGAATACAATATCAAGATTATTGAGTTCTCCGCCAGTCGTGCAGCGTTCCTATCTGAACAATTAAATAGAGCTGTGGTATTAAAAGGCTCGGCGACAGACCAGGAATTACTGCTCGATGAAAACATTGATAAGACCGATGTCTTTTTGGCTCTGACCAATGACGATGAAGTCAATATCATGGCCTCTTTGCTGGCCAAGCGGCTAGGTGCACGCAAGGTTATGACCCTTATCAGCAATCCGGTTTATGCAGACCTAATGCAGGGAGGCGAAATTGATATCGCTATTTCACCACAGCAGGCAACAACTAGCTCGCTACTTACCCATGTGCGCAGAGGCGATACAGTTAGCGTGCACTCACTTAGGCGTGGAGCCGCGGAAGCTATTGAGATCATTGTCCATGGCGACGAAAAAAGCTCCAAGGTTGTAGGACGGGCAATCGGCGATATCAAGTCCCCACCAGGTGCCACATTGGCTGCATTAGTTCGTAATGGCGAGGTCATTATCGCCCACCATGACACCGTGATTCAAAGCGACGACCATGTCATTGTGTTTGTCGTTGACAAAGAAAACACCAAAGCGGTCGAGAAGTTATTTGCCGTTAGCTTCTCCTTTTTCTAGGACTTACTCCCAATGCATATTGCTGTTATTGCTCGAGTGCTAGGCATACTGCTGATGATTTTCAGCCTCACAATGCTGACGCCTATTTTTGTCGGCTGGCTGTTTAACGAACACACCTCCTCTACATTTTTGTCGGCCTTTGCCATCACCTTACTGGTGGGTATGATCTTCTGGCTACCGTCGCGAAATAGTAATGGCGAACTGCGAACCCGCGATGGCTTTATTGTCACTGTGTTTTTCTGGCTGGTATTGAGCACTTTTGGTGCGCTGCCACTGATGCTTTCTGAGTCGCTGCAACTAAATTTTATCGACGCCTTATTTGAGTCAGTCTCTGGCTTGACTACTACTGGCGCAACCGTCATATCTGGGCTGGACGACCTGCCCAAATCAATTCTCTACTATCGTCAACAACTACAGTGGCTCGGCGGTATAGGTATCGTCGTTATTGCGGTGGCCATTTTACCCATGCTGGGCGTGGGCGGTATGCAAATCTATCGTGCAGAAACCCCGGGGCCGGTCAAAGATTCCAAGCTGACACCGCGTATTACCGAAACAGCAAATGTGCTATTTCGCATCTATCTCTCCTTAACTGCCGCCTGTGCATTGGCCTACTGGGCTGCCGGCATGAGTGGCTTTGATGCTATTAGCCATAGCTTCTCTACGGTGGCCATTGGCGGTTTTTCTACCCATGATGCGAGTATGGGCTTTTTTGACAATGGGCTTATTATGTCGATCTGTATATTTTTTATGATCGTCTCTGGCCTTAACTTCGCCCTCCATTATTTAGTCTGGCACAACCGCAGCCTTGGCTCCTACTGGCAAGACCCTGAAGCACGCATGTACATCTATCTGCTGCTAATAGGTGTTGTTATTACCTGCCTATACCTTTACTTCAGCGGCACCTATGGTTGGAACGAAAGTATTAGCGAGGGCATATTTCAGTTGGTGTCGATTATGACCACAACAGGCTTTACCACGACACAATTCAGTGCCTGGCCTACCTTCCTTCCATTTTTCTTAGTATTTTTATCTTTCTTTGGCGCCTGTGCAGGCTCAACGGGTGGCGGCATTAAAATTGGGCGTATGCTAATACTAGGCAAGCAGGTCATCCGCGAGATTTACAGGCTGGTACACCCCAATGCGCTTTTACCGATCAAGATTAGTAATCGCCAAATCCCCGAGCGAGTGGCTGATGCGATCTGGGCATTCTTTGGTGTGTACCTAGCAATCTTTTATCTGATGGTGCTACTGCTGTTGGCGTCTGGCTTGGACTATGTCAGTGCCTGGTCGGCCACGGCCGCAGCCCTTAACAATCTAGGTCCCGGGCTCGGTGCCGTAGCAACTAACTACGCCGATATCGGCAGCTTTGCCAAATGGGTACTGTGCTGGGGTATGTTACTGGGGCGTTTAGAAATATTTACGCTACTGGTACTGTTTACCCCGACCTTCTGGAAAAACTAGAGCCCGTTGCAATTACTGGTTCCATTTTAATTGCTGTTCAATCGCCGTTATCATCATTCCTGCAACATCTTTTTCGGTGGCGGTTTCTATCCCCTCTAAACCTGGTGACGAGTTCACCTCCAACAGTAATGGCCCGGTTTTCGAGCGGATAATATCAACACCCGCCACGGCCAGCCCCATAGCTTTAGCAGCCTTTACTGCCAACCGACGCTCTTCTGGGGTGGGACGCACCACAGAGGCGGTTCCGCCCTGATGAATATTGGCGCGAAATTCACCCGGCGCCGCTTCACGCTGAATAGCCGCAGTGACCTTTCCATTAATCACAAACAAACGTAGATCTTTACCACCTGCCTCTTTAATAAATTCTTGTACCAGCAAATTCGCTTTCACCGCCTTAAATGCATTGATGACACTCTGTGCTGCTTTCTTGGTTTCTGCCAACACCACGCCACGGCCCTGACTGCCCTCAAGTAATTTAACAATCAGCGGCGCGCCACCCACCATATCAATGAGTTCATTGGTATCAATAGGCGAATTGGCAAAACCAGTCAGCGGGATATCGAGACCACTTTTAATGAGTAACTGCAGAGAAAATAACTTGTCACGGGACTGACTGATCGCCAGCGAGCTATTTTGTGCATACACCCCCATGCTCTCAAACTGACGGGTCAGAGCACAGCCATAAAAAGTCGCACTAGGACGAATACGTGGAATCACCGCGTCCAAGCCGGTAATAATATGTCCTCCACGATAATGAACCTCAGGGTTTTCATCATCGAGCTTCATATAGCAGTCTTTGATACTCAAAAAAACCATCTCATGGCCGCGCTCTTCGCCAGCCTCCATCAGACGCTGATTGCTATAAAGTTCAGGGTTTGTTGCCAGTAGAGCAATCTTTAGTCCGGTCTTTTTGGTCGGCGCAATACCATACATCTCACGCAACTCAAGATCACTAATGCGACCTAGATTCATGCTGGATGAGGGGTCTACCAGAACGCGTCCTGCCATTGCTTCACGCCCCAGCAACATGCGATATCCCATGCTGTCGCGATTAGTCAGGGTCAGCTCTATTTCCCAGAACTGCTCGCCAAGACGCATAGGTATCTTTATGACATAGCGTTTTTCACTGGCACCGCTGGTGTTTTTAATGATCCGCCGATCAAGTATTGGCGCTTCACAGCGCAGAGATACCTTGCGATTGTTCTGAAGTGGATGCACATCAAACGAAACCCAAGAAACATTACCGCGCTTGAACGTTTGAATATTAAACGCATGCAGCGCCGATGTCTTGGCCCCGGAGTCAACGCGGACTTTTATAGCCGGAATACCGAGCTGAGTAAGCTGGCACCATTCTTCGCTGCCAATAATGGTCTTTTCTGTTGGCGCTGTATGCATTAGTTTTTTTCTCATCAGGAGCTATTGATTCAGCCCACAATTAAATTTCAAAATAGCTCCCGAGTACAGCAAAATGTTAGTTCATTGAAACAAAAAAAGGCCGGTAAAAACCGGCCTTTTCAATCTATAAACCCAACGCTACTGTTCTTTGCGTGCGCTGTAATATGCCTCTTCCGAAATAGCATGATATGCCATCGCTTGTTTTTTAAAGGCCTTTACTGACTCAGCAATACGACCTGAGATTTCCGAATCCTGTCCCAGCTCATCTAACACCTCCGCGGATAGTCGGCGTAATTCTGCAATCACATCATCAGGTAGCTTCCTGACATCAACACCATGAGTTTCAACCAACTCGACCAAAGCGCTATTATTGCGCGCCGTGTATTCATCTAGCATATCCTGATTAACCGCTCTAGCGGCGCCCTCAACAATGGCCTGCAGATCGTCTGGCAACGACGCATACGCCTCTTTATTAACAATCAGTTCCAAAACGGGGCCTGGCTCATGCCAGCCGGGATAATAATAATATTTAGCCACCTGATGAAAACCAAAGGCTAGGTCATTGTATGGGCCTACCCATTCTGTCGCGTCAATCACGCCGGTTTGCATGGACGTGTAAAGTTCACCTCCCGGCATAGTCACAGACACCCCGCCGGCGCGGGTAATCACATCACCGCCTAAACCCGGGATACGCATTTTCAAACCTTTGATATCGTCCATTGAGTTAATCTCACGATTGAACCAACCGGCCATTTGCACACCAGTACTGCCACCCGCAAAGGGCACAAGATTGAAAGGAGCATAGAGTTCGCGCCAAAGCTCCAGCCCACCGCCATAATGTAACCAGCCATTCATTTCCTGTGCATTAAGGCCGAAAGGTACTGACGTAAAAAATCCCGCGGCTTTAGATTTTCCGGTCCAATAATAGGCAGCGCCATGACCCATCTGGGCAGTGCCTTGAGAGACGGCATCAAATACTTCAAAGGCAGGTACTAACTGGCCGGCGCCAAATACTTTTATGCTAATACGCCCACCACTCATCGCCTCAACTTTTTTAGCAAAGTTTTCTGGGGCACTACCCAGTCCTGGATAATTTTTTGGCCATGTAGTGACCAACTTCCACTTATAGGTCTTTTGCGGATCCGCTGTGCTGGCGGTCTCAGTTTCCGTGGTTTTGTTGCCACAGCTCACTAAGATCAAAGACAGTAGTGCAACCATTACTATGCGCATTTTTTACCCCTTTTTTTTAATAGCCTAGGCCGCGGACAAATTTGCCGATGCCAAAATTAATATTTTTGTGCCAACAGCTTCAAATCTTACGTGCACTCTTGCCCTTGGGCCATTGCCTTCAAAGTTGAGAATAACGCCTTCGCCATATACATTGTGGTAAACCTGCTGACCAAGACCAAATCCCGTATCGCCACCCTCATCGCTTTGTATCGCACTCGCGGCATAACTCGTTGGCCTAGCAATATTGTTTTGAAGTCTGACTTCCTCAATAACCTCTTTAGGAATATCCCGCACAAATCGAGATACGGAGTTAAATGATTCACTGCCATAAATGGACCGACTCTCAGCGAAGGTCAAGTAAAGTTTTTGCATGGCGCGGGTAATGCCCACATAGGCGAGCCTTCGCTCTTCCTCTAAACGCCCCGGCTCATCGATAGACATTTTATGTGGAAATAAATTTTCTTCCATACCGGCAATAAACACCAGTGGGAATTCCAACCCTTTGGCACTGTGCAATGTCATCAGTTGTACCGCGTCCTCATCTTCTTCGGCTTGCCGATCACCGGCATCCAATGCCACTTGATCTAAGAACTGCGGCAACACCGGCAAGGTATTATCCTCCGCTTCGAAATTTCGGCAGGCGCTGACTAATTCCTCCAGGTTTTCGACACGCGCCTGGCCGCGCTCCCCTTTTTCACGGCGATGCATTTCGATTAGACCGCTGTGGGCAATGGCATTCTCGGCTTGCTCTGCCAGCGGCAACTCATCATGCTGGCCACTCATTTCATTAATCAATTCTATAAAAACCGCTATGGCGTTTGTAGCGCGGGCGGCCAGCCGTTTTTCTTTCACCATAAGAACTGCCGCGCCCCACATTGATGTTTGCTGCTCACGCGCTAACGCTCGCATTAGCTCTAACGTACGATCACCAATCCCTCGAGTCGGTATATTAACGACCCGCTCAAAAGCAACATCATCATGACAATTTAACATCAGCCGTAAATAGGAGAGGGCATTTTTAATTTCGAGACGTTCATAGAACCGCTGCCCTCCATAAATGCGATAGGGTATATCGGCCTGCAATAGTGCCGCTTCTAAAACTCGGGATTGCGCATTGGATCTATATAAAATTGCCGCGTCTTCACGACGATTGCCATCATTGCTCCAGCTGTGTAATCGATCGGCAATAAAGCGGGCCTCATCATGCTCATTAAATGCCGCATATAGAGCGATAGCTTCACCTTCACCTGCATCTGTCCAAAGGCTCTTACCTAAACGCTCAGCGTTTTTAGAGATAACGGCGTTTGCCGCATTTAAAATATTGGACGTAGAGCGATAATTTTGTTCTAACTTAACCGTATGAGTGCCGGAGAAATCTCGTTCATAGCTAAGAATATTTTCGACTTTAGCGCCGCGCCATCCGTAGATTGACTGGTCATCATCACCAACAGCGGTAACACCACTGACTTTTCCGGCCAGTATTCTTAGCCAAGCATATTGCACTGCATTGGTATCTTGAAACTCGTCTACCAAAATGTGCTGGAATCGCTGCTGATAGTGATCTAGCACCTCTGGCTTGTTTTTCCATAATTCCAAAGCACGCAACAAAAGCTCAGCAAAGTCGATAACGCCCAAGCGTTCGCAAGTCGCCTCATACTCACGATAGATTCGCAGCATTGTCGCTAAGTAGGGGTCTGCACCTTCCTGAATATGAGCGGCGCGCAGACCTTCATCTTTTTGCCCATTGATCCACCACTGAGCCTGCTTGGGAGGCCAGCGCTGCTCATCAAGATCCATGGCCCGCATCACCCGTTTCACCAGCCGTAACTGATCGTCAGAATCAAGGATTTGAAAATTCTCAGGCAGGCTAACATCACGCCAATGGGCTTTTAACAACCGATGGGCTAACCCATGAAAGGTACCTACCCACATACCCCGCAATGACATACCCAGCAGGTCGTCGATACGTTCACGCATTTCCCGCGACGCCTTATTGGTAAAGGTCACGGCCAATATGCTGTAGGGAGACAGCCCGTCGACCTGGATCTTCCAAGCAATACGGTGAACCAGCACGCGAGTCTTACCACTACCAGCGCCCGCCAGAACCAGCAGATGTTTCTTATCACTGGTAACGGCTTCTTCCTGAGCGGAATTCAGATTATTAAGTATAGGGGTAACGTCCATAGGCCTGCATTCTAGCAACTTAGCGATCAAAAAAGCGGGACGCTGGTAATTTCTTTTCGCTATAGCATCCTAACACTCATCGTTTATGGTCTCAGATAATCGCTATATCAGCTTTATTGCACTTTTTTTACTACAAAACTGGCATTTTTAGCCCAGTTCTTGTAAATTTTTTACATGATTTGATAATGGATTACTTATGAAACCCGCCGAACTCACCCAAACCATTAGCGATACGCTCCCTGCACTGCGCAAATCCGAGCGCAAGGTGGCCGGCTTTGTGCTCAAAAACCCCTTGCAGGTCATTCGCATGCGGATTGTCGATCTCGCTCAAGAGGCGGATGTCAGCGAACCAACGGTCGTACGTTTTTGCCGCGCCGTAGGCTGCCATGGTTTTCAAGACTTTAAGCTTGCCCTTGCCCAACAGCTGGCATCGAGCCCCAGTTACGGACAGATCGCTGTCACCGATACCGATTCAACCCGTGAGTATACCCACAAGGTATTTGACTCGACGGTAGACACCTTACTAAAGGTTCGGGAGAGCCTTGTGATCGAGCGCCTAGATGCCGCTGTCGCCGCTATTTGTGCAGCCAAACGGGTTGAGTTTTATGGCTTTGGTGCCTCTGCCGCTGTTGCGTTCGACGCGCAACATAAATTTTTCCGGCTGCAGATTACCTCTGCGGCATACTCAGATCCTCACCTACAAAACATGTCCGCAACTTCACTTCATTCTGGCGATGTGGTGGTAGCAATCTCACAGTCAGGTCGCACGCGCGCGCTGATTGATTCGATGGAATTAGTAAAGCAGGCCGGGGGCGTTGTTATTGCGATTGCCCCAAGTGGATCTCCCATAACCCGCAATGCCACTATCGCAATTGAGGTCGATGCAAAAGAAGATATTAAAATATACACGCCACTGTCATCGCGAATCGCACATCTTGCTGTGATCGACGTACTCGCGATTGGCGTGGCAAAGAAAAAGGGGCCGCAACTACAGCAGCATCTGCAGAAGCTCCAGGAGGGACTTGCCTCACTCAGAAGCCCCTAACACTCGCAATACTGACCACCGAGACTTAAGGGCTTATAAACCGAATATTAATTGATGGAAGATACGTCCAGGCACCAATGTAAAGGCACCCGCCACGATCAAAGCCCCCACATAAACACCGATCATTGCATATACATGGGCGTTGCGATATCGCACATTGCCCGTTGTTTTAAATTTTCTAATCGCCCAAATGGCATACACCAAAGATCCCAGAGTAAAGGGGATTAAAAGGTGAATATAGCTATACTGCCCAGGCTCTATTTCTTGAATAAATATGGCCGTCGTTGAAACGATTGCAAGCGATATGACCCAAACTCGCCCCATCAGACGATGCGTGACTGTTCCCTTCGCGCTAAAAAATATTACTAAGCCTAGGGCTATCGCAAAGAACGCAATAGTCGCATGAACAATTATAATTTCCATATTGCCCCCAATTGAATTTTTTTATTCGCGTAAATCTTTGTCCTAGATGGTGTAATTGTCCACCAACCGATATCACTATGGGATCTGACTTGTCATAGACAAAGTAAATATCCCTTCTAGCAAATAACCACTTTATAAATAGCAAGCTCAGCACTCAAAATGAAAAAACCTTGGTGTAATTTTTATGTCCTCGTTTACTTCTTTAATTTAACATATGTCGTTATCTCAACACCTGTCATTTGAAGTTGCACAAACCATAACAAAAATCATATCAATAACCATGGCTATTAGCCTTTTTACCGCCTTATTTACTTAGCCGGGGAGTCGTCCATATTGGCTGCCGCTAGTAACAGAAGACCCGCCATAATACCCATATTTTTGAAGAAATTTTGAGATTCATGTTTGACGCTCACGCCTTCATACACATTCCAAAAATCGTGTAAATTAACGTTGATCAATAACACCATCATCGCCAACCCTAGCGAACATGCAACCACCTGTTTGTTCAATAGCAGTAAAATGCCGCCCACAATCTGAGCGATTCCGGCAATGGCTAATAGAATGGGAACCATAACCATATTGTGCGTTTCCATTAGAGATACATGCATATCCCATGATGTGAACTTACCGATGCCCGGCAACAGAAAATAAACGGCCAATAAACCTCGCCCAACGTACATGATGATTTTTTTCATGGTTTAATTCCTACTGTGATTATCATTAATAATTTTTTTGGCTGCCAAATGTTTATGCATAATGATTTTATGTAAGCCCTATCTTTCAAAAGTGAAATCAGACACCTCTATCGAACATCTTTTGTGCTTTATCTGCTCAATTATTTCTATGCGCTGATGCATCCTTTTAAAACAACTGCGTGCGCTCGTACCTGCCTTAGCGGATATGTTTCCACGATGTATTTTAATTCCTGAGCGACTGAGCCAAACGCTTATTTTTCGCCAGCTCATTCCTTCTGCTTTCATAAAAAAGAGGCGTTTAAAGAGCGCTAGTTGCCAAATAGAGTAATTATCTTTGTATGAGAGAAGTCGATTAGTGCAAACCGACACGCGAAACCTGATGTTGTCAAATCTGCATTAGGAATTACTCGACAGTCACTGATTAAGTTTAAACAGTGAATTAGATTTTCCTCGTTGTTTTCAACCTTCTTTATTTATTTTCATAAACTACATTAACATTATTAATTAATGTGTTTGTTAGAAAAATATTATAGTTATTCATTCTTTTATTATATTTTTTAAATTTAAAGAACTCATCCCAAGTTAATTCTAAAATCATGTTTAGCGAATATGAATTATCTAGAACCACTATCAATAAATAATCAAATTTCTTCTCATTGTTTTCAATTGAACTTGGGTTCCAAAAAGAACCTGTCGTCCCTTTTTTTGATCAGACTGTTTTAATACTATAAATTTCTCCATTCTTGCTTAGAGCATCTATGTTTTTGACTGTTATTGAAGCAATGGACAGACTGGGTAATTTAGGATTTTTGCAATAAAACTCTCCTAGTTCACCGACTACATTTTTTGTTCTTAATATTTCTCTGTATTTTAGTTCTTGAAATGCCTCAGAATTGGGGGAGATTAACTTTGCCAGTTCCGAAACGCTCAAATCTTTATAATTCACTGTTTAAACTTACTCCACAGTAACAGATTTTGCTAGATTTCTGGGTTGATCTACATCGGTCCCCTTAAGTAAAGCGACATGATAGGAGAGCATTTGTAATGGCAGTGTATAAATAATTGCTTCTAAGCTTTGGGGTACATGTGGCATTTCAATGACGGTGATTCCCGGCTCGTTAACAAACCCAGAGTCTCGGTCTGCAAAGACAAACAATTGACCACCGCGAGCGCGCACTTCATGTAAGTTAGATTTTAGCTTTTCCAATAATTGATTATTAGGAGCAACGGTAACAACCGGCATATCTTCATCAACCAGTGCTAGGGGGCCATGTTTTAGTTCGCCGGATGGATAGGCTTCAGCATGGATATAAGAAATCTCTTTTAGCTTAAGGGCGCCTTCAAGGGCAATCGGGTATTGTTCACCGCGGCCTAAAAATAAAGCATGGTGTTTATTGGCAAATGATTCTGATACTGCTTCGATCACAGGATCGAGGGCTAATACTTGTCGACTGAGCTCTGGCAATTTATGCAGATTTTGGATAAGTTCCTTTTCCGTCTTTGCGTCCAAGCCATTGTGTTTTGCTAAAGATAACGATAAAAGCTGCAGAGCAACTAACTGTGTGGTAAATGCCTTAGTAGATGCCACGCCGACTTCGACGCCAGCCATGGTCATAAGGGAAATATTTGACTCACGCACTAACGAACTATTGGCAACATTACAGATTGCCAAAAACCCTAGATATTGATGTTGTTTGGCTTTGCGCAGCGCGGCTAATGTATCAGCAGTTTCCCCAGATTGGGAGATGGTAACAAACAGTGTTCCGGTGGGCACCGCGACCTGTCGGTAACGATATTCACTCGCTACCTCTACTTGGCACGCGATGCCGGCGTATTGTTCGATCCAATACTTGGCGACGAGTCCCGAATGGAAGCTAGTGCCGCAAGCAATGATATGTATCGCATTAGTTTTTTTGAATAGCCCATCTGCCAGGTGGCCGAAAATCGCGTCGCGTATATGGTCGTCAGCAATACGGCCAGCAACGGTCTTCGCGAGTACTGTCGGCTGCTCAAATATTTCTTTCTGCATAAAGTGACGATATTCGCCTTTATCCGCGATCTGGTCTTGGTCATGGAGTTCTTGTAACTGGCGCTCAACTTTGTTATCAACGATATCATATATCTGATAACTCTCATGGGTTAGGTCAACTAGGTCCCCCTCCTCTAAAAAGATAAAACGATCAGTTACTTGCCGTAACGCCATTTGATCTGAGGCGATGAAGTGTTCATCTATTCCGACGCCGATGACCAAGGGACTACCACTGCGAGCAGCAATTATACGGGTCGGCTCATCTTGGGAAATAACGCCTAATGCATAGGCGCCGTCTAGGCGGGTGATGGTCTTTTGTACGGCGTTACGCAAATTTTTTTCTGTGGATAGATAATGATTTACTAGGTGGGCAATAACCTCAGTGTCCGTATCCGACTGAAAAATATAGCCTGCGTTGCGCATTTCACGACGTAGTTCACCATGATTTTCGATAATACCATTATGTACAACAGATACGCCGGCCGCGACATGTGGGTGTGAATTTGTCGTACTTGGCTCACCGTGAGTGGCCCACCTTGTGTGGGCGATACCTGTGAAGCCAGACAATGGATTTTGTTCAACTACCGCCCCAAGCTCTGCAACTTTGCCAATGGTCTTGCGGGTTTGTACGGTTTGGTGTTTATCAATAATTGATAGGCCTGCGGAGTCGTAGCCGCGATATTCCAAACGCCGCAGCCCTTCAAGTAGTATTTTATAAACATCTCTTTGGGTGACTGCGCCAACAATTCCGCACATGGATTAACTGTCCTTTTTAGTGGGGCGGTTCCAGCCCGCAATGTTACGTTGTTTTGTTCTGCTCACGGCTAGGGTGCTAGCCGAAACATCCTGAGTTAGGGTAGAGCCTGCTGCTATAAACCCGTGGTCACCAATGGTAACCGGCGCGATGAGGGTGCTATTTGAGCCGATAAACACCCCATCGCCAATATGGGTGGTGTGCTTATTGACGCCGTCATAGTTGCAGGTAATGGTGCCGGCACCTACATTAACGTTTTTTCCCAACTCCGCATCACCAACATAGCTAAGGTGATTTATTTTACTGCCGTCACCGACAATCGCTTTTTTAGTTTCTACAAAGTTGCCAACCTTAGTATTCTTACCGAGCTTGGTGCCAGGGCGAATTCTCGCAAAGGGGCCAAGGATCGTATGGTCGCCAATATAAGACGATTCAATAACGGTATTAGATTTTATTTCAACGCCGTCACCGATAACGCTGTCGACAATATGGCAGTTGGGACCAACACGCACACCTGAACCCAAAATGACGTCACCTTCAAAGAGGCAGTTCACATCAACGAAGTTATCGGTGCCTGCGCTAAGTGTTCCACGCTGATCAAATCGGTTGGGATCTGCCAAGGTGGTACCTGAGAGCATTAGGGTGTCAGCGAGCTGTAACTGATGGGCACGCTCTAGCCGGCTTAGTTGAATGCGATTATTCACTCCTTCGACCTCAGTGGCAGATGCGGGTTGCACGCTGGTGACGCTGTAGCCATTGGCTCTGGCAAGGGCAATAAGGTCAGTTAGGTAATATTCCCCCTGGGCATTGTTGTTGCCAACTTGCGGAAGCCATTCAATTAACTGGCTTGCCCCCAAAGCCAACACGCCGGTATTAACCTCTGTAATGGAAAGCTGCTCTGGGCTTGCGTCTTTCTGTTCAATAATGGCGTCAATCTGACCTGACTGGTTGCGTACAATGCGCCCATAACCCGTGGGGTTGTCCAGGGTAATGGTAAGCAAACTGATTGCATTGGCGCTCACTGCGGTCAACATCTTGCTGATAGTGTCTGGACTTATCAAAGGGACATCCCCATACAAAATAAGGACTCTGGCGCCGGCGCGCAAGTGCGGTACAGCCATTTTGACCGCATGGGCCGTGCCCAACTGGTCTTGCTGCTGAACAATAATGCTACCCGTGCTTGCGATAGCCCGTTCTACCTGATCGGCACCATGGCCGGTAATAACGATTTTTTTGCCGTGGGCCACAGTATCCGCTGCTGTTAAGACATGAGCTAGCATGGGTTGTCCCGCTATTTGGTGCAGCACTTTAGGTACTGAAGATTGCATGCGGGTGCCTTTGCCGGCGGCGAGAATAACAATATCTGTGGTGGTCATGGGCGGCTTTCAAATGCTCCTGTTTCTTACAATTAACAACGTTTTGGTTGTTGTTCACGTTACTGTCAAATGGGCAACAACACAAGCGCTATAGAGGTCAGGTGCAGGGCAGTGCGCCCCGTCAGACTAAATGCTACAAACGAAAAAAAGGGTGGCTAAGCCACCCTTTTTTAAGGCGATCAATTAGCCGCCTAACTTCTTACGTAATGCCTGAACCGTGCGCAGCTGGGCAGTTGATTCCGCTAGTAGGGCGGCAGCTTTGGAGTACTCTATTTCACTAGACTGATTGGCCAGAGCGGTTTCAGCCTCTTTGACTGCTTCCGCCGCCGCGACGCCATCAATATCAGCGGCTCGTACTGCGGTATCAGCCAATATTGAGATAGTGTTCGGCTGCACTTCTAAGTACCCGCCAGACAGATAGTAAATCTCTTCTTCACCCGTTGGCTTTACCAGACGAACCGGCCCCGGGCGCAAATCACTTAACAACGGTGCATGTCCGGCTGTAATACCCAGCTCGCCAAGGGATCCAGTGGCGACAACCATCTCAACCAACCCAGAGAACAGGGATTCATCTGCACTTACAATGTCACACTGAACTGTTATAGCCATGTCTTTATTGCCTTTGCTTGCTGCAATTTATAGGTTTTTCGCTTTTTCTACCGCTTCATCGATAGAACCCACCATGTAGAATGCCTGCTCTGGCAGATCATCGTACTGCCCGTCCAAAATACCTTGGAAACCAGCGATGGTGTCTTTTAACGAAACGTACTTACCTGGAGAGCCGGTGAAAATTTCAGCAACGTGGAAGGGCTGTGACAAAAAGCGCTCAATCTTACGGGCACGTGCTACGGCCATTTTGTCTTCTTCTGATAGCTCATCCATACCCAAGATTGCAATAATATCTTTTAGCTCTTTGTAACGCTGCAATACTGACTGTACGCCTCGGGCGACTTCGTAGTGCTCTGTACCAATAATGAGCGGATCAAGCTGACGTGACGTTGAGTCTAGCGGGTCTACCGCGGGGTAAATACCTTTCGAGGCAATATCACGGCTCAGTACAACGGTTGAATCCAAGTGAGCAAATGTAGTTGCCGGGGATGGATCTGTTAAATCATCTGCCGGGACGTATACCGCCTGAACTGAGGTAATAGAACCCGTCTTAGTGGAGGTAATGCGCTCCTGAAGTACGCCCATTTCTTCAGCCAAAGTAGGCTGGTAACCTACCGCTGAAGGCATGCGGCCCAACAGTGCAGACACTTCTGTGCCTGCTAATGTGTAGCGGTAGATGTTATCCACGAACAATAGTACATCTTTACCCTCGTCACGGAATTTTTCGGCCATGGTTAATCCGGTCAACGCTACTCGCAGTCTGTTCCCTGGAGGCTCGTTCATCTGACCATAGACCATGGCAACTTTAGATTCGCTTGGCGTTTCAATGTTTACAACACCAGACTCCTGCATTTCGTAGTAGAAGTCGTTACCTTCACGCGTTCGCTCGCCAACGCCTGCAAATACAGAAAGCCCGCTATGCTCTGTTGCAATGTTGTTGATTAGCTCCATCATATTAACGGTTTTGCCAACACCAGCACCACCAAACAAACCAACCTTGCCGCCTTTGGCAAAAGGACAGACCAAGTCAATTACCTTGATGCCTGTCTCTAGCAAATCATCGGAGGCTGCCAGCTGGTCATAGGCTGGTGGCTTGCGGTGAATAGCCATGCGTTCTTTTTCGCCGATCGGGCCTTTTTCATCAATGGGGTTGCCTAGCACATCCATGATGCGGCCCAGAGTTTCAATTCCAACAGGAACTGAAATCGGTGCTTGGGTGTTATTAACACCCAAGCCTCGGCTGATCCCTTCAGAGGATCCCATGGCGATTGCTCGCACTACGCCATCGCCCAGCTGCTGTTGAACTTCTAGGGTCAGACCCTTGTCGTCCACTACTAGGGCGTCATAGACGTTGGGTACCTGATCACGGGGAAATTCCACATCGATCACGGCACCAATAATTTGTACGATACGTCCACTACTCATGTCCGGTTCCTCTTAACTAAACCTTAAAATTCGTTGGGCTTTAAACAGCCGCTGCGCCGCTTACAATCTCTGACAGCTCTTGGGTAATCGCCGCCTGACGCGCTTTGTTATAAAGCAGTTGTAATTCATCAATCATGTCACCGGCATTATCGGTGGCACTTTTCATCGCTAACATTCGAGCTGCTTGCTCACACGCTTTATTCTCTACAACACCCTGATAAACCTGAGATTCAATATATCGAATCAGCAGACCATCGAGTATCTCTTGAGCATCTGGCTCATAGATGTAGTCCCAATAATGGTTAAGGCTTGCATCATCCGTAGAAGCCAGCGGTAATAGCTGCTCAACGGTCGGTGACTGGGTCATGGTGTTAACAAATTCATTACTCACCACAAACAGCTTATCGATACGGCCCTCATCAAAGGCATCTAACATAACTTTTACGCCGCCAATCAAATCTGTCACGCTGGGCTCATCACCCACATCTTTAACCGCTGCAACCACATTGCCACCAACAGCGGCAAAGAAACCCGCCGCTTTATTGCCAACGACACAGATATCTACTTGCACATCTTGGTCAGACCAGTCTTTCATCGACTTCAGTGCGGCTTTGAACAGGTTAATATTCAAGCCACCACAAAGACCGCGGTCTGTTGAGATCACAATGTAGGCCACACGCGTGACGTCGCGCTCTTCCAAATACGGGTGTTTGTACTCGGAGGAGGCGTTGGCGATATGACCCACGACATCGCGCATACGCTGAGCATAGGGCTTGCCCAATGCCATGCGCTCCTGGGCGCGGCGCATTTTGCTCGCCGCTACCATTTCCATGGCGCTAGTGATCTTCTGCGTGCTACCAATACTAGCAATTTTCGTTTTGACTTCTTTACCGATTGCCATTTCTTATGCCTATCCGGTTACTCTTTCTTACCAGGTTTGGGTTGCAATAAACTTATCTAGCGCCGCTTTAAAACCAGCCGCAATATCATCGTTATAATCGCCTGACTGGTTGATTTGATCCATCAGATCGCCGTGCTCTGCTTTCATATAAGAGAGTAGCGCGACTTCAAAATCGCCAATCTTGTTCACTTCAACCGACTGTAAAAAACCATTGTCAGCGGCATAAACCATCACACCCATCTCGGCAATACTCTGAGGCGTATACTGCTTTTGTTTCATCAGTTCAGTGACACGCTCACCATGATCAAGCTGAGCTTTAGTCGCATCATCTAGATCGGAGGCAAACTGGGAGAAAGCCGCCAGCTCACGATACTGGGCCAGCGCTGTACGAATACCACCGGACAGTTTCTTAATAATTTTAGACTGAGCGGCACCGCCTACTCGAGATACAGAAATACCTGCATTCATCGCTGGACGTACGCCGGCGTTAAACATATCTGCTTCAAGGAAAATCTGACCATCGGTAATCGAAATTACATTGGTCGGAACAAACGCGGATACATCACCAGCCTGGGTTTCAATAACGGGCAGGGCGGTTAGTGATCCAGTTTTACCTTTCACTTCACCGTTGGTGAATTTCTCTACATAGTCAGCATTAACTCTTGCCGCGCGCTCCAAAAGGCGGGAGTGCAAGTAGAAAACATCGCCAGGATAGGCTTCACGACCCGGGGGGCGTTTTAGCAATAACGAGATTTGACGGTAAGCCCAAGCCTGCTTGGTTAAATCATCATAGATGATTAGAGCATCTTGACCGCGGTCGCGGTAATACTCACCCATAGAACAACCGGCAAACGGCGCCAAGAACTGCATGGCGGCGGGATCAGACGCAGTAGCAGCAACAACAATGGTATGTTCCATTGCGCCGTGCTCTTCAAGCTTGCGCACAACAGCGGCAACCGAAGCCGCTTTTTGACCAACGGCTACATAGATACATTTAATACCTGAGCCTTTCTGGTTGATGATTGCGTCAACGGCAATGGCTGATTTACCGATCTGGCGGTCACCGATAATTAGCTCTCGCTGACCACGGCCGATTGGCACCATAGTGTCGACCGCTTTCAAGCCAATCTGCACGGGCTGATCAACAGACTGACGCTCAATTACGCCGGGAGCAACTTTTTCAATAGCGTCGGTGAGGGCAGCGTTAACTGGCCCCTTGCCATCAATAGGGTTACCCAGAGCGTCGACAACTCGACCCTCAAGTTCTGGACCCACCGGCACCTCCAAGACACGGCCGGTGCATCGGGCTTTTTGTCCTTCGGCCAGCGTTTGGTAGTCACCCAAAACCACGGCGCCAACAGAATCGCGCTCCAAGTTAAGGGCCATACCGTAAATACCGCCATCAAATTCGATCATTTCGCCATACATCACGTCGGCGAGACCGTGAATACGAATGATACCGTCCGAAACGGAAACAATGGTGCCCTCATTTTGGGCTTCTGATGAAACATCAAG
>TARA_B110000046_G_scaffold161074_2_pt1 | contig 27710 bp, 19 predicted proteins | sample TARA_B110000046 | Tara Oceans TARA_B110000046 (sample SAMEA4397157) | marine metagenome | biome: Polar Biome; feature: [DCM] deep chlorophyll maximum layer (ENVO:01000326); material: water (ENVO:00002006), including particulate matter (ENVO:01000060) such as... | depth 40 m
TTGTTTTCTGCCACCATTTTTTGAGCAATTGCTTGTCTATTTTCTTTCGTGTTTATTGGGCCATGTTTTGTAAATCGTTTAATTCCCATTAACATTCCCATTTGCTCATCACCAGAGGCAAAAGCGTTTATTGCGTCTTTTCCATGTTTATGAACTCGATCAGCTGCATCGTAAATGTAAGTCTGCATTATTTTTTCTTGCAGTTCATAATTCAATCCCATAGCTTTCATTTTTTCAACTCTCAAGATCATGGATTCAGATACATATGTTTCCATGGTCATATCTGCAATGTTCATTAACACTTCCTGTTCATTTGCCAATGAAGTAGCCAGGGTTTTTGTAGCGGCACCAGCTGTTAACAAGACCGCTTTTTTGAAGTTAGCAACAGTTCTTTTCTCCGCAGCGTAAGCACCTGAATCATCATAATCGAAATCTGGAATCTCCATTAATTCCTCTGCTACTTTCATAGCAGGCTCCAAAATGTTCAATTCTCCTTTCATTGCTCTTTTTAGAATAATATCAACGGTTAACATTCTGTTAATTTCATTCGTTCCTTCAAATATTCTGTTGATTCGAGCATCTCTGTAAGCTCGTTCCATATCTGCTTCGGCTGAATATCCCATTCCACCATAGATTTGAACACCTTCATCCACAACATAATCTAAGGTTTCAGAACCGTGGACTTTTAACATGGCACATTCTGCAGCATACTCTCTTAATCCTTCTAGCGTGGCTGCTTGTTTGTCCATTCCTTCAGCTTCGTGTGCTTTAATAGTATCTGTAATGTTTTGGCTTAACCTGTATAATGCAGATTCTGTAGCAAATGCTTTAATTGCCTGTTCAGCCAATTTAAAGCGAATAGCGCCATATTTCGCAATAGGGCGACCAAATTGTTGTCTTTCATTAGCAAAGCTAATAGAGCGGCTAATAGCAGCTTTAGATGCCCCTAATGCTGCACCTGCTAACTTCGCTCTACCAATGTTTAGAATATTCAAAGCAATTTTAAACCCTTCTCCCCTTTCTCCCAATAAATTTCCTTTCGGAATTTTTACATCATTAAAGAAAATTTGTCTCGTTGAAGACCCTTTAATTCCTAGTTTCTTTTCTTCAGGATTCATGGTTATTCCAGGCATATCTGCGGTTAATATAAAAGCAGATAAGTTTTCATCGTCTTCAATTTTCGCAAAAACAGTGAGTACGTGTGCAAAACCACCGTTGGTAATCCACATTTTTTGACCGTTAATGACATAGCTTTCTCCATTATCAGAAAGAACTGCTTTTGTTTTTCCAGAATTTGCATCTGAACCAGAACTTGGCTCCGTTAAACAATAACAACCTTTCCATTCACCACTCGCAAGTTTTGGAATGTAGGCCTGCTTTTGCTCTTCGTTACCGTAATACAAAATAGGTAATGTTCCAATTCCTGTATGTGCCGAAAGTGCTACAGCAAATGAATAACCTGCTCCGGTTACTTCTGCGGTTAGCATGGAAGTCACAAAGTTTTTTCCAAATCCCCCTAATTCTTCAGGAACAGAAATACCACAAAGGCCCAATTCTCCGGCTTTGGTAATCTTAGTTGCCATTAACCCTTCAGTTAAAGCATCCAATTCATCTAATTCCGGATATATTTCTTGTTCTAAAAAGTCTTGACAACTTTGAGCAATCATTTTTTGTTCTTCGTTGTATTGCTCAGGAATGAAAATGTCGTTTGCTTCTGTTTCTTTAATGAGGAATTCTCCTCCTTTTATAATTGTCTGATTACTCATGATTCACTTTGTTATAGCATTTCAAATATTCCGGCGGCACCTTGTCCTGTTCCAACGCACATGGTTACCATTCCGTATTTTTTATTTCTTTTTTTCAATTCATTAAAAATCTGAACTGATAATTTTGCACCGGTACATCCTAATGGGTGACCAAGTGAAATTGCTCCACCGTTCACATTCAGTTTTGCAGGATCTAAATTCAGTTCTCTAATAACTGCTAAAGATTGTGAAGCAAATGCTTCATTTAGCTCAATTAAGTCAATGTCATTTAGTGTTAATCCAGCTTGTTTTAAAGCCAACGGGATTGCTTTTACCGGGCCAATACCCATAATGCTTGGGTCCACTCCAGCTGCGGCGTAAGAAACCATTCGTGCAATTGGTTTTAAATTGTGTCGTTTTACCATTTCTTCAGAAGCTACCATTACAAATGCAGCTCCATCCGACGTTTGCGAGGAGTTTCCGGCTGTTACACTTCCGCCTTGAGCGAACACAGGCCGCAGTTTTGCCAGAGCTTCTGCAGAAGTTCCTTTACGAGGTCCTTCATCTTGATCAAAGATGTATGACCGTGTTTGTTTTTTTCCATTATCGTCTAAGTAAACCTGTTCTACTTCAATGGGAACAATATCATCTTTAAAGGTTCCATTTTCATTTGCTTTTAACGCTTTCATGTGCGATTCAAATGCAAACTGATCTTGATCTTCTCTGCTCACATTATACTTGTTGGCCACTTCTTCCGCAGTTAAGCCCATGCTCCAATAGTACGTTGGATTCTCTTTTGCCACCTTCGCATTTGGCACAATTCTCCAACCACCCATGGCAATAGGAGACATGCTTTCAACACCACCTGCAATAATTAAATGACCCATGCCATTTTTTATTTTTGAATCGGCAATGGCAATGGTTTCTAGTCCTGAGGAACAATATCGATTTACGGTCATGCCTGGAACATCAATAGAATTGAGGCCCATTAACGACACTAAACGACCTATGTTTAATCCTTGTTCTGCTTCAGGAGTGGCGTTTCCAACAATTACATCATCAATTTCTTGAGGGGTAATGCTAGAATTGGTTTTCATTAAATGCTGAATAACATTCGCAGCCAAATCATCTGGTCTGGTAAATCGAAGTGAACCTCGGCCTGACTTTCCGACTGCTGTTCTGTATCCTGCTACTATATATGTGTTCATATTTTGTTTTTAATGTAGAGTTAAAAATGTGGAATTAGAAATTCATTTTTCTACTCTTATTTTTAATTTTTTAATTCTTTTTTGCTTTTCATTGTCTTAATAATTGATCCGATGATTCTTATAATTTATTCAATTTCTTGAATTAATTCGTCGCATATAGATTCATTCAAATAATCTGCGCTTTTTAACAGTCTAAGCCAATAACGAGTTTCTCTAGCTTCTTTATAAGCTATTGAGAATTTAAAATGGAAATCTTTTTCACTAAATGCACCTGTCCCTTCTTCAATATTAGCTCCAATAGATGTTCCAGATCGCAGTAATTACTCAGTAAGGGTGAATTTTTTTCGTTGCTTCCTAACATCTCGAATTACCTTAATCAGCTTTACCGAAAAGGCAAAACTTTTATCTCTAGCCGGATTCTTAATTGTTGTCATCCTTTTTCATTTATAATTACTAACTCTTAACTTCCAATTTTTAATTCCGCAACACTTTGCCTTTGGTTACCATGCTTTGCAATCGTTGCAGTGTTTTTTTCTTCATGCACAACTCTATAAATGCTTTTCTTTCTAAATCTAAAAGGTAGCGCTCTGAAACTTCTGTTAGTTCCGATAAGTCCCCACCGGCAAGCACATATCCCAACTTCTCTGAAATGAATTGATCGTGTTCTGAAATGTAGTTTCCACTTTTCATAGAATTGGCTCCAACATATACAATTCCAAGAGCCTCTTGCCCTAAAACTTTAATATCATTGCGTTCAATTGGCTTCGTATATCCTTTGTCAACTAACTCAAGCACTGCTTTTTTGGCTCTAGTTAATTGAAGCTCGCGACTTACAATTACTTCATCAATTCCCCTTCTCAAGTAGCCCAATTCGAAAGCTTCCTCAACACTTGTAGCTACTTGAGCTTGGGCAATGGTTAAAAATCGCTGTCTAAATGCATTAATTCTGATATCACCTTCTTTTAATTCATCAGCTAATCGAAGCGCAAACTCTTTAGAGCCACCACCACCTGGAATTACTCCAACTCCAAACTCCACCAATCCCATGTAGGTTTCTGCGTGAGCAATTACCTTATCAGCGTGCATGGAAAGTTCGCAGCCGCCACCAAGGGCCATTTGATGCGTGGCAACTACGACCGGTATAGAAGAGTAACGAACCCGCATCATGGTGTTTTGAAATTGCTTAATGGCAAAATTCAATTCGTCGTATTCTTGCTCTACGGCCATCATGAAAATCATACCAACGTTTGCGCCTGCCGAGAAATTTCCCCCAGTATTGTACACGACTAAACCTTCATACTCTTTCTCGGCTAGGTCAATTGCTTTGTTGATAGCGGTAATGGTTCCCGCTCCAATGGTGTTCATTTTGGAATGAAACTCTAAGTTTAATATCCTGTCTCCTAAATCGATAATTGTTGCATCATTATTCTTCCAAATGGTGTGTTCAGATCGTAAGTTGTCTAAAACAACAAGCTTTTCTGCTCCGGGAATTCCTTTGTACGATTTGGAAGGGATGTCGTAATAAAGTTTAGTGCCTTTTTCAACCTTATAAAAGGAGTCACATCCAGTGGCAAGCATTTCTTCAATCCATGGAGCAATTTTTTTACCCATTTCTTTCATTTGACCAACAACATTTGATACCCCAAGCGCATCCCAACTTTCAAAAGGGCCCAATTGCCATCCAAAACCGGCTTTAACTCCATCGTCTAATCCAAGCAGTTCATCGGAAATTTCTGGAATTCTAAACGAGATATAACTAAACAAGTCGGTGAAGGTTGTTCTGTAAAATTCTCCTCCTTTATCTTTATGATTGAATAGAACTCTTGTTTTTTCAGCTAAATCATCAATTTCTCTCGCTTTACCGATGGAATCGAATTTTACTTTCTCCTGAGACTTATATTCTAAGGTTTTTAAATCAAGCGACAAAATTTCACTTTTCCCGTCTGCACCTTTAATTTTTTTATAAAATCCTTGACCACTTTTTGAACCCAGCCAATTTTCATCAACCATGTGTTTTACATAAGAGGGTATTTCGTACGTAGCTTTTTTCTTATCGTTTGGACAATTTTCTGCAATACCATTTGCCACGTGCACCAGTGTATCGAGTCCTACCACATCGCAAGTTCTAAAAGTGGCAGATTTTGGTCGGCCAAGAATTGGGCCAGTTAACTTATCCACTTCTTCCACCGTCAGCCCCATCTCTTTTACTGTGTGGAATAAAGACATAATAGAAAATACACCAATTCTATTGGCAATAAAGGCAGGAGTGTCTTTCGCTAAAACGGTCTTTTTACCAAGGTAAGTTTTGCCATAGTCCAGCATGAATTCAACTAGCTCTGGCTTTGTTTTGGAACTAGGAATAATTTCCAATAGTTCTAGATACCTTGGCGGATTGAAAAAGTGTGTACCGAAGAAGTTCGCTTGAAAAGCTTCAGACCTTCCTTCTAGCATAGACTCAATTGGAATACCCGAGGTGTTGGACGAAATAATGCTTCCTTCCTTTCTAAATTTCTCCACCTTCTCGAAAACTACTTTCTTAATATCCAAGCGCTCTACTACTACTTCAATCACCCAGTCGACTTCCGAAATATTTTCTAAATCGTCGTCAAAGTTTCCAAGAGAAACTCGGTTGGCAAACTTATTGGAATACAATGGAGCAGGGGAGGACTTAATTGCTGTTGTGAACGCTTCGTTCACGATTCTATTCCTTACAGCTTTATCTTCCAACGTAAGTTTCTTTGCTTTTTCTGCATCGTTAAGTTCCCTCGGCACGATATCTAGTAGTAAAACCTCTAGGCCAATGTTTGCAAAATGACATGCAATTTTAGACCCCATAACCCCGGAGCCCAAAACAGCAACTTTTTTAATTCTTCTTTTACTCATTACTTATTTGAGTTTTAAATTTTTATATTCCTCTGTTATTTCTGTTATCGAACGCATGGTGTCAAAATATCTTATTAAGTCTTCTTGATCTATGCGTTCAAGCATGTAATGATTGAACTCTTTGACTACTTTGCGAGCAATCTTTTTTTTCTTCTTACCCTTTTCTGTTAGGTGTATTTTAACAGATCTGGCATCCTCGATACATTTCTTTTTGTAAATTAATTTATCCGCTTCCATCTTTTTTAACATACGGCTCAAACTTGTAGCCTTCATTCCCATTAAAGGAGCAATTTTTGTTGCAGCTATTCCTTCATTTGAATCAATATTTAGCAAAGCGTAACCAGTAGCCTGTGTTAAATCAAATTCCTGAGCGATTTGATTGTATAAATTGGAAATTGAGTGCCAAAGAAATTTTATGTGATAATCAATGGTTTCTGCAGGCTTCATGTATCGGGTATATTAATTCTCTACCAAAAATAACAAAAAAAATGCATTTACTATGCATGCATAGTAAAATTATTTGTACTTTTGTTTTGGCAAGAGTTAGTAGACTTGTTAATTGGTTGGTAATTGAAGCAGAAAGGAGATCGAAAGATTTCCTTTCTGTGTTTTGGAAAGTGGATAACGACTTTTAATGTTTAAATTTTGGTTTATATGGCGCTCTGAAAGATGAGCGAAAAAAATCCCCAAGTACAGTTGTACTTGGGGATTTTAGATTTGGGTACTTTACCCTTTAGTATCCGAAGACTTCTTCTAAAGTAAGGTCCTTTACAGGGCCATACTTAGCTAGAGCGTCCACGTTTAAACCATCTTTTTTACCAATAACCATAATGTTGTATTGGCCACCTTGAATATATTCTTGGTGAAATGCTTTTAGGTCAGCCATAGTCATATTTGGAATTGCATCGTAAATGTCTTTTCTCAAATCATGATCAACGCCTCTTTTTAAAGCAGTTTCGTAATTAAAGATTTTAGAAACCTTTGTAATTCTCTCCGTTCTAATTTTCTCTATCGCAGCTTTTTTCGCTAATTCAAAACTTTTTTCAGACTCTGGCATGTTGTTTAACAAATCAGTCATGCCCGCCATAGCTTCAGCAAGTTTATCAGCTTGTGTTCCTATATAAGCCATTGTGTAATGAGATTTAGAGGAATCGCTTGGTGAACGGTAAACAGAATACACTGAATACGCTAAAGCTTTTGATTCTCTCATTTCTTGAAAAACGATAGAACCCATTCCTCCGCCGAAATACTCGTTAAAGATAGCCGCTGCAGCAACTGTTTCTGGGTTATACATTTCTTTCTTAGAAAGCATCATAATCTCAGCTTGCTTCATATCGTAGTCTACAACATAAACTTCAGTTCCTTCATTTTCTTGCTCAACAAATTCTTTAGCTGCAGGAATCGCCTTCATGCTTTCAGGCATTTTGTGATTCTCGTTTAAAGCAGAAACTAACTGTTCTTCAGATTTAGGTCCAAAATAAAGAACTCGGTGTTCGAAATTAGTTAAGTCCTTAATAAGTGATACTAGCTCTTCAGTATTCAAATCATTTAAATCTTCAGTAGAAAGAACATTTTTATAAGGGGAGTTAGTTCCATATTGAGCGTAAGATTGCATAGCGCCAAATAGGATATTTCCTTTGTTCAACTTTGCATCAGATCTAGACTTTAACATGTTTGCAACCATATTTTTTAATGCTTCTTCTTCTGGCGCAGCATTAGCCAATAGGTGCTCGAATAATTTAATTCCTTTATCAAAATTCTCATCAAGACCAGACATGATTACATATGATCTTTCATCACCTGCAAAAACACTAAAGTCACATCCTATCTTGTAAAACTCTTGTTGAATTTCTGAAGGGGTATACTTGTCCGTTCCTAAGAATTTCAAGTAGTCCAAAGCTAAGTCAATTTTAGGGTTATTGTTTTTACCCATATCGAATAAATAGTATAAACTAAATAAACCATTCGTTTCGTTTTTAACCGTTCTTACAGTTGCGCCATTGGCTAATTCAGTTTCGTTGATGTCTTTTTCATAATCTAAGAATCTAGGCTGAATTGGGTCAAACTTCATTTCAGTTAAGTTAGTTAAGAATGGAGAGGCATCTTCTCTGTTTACATTAACCGGAGTAATTTGTGGCTTAACAACAGTGATGTCATTTTCCTTCTCACCATTCTTCTTGTAAACAGCGATGTAGTTATCATTATAATTTTCTTTAGCGAAATTCATAATGTCTTCCTTGGTGAATTTTTTCAATTCATCAATTTCGTTTACAGCTTCTGACCAATCTCTTCGTTGAACGAAAGCGTCAACCATCATGCTAGTTCTACCTCTGTTGTTGTCAAATTGTCTTACTCTACCTAATTTTAAATCGTTGATACAAGCCTCTGGCAACCAATCCGGGAATGCTCCGGCTTTTAAGCTATCAATTTGCGATAGTAAAAGGTCTTTAACTTCTTCAAGAGTTTGTCCTTGTTTAGGGCTCCCTGTCAGCATGTGCGCAGAATAGTCCGTTAAGATGTAAGTGAAAGAACTTGCTCTTTGCACAGCCTGAGCTTGGTTTAAGTTGAGGTCAATAATACCTGCTGTTGAATTCGCTAAAATCATGTCACACAATTGAATCATTTGAGATTCTCGAGAATCAACACCTTCAAAACGATAAGCCATATACATAAACTCTGCATCTGGCCCTGTTACCTCTTTTACAACAGAAGCTTTAATTGGATTTTCTTGCGCTACTTCAAAAGTTGGAACTTTTTTAGATTCGAATGATCCGAAGTGATTTTTTATTTGAGCAATCACAGAGTCAGGATTGAAATCTCCAGCTAAACAAATCGCCATATTATTCGGCACATAATAAGTATTAAAATACTTCTTTATTTCAGTTAAAGAAGGGTTTTTTAAGTGATTAATTGTTCCAATAGTAGTTTGCTGACCATATTGATGCGTAGGAAACAGATTAGACATTAATGTTTCGAAAGTAATGCTGCCATCGCTATCCAAACTTCTGTTCTTCTCTTCGTAAACAGCTTCTAATTCTGTATGGAATAATCGAAGTTGTGGGCTTCTAAAACGCTCAGCTTCTAATTTCAACCACTTTTCAAGTTGGTTGGTTGGAACATCATTAATGTATACCGTTTCTTCTTGCGAAGTGTATGCATTTGTTCCTTTAGCTCCCATTTCAGAAACCATCTTATCATACTCATTTGCAATTGCAAAAGTAGATGCTACTTGAGAAACACTATCAATTTGAGCATACAATGCTTTTCTTACCGCCTCATCAGTAGTTCCTCTAAATACTTCGTATAAACTATCAATTTGGTCTAATAGAGGGCCCTCTTTTGCGTAGTCTAGTGTTCCGTAAACATCGGTTCCTTTAAACAACATATGCTCTAAATAGTGAGCTAAGCCAGTTGCTGCAGAAGGGTCGTTTTTACTCCCTGCTCTAACTGCTATTGAAGTTTGAACTCGTGGAGCTTCTTCATTTACAGAAAGATATACCTTCAAACCATTTTTTAAGGTATAGATTCTGGTGTTTGTAGGGTCATTTTCAACTGTTTTATATGCTTTGTTGTTTGCACTAGAATCAGTTTTGTTGTCTCCGCCTCCACATGCAACCATAAATAACATGGCCGACGCAGCAATAGAGCTTGCTAAGATTGATTTAATTTTCATTGAAATTGAGTTTGTTAAACAATAAGTGGCCAAAGTATAAAATTCTCTCCGGCTTTAAACATATTTTCTGTTAAAAGATAGAATGCAGTGAGATAAGGTTGAAAAATCGCCTTTAAATAAAGTCTAAACTCAATTCGTTTTTCAACTTGAGTAGAGTTGGATTGCTTTCTAGCATTTTTTTAAATTTCTCTTCATCTGTATACGCCTTTCGTGCTTTTTGATCCTTTTCAACTCTAAAAGTTACTTCGATTCCACCATTACTTAGGCTTTTTCGCAAATAATCGTGAATGTCTGTTCGGCGATCCATCAATTCGTCGGCCTGGCTTCTGTTGTCAACAGAAAGCTCTATATGAAAATCGTCTTTTAAAATTGGAGCCCTTGTAATCATAGCAGAGGAAACAATAGAGCTGCCTTCCACTTCACTGTCTTTTATTCGTTCTGCTAATTTTTGCCAAACTACTGTAAATTGTGTTTCGGTATATTCTTCCCTAGAATCTGAAGTATATTCTTGTGCAGCTATTTCTTCTTCAGTTCTGTCAACTTCTCTCGTAAGTTCATTTATGGATAAGGAGGAAGTTGCTGTTTTTTGCTGAGATAGTTTTGCAAATTTACTTTTGAAATTTTCCTTTTTTGATTCTGGAACAGTTGTTTCAGGTGTAGGAGTTAGCGGCGTTTCAGTTTCATTCACTTGAGGTGGCTCTGGCTCACTTTCTACAACCTTTTTCTCCGCTCTAACGTTTGAGTTATACTCTGTTTCTGACTCAGGGGTTGGTGTAGGTTTGTTTTCTGAGGTAATGTTATAGGTAGCTTGAACTTCAGCAACCGATTTAATTAGCCGTTTTTTTTTTTCGCCCTCAGTAGTTGAAGAATTCATGATTGATGCAATTTGCATCAACGAAAGTTCCACCAATAGCCGTTTGTTCTTGCTCGCTCTGTATTCAGTGTCACAGGCTCTACAAATTTCCAATGCTCTTATTAAAAATAATACTGAACACTTTTTAGACTGCTCGCTATATTTTGGTTTGATACTTTTTCCAACCTCTAATAAGTTGATTGTTTGGGGGTCAAGACAGACTAACAGATTCCTAAAGTGAGAAGCAAGGCCGTTGATGAACAAATGACCGTCAAAGCCATTGTGCATTATTTCATTCAATAAAACGAGTATCGCTGGGATCTTTCCTTTAAGTAAGCTGTCCGTTGCTTTAAAATAGTAATCGTAATCCAGAATGTTTAAGCTCTGAATGGTTACTTCGTAGGTTAAATTGTTTCCTGAAAAACTGATAAGTTGATCAAAAATAGAAAGCGCATCTCTCAGCGCACCGTCTGCTTTTTGAGCAATTACATGAAGCGCCTCTTTTTCTGCTTTTATTCCTTCCTTTTCTGCAATGGAAGCCAAGTGCATGGCAATATCTTCTAATTCAATTCTGCTAAAGTCAAAAATTTGACAACGTGAAAGTATAGTAGGAATAATTTTGTGCTTCTCAGTGGTAGCCAAAATGAATATAGCATGCCCAGGAGGCTCTTCTAATGTTTTTAGAAAAGCGTTAAATGCCTGAAGGGATAGCATGTGTACCTCATCAATAATGTACACTTTGTGAGAACCAATTTGCGGTGCAAAACGAACTTGGTCAATTAAGTTTCGAATGTCATCTACACTGTTATTTGAAGCAGCATCTAATTCATGAATGTTCAGCGACGCACCTTCATTAAACGAAGTGCAAGAATCACATTCATTACATGCCTCAATGTTTTCTGTTCGGCTGAAGCAGTTAATAGTTTTGGCTAAAATTCTAGCACAAGTTGTTTTACCAACCCCTCTAGAACCACAAAACAAAAAGGCTTGTGCCAAGTGTTCTGTTTTTATAGCATTTTTTAAGGTGTTTGTAATCGACATCTGACCAACAACAGAGTCGAAGGTGACAGGACGATACTTACGGGCCGAAACAACAAAATTTTCCATAGAATTTTTGATAAACCAAAGTTACATTATAAGTTGGTATCTATTAAATGGAAATAGAAGAATTTAAACACTTGTTGAAAAAAAGTATCGTTTTGAAATATTTCGTATTTTTGCCGACCCAATTTTGGGGGAGAATAACATATAAACAATTATACAATGAGTAATCATTATGAGACTGTTTTCATTTTAACACCCGTTTTGTCTGCAGACCAGGCAAAGGAAACAGTTGCAACCTACAAGAAAATGCTTCAAGATGCCGGAGCAAAAATCCACAATGATGAGCATTGGGGGATGAAAAAATTTGCATATCCAATTCAGAAAAAGTCAACTGGTTTTTACCAACTTTTTCAATACGAAGTAGAAGGCGACTTCATTGCAAAAATGGAACTAGCTTTTAAGCGTGATGAAAAAATCATGCGATTCTTAACTGTGAAGCTTGATAAGCATGCAGTAGAATATGCTAAAGTGCGTATTGAAAAAGTAAAATCTTTCGCAAAAGCTGCGAAGTAAAAACATTTAAAATTAAAAGACATGGCTGAAAATTCATCAGAAATTAGATACCTCAATCCACCAGCGATTGACGTGAAAAAAGAGAAATATTGTAGATTCAAGAAAAATAGAATCAAGTACATCGATTATAAAAACCCAGACTACTTATTACAATTTGTAAACGAGCAAGGGAAATTATTACCAAGAAGAATCACCGGTACTTCTTTGAAATACCAAAGAAAAGTGGCTCAAGCTGTAAAAAGATGTCGTCATTTAGGAATGATGCCATACGTAGCTGATTTGTTAAAATAAATAGGAGGATAGAAAATGGATATTATACTTAAAGAAGACATCGAAAACCTTGGATTTAGAGATGAGTTAGTTTCTGTAAAACCTGGTTTTGCAAGAAACTTTTTGATTCCTCAAGGGAAGGCTATGGCTGCAACTTCATCAAACAAAAAAGTTTGGGAGGAGAATTTGCGTCAGAGAAGTCACAAAGAAGAAAAAGTTAAAGAAGAAGCTTCAAAGACTGCAAAAGCGTTAGAGTCTACAAAGATTCAAGTTGGAGCAAAAGTTGGAGAGGCTGGAAAGAAAATTTTTGGTTCTGTAAACAACATACAAATTGCTGATTCAATTACTGCAATGGGTCATAATGTTGACAAAAAGAACATCAAAATTTTAGGTTCTCAAATTAAAGAGATTGGTACTTACCAAGCTGAAATTAGATTACACAAAGATGTTTCTGTTACTATTGATTTTGACGTAATAGCAGAATAGGCTGAGTTAGTAGATTGTTTGATAGAGGAAGCCTAAAATTTGCAGCAATGTACGTTTTAGGCTTTTTCGTGTTTGATCTTGTAGGACTTCGATACATTTCTTGTACCTCGCAAAACTCAGTCTGATAAGCTGAAGATTTTATATTATATAATGCGTCCCGAAATACCTAAAGGGATAATCAAGGGACTTAATTGCTCTATGGTTTAACTCAAAATAGAATAGTGTAAGGTTAAAGTGAAAACTTTAAACCTTCACCTTTATCTTTTTTATCTACTCGTAGCGCAACGACTCTATTGGGTCTAGCTTGGATGCTTTATAAGCTGGGTAAATACCTGAAAGTAAACCCACAATTAGGCAAAGGAATACCCCTAGAATCATCCATGCCCAAGGAATTATAAAGCCGCCTCCTACGAAGCTACCTACAATATTTCCGAATATAATTCCCAATATAATTCCGAGGAAGCCTCCCAATTGACAAATAACTATTGCTTCAATTAAGAACTGGTATCGTATAGTTGCAGCACTTGCTCCAATTGCTTTTCGTATTCCGATTTCTCTTGTTCGTTCGGTAACTGAAACAAGCATCATGTTCATTAATCCAATAGCAGAACCTAATAAAGTAATAATTGCTATCACAATAGCAGCAATTCTGACAAATGTCATGTTCTCAAGAAATAAGTTTGCAAAACTGTCGCTCTTTGAAATTTCAAAACTTGCTTCTTGTTTGATTTTATCTCCTCTAATAATTCTAAAAGTACCCATTGCTTCTCCTATTGCAGGGTCTAGTTCATTCTGAGTGTTTGCCTTCACGCTAACGGAGAAGGTAGGGTTTGCTTGAGAAAAGTATTGTCTCGCATTAATGATGGGAATAAATGCATTTTTATCACCGCTAAAGCCAATAGAGCTTCCCTTAGTCTTTAGTATACCAATAATTCGATATTTGCCAGGACCAATTGAGATGAGTTTATCGATGGGGTTTTCTTTATTGGGAAATAATTTTTTTTCAATTTCGTTTCCGATAATTACTACGTGGGAGCCATAACGAATCTCAGACTCTGAGAAATTTCGACCTCGTTCTATTTCGTAGCCTGAGGTTTCAAAGTAATTTTCATCGGTTCCAAAAACGAAAATATTTGGATTCGTCTTTTCTGATTGATACTTTAGTGTTGCAAGTGAAGATGCTCTTGTGGAAACAGATACTATAGCGGGGAATTCGTAATGCTCTTTAAAGTCTATCGCTTCTTGATAGCTGATCCTGTTGAAATACTTTCTTTTACGACCACCTTTTTGAAAACCTCCACTGAATCCATAATTTTTGATGGAGAAACTATTGGAGCCCATGCTACTAAAATTGCTTGATATAGATCCGCTAATGGCATCAATAGAGGTGAGTATACCAACTAAGGCAATGATTCCAATAGCAATAATCATAACCGTTAAAATGGTACGAAGCAATTGGCTTCTTACCGATTTTAAAGCTTCTCTAATATTTTCCTTTATCAATTTTAACACAATACAATGGTAATCAAAGTAGGTTAATTTTTATAAGGAATAGTGATGAATGGTTGAAAAAAATAGCCGAAATGCGTAATTTTGCTAACCTGAAAAAATTGTAACTCAAAACATAAAACTATGGCTTTCGACATTGACATGATAAAAGAGGTTTATGCTAGAATGGATGAGCGAGTAAATGCAGCTCGTAAAGTTCTAAATAAACCAATGACTTTAAGTGAAAAAATCTTGTATTCCCACCTAGATGCAGGACTTGCTGCAGAGGTTTTTGAAAGAAGTGAGTCATATGTTGATTTTAAACCAGATAGGGTTGCCATGCAAGATGCAACAGCTCAGATGGCATTGTTACAGTTTATGCAAGCAGGTAAAAAGAAAGTGGCTGTGCCTTCAACAGCGCATGCAGATCATTTGATTTTGGCAAAATTAGGGGCAGACAAAGATTTACAAGATTCAGTCAATAAGAATAATGAAGTTTTTAACTTTCTTAGTTCTGTTTGCGATAAATACGGAATTGGATTTTGGAAGCCGGGTTCAGGAATTATTCACCAAGTAGTTTTAGAGAATTATGCATTTCCAGGAGGAATGATGATTGGAACTGATTCTCATACTGTGAATGCAGGAGGTTTAGGAATGGTTGCAGTTGGTGTAGGTGGAGCTGATGCAGTAGATGTAATGGCTGACATGCCTTGGGAGTTGAAATTTCCAAAACTAATTGGGGTAAAGTTGACTGGTATGTTAAATGGTTGGACTTCGGCAAAAGATATTATTCTAAAAGTTGCAGGTATTTTGACCGTTAAAGGTGGTACCGGAGCTATCGTTGAATATTTTGGAGATGGAGCGAAGAATTTATCGTGTACTGGAAAAGGAACGATTTGTAACATGGGGGCTGAAATTGGAGCAACCACTTCAACTTTCGGTTACGACGATTCAATGAGAAGATATTTATGTGCAACCGGAAGAGCCGATGTCGTTGCTCTAGCAGATGAGGTTGCAGATCACTTGACAGGAGATGATGTGGTTTATGCAAATCCTGAGAAATATTTTGATCAAGTAATTGAAATTAATTTAGATGAATTAACGCCGCACTTGAATGGACCATTTACGCCAGATCTAGCAACTCCAGTTTCAGAAATGAAAGAGAAAGCTGCAGCGAATGATTGGCCAACAGAAATTGAGTGGGCATTGATAGGCTCTTGTACAAACTCATCTTATGAAGATTTGACTCGTGCAGCATCTATAGTAGAAGATGCATTTAATAAAGGTGTCAAGCCTGTTTCGAAATTGGGAATTAATCCTGGTTCTGAGCAAGTAAGGTTTACTGCAGAGAGAGACGGATTAATGGATACGTTCAAAAGATTTGAATCGGTAAGTATTTTTACAAATGCTTGCGGACCATGCATCGGGCAGTGGGATAGAGAAGGTGCAGACAAACAAGAGAAAAACTCAATTGTACACTCTTTTAATAGAAATTTCTCAAAGAGAGCGGATGGGAACCCTAATACACATGCGTTTGTAACTTCTCCAGAAATGGTGGCGGCAGTCGCAATTAGTGGAAAGTTAGATTTTAACCCGATTACTGATACATTGACAAACTCCAAAGGTGAGCAAGTAAAATTAGCGGAGCCAGCAGGTGTTGAATTACCTGCTAAAGGTTTTGATGTTGAGGATAAGGGTTTTCAAGCCCCGGCTGAAGATGGAAGTGGGATGAAAATTAATGTTGCTGACGACTCTAAAAGGTTGCAATTGTTGACTCCGTTTGCTGAGTGGGATGGTAAAAATATAGAAGGAGCTAAGCTTTTAATTAAGGCTTTCGGGAAATGCACAACAGATCATATTTCTATGGCTGGACCATGGTTAAAGTATAGAGGACATTTAGATAACATTTCTGAGAATTGCTTAATTGGTGCAGTAAATGCATTTGGAAAGGTTACAAATGAAGTGGTTAATCAATTGACAGGAGAGAAAGGTCCAGTTCCAACAACAGCAAGAGCTTATAAAGCAGCTGATGTGCCTTCAATTGTTGTAGGTGATCATAATTATGGAGAAGGTTCTTCTAGAGAGCATGCTGCTATGGAGCCAAGACATTTAGGTGCTGTTGCTGTAATAGTGAAGTCTTTTGCAAGAATTCATGAAACAAACTTGAAAAAGCAAGGAATGCTTGGTTTAACGTTTGATACTGAATCAGACTATGATAAGATTTTGGAAGATGATACATTTAATTTCATTGACTTAGAAAGTTTTGCGCCGGATAAGCAATTGATACTAGAATTGGCCCATACAGATGGATCAAAAGATCAGATTAAACTAAATCATACATACAACGCACAGCAAATAGAATGGTATAGAGCAGGATCTGCTTTAAATATGATTCGTAAGTCAATAGTTGCTTGGACTAAATAAATTAAAAGATGGCATTAACAGATATAATAAACAGTGACCTCAAAGAGGCAATGAAAGCTAAAGACAAGTTGAAACTGGAGTCTTTGCGAGCTATAAAGTCAGCGCTTTTATTAGCAGCGACTGAAAAGGGCGCTTCAGAATCATCTGAAGAATTAGAGTTGAAAATGTTGCAGAAGTTGGTTAAGCAACGAAAAGATGCTGCAACTATTTTCACTGAGCAAGAGAGAGATGATTTGGCTCAGCCGGAACTAGACCAAGTTGCTATCATTGAAGCATATTTACCAGAACAAATGAGTGAAGACGAAGTGAAGGCAATTGTTGATGCGGTTGTTGCTCAATCAGGTGCTACCTCAATGGCTGATATGGGAAAAGTGATGGGAATGGCAAATCAAAAGTTAGCAGGAAAAGCTGATGGTAAAGTTATTGCTGGGTTTGTGAAAGCTGCTTTGGCGGGCTAGAGTCTTTGCTTTTTAAGATAGGTTAATTTAAAACGCCTAATTTCAGTTCTTTGTAACTAGAGTTAGGTGTTTTGATTTATTGGAGCTCATTTCCTTTTATACGTTTAGTAATTCCATTTGGCGTTGGAATTTCTATTGGGCTGCACTTTTCACCAGAGCTATCTTCTTTATTTGCAGGGTCCTTTCTAACGATATTTCTCAGCGTGGTAGTGCTTCATTTTTTCAACCGAAGTTTTAAAGCGAATTACTATGCGGGAATACTTGTTACTATTCTTTTTTGTTTTTTGGGCGCCGGTTATTCAACATTATAACACGGCAGAAACAAAAGGGCTAAATGATGTTCCTAGAAATACTGCTTGGCTATGCGAAATCAAATCGGTTAAGCGAAATCAAGAAGGAGTTAAGTGATTGGTGGTTCAAATTCAGAAATTCAAGCATAAAGAATTTTGGGATGACAGTAATTTTAAATTATTGGTTTACAATAATGACAGCACATTTGACCCTCGTTTAGGAGATGTCGTTTCAGGTGAAGGCAAGTTGCTGCCAATGATGGGGCTGCAGAACCCATGTCAATTTAATTATCAGCGGTTTCTGAGCAATCAAAACATTTATCTTACCACCTTTGAAGATGAGTTTGTAAATCTTAAGTCGAACAATTCACTTATTCGTTATGCCTATTCGTTATGCCGAAAGTGCAAGAGCTTCAATTATTCAAATATACAGGGAGCATCAGATTAATGATGAAAATCTTGCCGTATTAGTTGTATTAACATTAGGAGATAAATCGTATCTCGATTCTGAATTACAACAGCAATACGCCGGGGCCGGAGTTATGCATATTTTAGCTGTTTCTGGTCTTCATTTGGGCATTTTTTTTTAATATTCAATTTCTTATTGAGCAAGTTGCCAGATGGTTTAAGCTTTATAATTGTCCGGGCGCTTACTTTACTTTTTGTAATATGGGCATTTGCCTTTTTAGCGGGTTTGTCCCCTTCCGTTCAGCCTGCAGGTTGGATGTTTTCTTTTGTTATTGTCTAGAAATTATTGAAGCGTAACTCGAATGTTTTAAACTCCATTGCAGTTTCAGCATTTCTGCTTCTGCTCATCGATCCAAATAACCTATTTCAACTGGGTTTTCAACTTTCTTACTCAGCAGTAATTGGCATCGTTTTAATGCATCCGATCATTTATAAGTTACTATACTTTTCAAATTTGGTTTTAGATAAAACTTGGAGTTTACTAGTCGTTTCTTTCGCGGCTCAAATAGCTGCATTTCCTTTTACTTTGGCTTATTTTCATTAATTTCCAAACTATTTCCTTTTTGTGAATCTATTCGTTATTCCATTAGCTTTTGGAATAGTGTCAGGTTCCGTTATTACAATTGTTCTATTTCTATTGTTTGGCTCGGATTTCAACCTTGCTAATTTTTTAGATTTTTTATTAACTGTCCTAAATAAATCAATTGTATTCATTACTGAAATCCCTGGAGCCATGTCAGAAGGAATTTGGCTAAATAATTTTTCTATATTTTTTTTCGTTGCCACGATTGTTTCCTTTATCGTATTTATGTATTTTAAGGTACTTCGTGCACTTGTGTTGATGTTGTCTTTTATCGTGGGAATGCAAATTACAGGGCTTCTTTCTTCTTATAAAGGTTTGCAAAAGAAACAAATTACATTTTACGCATTAAAAAACCCAACTTGGAGTGTGGTGGATGGCAAGCAAGCAGAAATTTACTCATTGGCAGGGGAAAAGAGTATGATGAGAAAATAGTAAGGGATCACATGAATTCCATTGGTGTAGAAGCGCTGCAGTGAATCACAATTGAAAAAGGAACAAATAGTGTAATGTCGATCGGTAATAAATCATTGCTTTTATTTCCTGAAAATGGATTTGCTAATGAGTTGCACGGGACAGTAGATTTTATTCTTCAGAGCGGAGATTTTGAGCCATTTGTTTCAGAAGAAAATGTTGTATTCGATTATTTTTATAGGAGCTCAGAAAAACTGACATTTCTACAGGAAAATTCGAATTATTACAACTTTAGAAGGGATAAAGCATTTGTAATGTCATTTTAGTCCTAAGCTAGCCGGCATTAGACGAGTAGAAGAACAAAAATAGGAGCTTTATAGTTATCTTTATGTTTTTAAAAATAAACTGTAGATGAAATCTTCTTTAATCTTTACTACCATCTTATTGGCAGTAAACCTGACTTTTGCTGGACAAGACTTTCAATATCAAATAGTAAAACAAAGGCTCTCTTTGGAGTCTAGCAATATACCAACTTACATTGAGTATTCCGATGAAAAACGACCGGCACTTGCTGAGTTGAAAAGTTTATTTCAGAGTTACTGGAAAGGTGTAGAAGGTTTTGGTTTCTTAGAAATCGGAAAAGAAGTTGATCAGTTTGGCTTTACGCACATTCGGTATGAGCAAACGTATAAAGGAGTTCCAATTGAATTGGCTGAATGGATTGTTCACATCAAGAACAATGAGGTCTATTCAATGAATGGGAAATTGGTAGATAAAATTCCTGGGTCGGTTCAAAATTCAATATCCAAGAAGGCTGCCTTCTCGGCTGCAAAGCGATACGTTGGAGCAAAAAAATATAAATGGGAAATTCCTGTTGAGGAGAAACATTTAAAGTTTGAAACAGGAAATCCATTTGCTACCTACTATCCTGCTCCTGAAATGAAATATATCGGGAAGTCGATGGATTTAAATCCTGGAGATTTACACTTGACGTATAAGTTTAATGTATATGCTCAAGAGCCTTTAAGCAGACAAGAAATCTACGTTGACGCTTCATCAGGGAATGTAGTTTTTGTAAATAACTTAATTCATACAGCAAATACCACAGGAACTGCACAGACTGCTTATAGCGGAACACAAACAATTAAGGTAGATAGTGTAGTCTCAAATTCATTTCTATTAAGACAAACGATTAATGGAAATGGTGTGAATACGTATAATTTACTGAGGGGAATGAGTTATGCCAATTCAGTAGACTTCACAGATGCTGATAACAACTGGAATAATGTGAACGCTTTAAGAGACCAATACGCAACGGATGCGCATTGGGGAGCAGAGAGCACGCACGAGTATTTTCTAGTGAAATTTGGTCGTAATTCAATAAATAATAATGGTTTTGCATTAAACAGTTATTTGCATTATTCAGTTAATTATAACAATGCCTTTTGGGACGGACAACGAATGACTTATGGAGATGGATCTGGGACATCTACACCTTTAGTATCGTTAGATATTGCAAGTCATGAAATTACTCATGGGCTGACAACCTTTACTGCCAATTTGATTTATGCAAACGAGTCAGGGGCTTTGAATGAATCTTTTTCAGATATTTTTGGAGCAGCTGTAGAGTTTTTTGCAAGACCAAATAGAGCAAACTGGTTATTAGGAGAAGATATTGGAAGGGCAATTCGCTCTCTTTCCAACCCAGGTGGCACAGGCTTTAACGATCCCGATACCTATGGTGGAACTAACTGGATACAGACAATAGGGTGTATTCCAACTGCGAATAACGATCAGTGTGGTGTTCACTCAAACTCTGGAGTTCAGAACAAATGGTTTTATCTTTTGACGGTTGGTGGCTCAGGAACTAATACAGCACCAACACCACAATCGTACAGTGTAGCTGGATTAGGTATAGATACAGCAGCAGCAATTGCATTTAGAAACTTAACCGTTTACTTAACACAATCGTCCAATTTTGCCGACGCAAGATTTTATTCCATTCAATCGGCAATTGATTTGTATGGAGCTTGTTCACCGCAACATATTTCCGTTGTGAATGCGTGGCATGCAGTTGGAGTTGGATCGGCATATACTCCAGGAGTTGCTGCAGATTTTACCGCAAACGTAACTCAAGCTTGTGCGCCGTCTTTAACAACCACGTATATCAATACCTCTAATAACGCAACAAATTTTACTTGGGATTTTGGAGATGGAACATTTAGTGCAGCAAGGGAGCCTACTCATAATTATATAACCTTTGGACAGTTTGATGTTTCGTTAATTGCAGATGGCGGAGCTTGTGGAATTGATACAATTCTAAAAACAGCGTACATTGAGGTGGACAGTGCAATTGCATGTGTTGTTATTCTAAACAATAACAGAAATTCTGTTGAAACAGTATGTTCAGGTAAAATTTTGGATAGCGGCGGTAATGCAGATTATGGTCCAAATGAAACCGGAGTTATCGCCATAAGTCCGATTAATGCAGCTAGTGTTACCTTAACTTTTCCATTTTTCGATATAGAAAGTGGTTCCGCAGGTACTTTGTGTGATTACGATGTGTTAAGAGTTTTTGATGGACCTAGTATTAATTCGCCACTTTTAGGTGAGTATTGCAATAACAATATTCCTGGATCAGTTACATCCACCGGAGGTTCAATAACAATTCAATTTGAATCGGATGGAGCAGTAGAAGAAGCAGGTTTTGTAATAGATTGGCAATGTAATTATCCATCTACTTCTCCAGTAACAGATTTTACAATTAGTGAGACTGTTACTTGTGACGGAGAAATTGTATTTGGAGATATTTCAACACAATTACCAACAAATTGGTCATGGGATTTTGGAGATGGAAATACTTCGAACCAACAAAATCCAACACATTATTATACTATTAATGGCACATACTCTGTTAAACTAGTAGCTTCAAATTCGTTCGGTGCAGATTCGACAACTAAAGCGAATATTGTCATAGTTACAAGACCTGCAGTGCCTGCTGTTTCTAATGATTCGATTTGTGTAGGTCAGTCGGCTGCGTTTACTGCCTCAGCTTCTGGAGCCGTAAATTGGTACGCTGCTGAATTTGGGGGAAATTCAATTGCAACTGGAAATACCTATTCAATTCCGAATGTAACTTCCAATACTCAAGTATGGGCGGAAAATTTATTTGTTGCTCCGGTTCAAACGGTTGGTCCAGTTACTAATATCATTGGAGGGGGAGCTAATTTTAACAATTACCAGTATTTGATTTTTGACGTTTTAGATAAAATTGAATTGGTCTCGGTAAGAGTTTATGCAGCAAATTCTGGTAATAGAACGATTGAGTTAAGAGACGCTAATGGCACTGTTTTGCAGTCAGTTTCTAGATTTGTTCCTTCAGGAGCATTCAGGGTTAACTTGAATTTTCAAATAGATCTAGGAACAGATTATCAACTTGGTATTCCTGTAGGAACTACTCCTAATCTGTATCGAAACAATAGTGGTACAAATTACCCTTATACAATAGCAAACAAGGTTTCAATCAAGAGGAGTAGTGCAGGTTCAAATCCTACTGGATTTTATTATTTCTTCTACAATTGGAGAGTTAAAAGTCCTGACTGTTCAAGTGCTAGAGTTCCAGTAAATGCAATTGTAGACACTACATGTAATATTACTTCGGTAACAGAAATAGCGGCGCAGTTAAGCGATATTCAAGTCTATCCAAATCCAGTACAAAATAGATTTACTATTGAAACGGCTAATGAAAGTATAGAGCAGATTAGAGTTTTAGATTTGTCCGGCAAATTGGTATATACAGGTTTAAATAGTAACATGGAATCAAAGCTTTTTGTAAACAGTGGAAAATGGGAGTCAGGAGTTTACTTTATTCAGATATACACTGAAAGTGAAATTTTTCACCAAAAAGTAGTTGTAACAAGATAGTCAAATGAAGACAATATTGTTAAGTCTATTATGCGCTTGCTCATTGGGAGCTCAGGCTCAGTTTTCTGTATTGAACGGAAACGAAGCTGAATCTGTTTTTCCGAGCGCCACTCAGGTTAAGTTGGAAGAAGGAAATTCTTTTCCTTCTTATATAGCGTTAGACGCATCCGCAAATATTTCGGAAGAGTCGTTCTTTACGATGTTAAAGAATCAAACTCTACCTTCAAGTAAGTTCAGTTTTCACTTGTTGAATGCAAACTCTGACCAGCTGGGTTTTGAGCATAAGAGATACCGTATGTATTATGATGGGATTGAAGTGGCTTATTCTAGTCTGTCAGTGCACATTCGTAATAGCAAAGTTATTTCTGCCTCTGGTAATATTACCGCTGTAGTTCCTTCAATTGAAACACCTTCATTAACTGAAGATGCAGCTAAAACGAATGCTTTGAATTCTTTAGTTGCAAACGAATACATGTGGGAAATTGACAAGCCTTCAAACTATTTAGAAAGTGAATTTTACCCAAAAGCGAAGCAAATGTATTTACCAAATTACTTTGAGGGAAATAATACACTTACACTGACTTATGCGTTCAATATTTATGCAAGTCAGCCATTAAATCGGGAACTTATTTTTGTAAATGCGCAAAGTGGAATTGTTCAGTTTCGTGAAAGCTTACTTCACACCGGAGGCGATTCAAAAGGAACTGCGATAACTGCTTATAGCGATACTCTAGGTATTGTAACAGATAGTTTAACAGGATTTTTTAGGTTACGTGACTCAACTAGAGGAGGTGCTATTATTACTCTAAATTCTCTCACCCAAAGAAATTATAATGGTGCAGTGGATTTTATCGACTCTAATAACTTTTGGAATAATTTTAATTCAAGTCGCGATGAGTATGCAACCGATGCCCACTGGGGTACTGAAGCAACTTATGATTATATGCTGAACGTTCACAATAGAAATAGCATAGATAATAATGGTTTTCCATTAGTGAGCTTTGTTCACTACGATCGAAATTATGCGAATGCATTTTGGAACGGAACAGTTATGACCTATGGAGATGGGAATAGTACTTCATCGTTAAGCAATCCATTGGTTTCTTTAGATATTGTTGCACATGAAATTACACATGGTTTAACTGATTATACATCAGATTTAATTTATGCAAATGAGTCTGGTGCTTTAAATGAGTCCTTCAGTGATATATTCGGAACTGCGTTAGAGTTTTATGCAAGACCTAATAGAGCAAACTGGCTTATAGGAGAAGATGTTGGAGGAGCCATAAGAAGTATGGTTAACCCAAATGCCTTTGGGCACCCTGACACATATGAGGGACAGAGCTGGAGGCAAACGAAAGGTTGCATTCCGACAGGCAACAACGATAAATGTGGAGTTCATTCTAATAGTGGCGTTCAAAACCATTGGTTTTATTTATTGGTAAATGGAGGAACAGGAGTAAATGACGCAACAGATAGTTTTGCAGTAGTAGGCCTAGGTATGAATAAGGCTGAAAAGATTGCCTTTCGAAATTTAACTGTTTATTTGAACCCATCATCTAATCATGATGAGGCGAGGTTTTATGCAATTAAATCTGCTATTGATTTGTATGGAGCTTGCTCACTTGAAGTTGAAGCAACCACAAATGCTTGGTATGCAGTAGGAGTTGGAGCGGAGTACGTGAATGTAGTTTCAGCTTCTTTTTCGGCGTTACAAGACACGGCTTTTTGTTACTCACCTGTTACGTTAGATTTCGTTAGTGAAGGTTCAAATATTTCAAATTTTATATGGGATTTTGGCAATGGAGACACGAGTTCTCTCAGAAATCCAACAACTAACTATTTTACGCAAGGAACGTTCGATGTTCAATTAATTGGCGATGGAGGTACTTGTGGATCAGATACAGTCCTTAAAACATCTTATATAATTATAGATACTAGCACTGTATCATGTTCGTATACGTTAGATAATCTTGTTAACACTACTTTAACGGATTGTCGAGGAAGATTGTTTGATTCTGGCGGATTTGGTGGTAATTACGACAATAACGAGAGCGGTTCCGTTTCTATTGCTGTTGCGTCAGCAGATTATATTGAGTTAGATTTTTCTCGTTTAGACGTAGAAGCAGGTGTTGGATTTAATTGTAACCGAGATTTTATAGAAGTTTATGATGGGCCTTCACTGAATGCTCCATTAATTGGACGTTATTGCAAGAATTTCTCACCTTTGAATAACAAGGTTACTAGTAGTTCAAATACAGTTACGATTAGAATGATTTCTGATAATGTCTCAACTGAAGCAGGTTTTATTATTAATTGGGATTGTAAAACTTCGGTTGCAGCTCCTGTAGCTGATTTCTCAATCAATTCAGATTCGACTTGCACAGGAAGGTCTGAGTTTAGAAATCGATCAACTGAAGGTTATTCTTCTACATTATGGAATTTCGGAGATGGTACTACCTCGACTGATTATCATCCAAGTCATAATTATTATGCTGACGGAACATATACAGTAAGTCTAACAATTGCAAATAGCCAAGGATCCAATACCATCACGAAAACAAACGTTGTTACGGTTACAAAGTTGACCACTCCAACTGTGTTGGGCGATACGGTTTGTATTGGAGCTCAAGCAGGCATTAAGGCAAATATAGTATCCACAGGTGTTTGGTTTAGAGACACTACGGCGAGTTCAATTTACTCCGGTGATTCATTGAGTATATTGGGTTTACAGCGTGATACCGTGCTTTACGTAAAAGAGGTTAGTAATAATCCAACTTTTTCAGGTGGACCACTAAATAATATCGGACCCGGATCTTACTCTTCGAGCAACGATTATATTACGTTTGACGTGCATCAGCCAATTCTTTTGAGAACTATGATTTTGTTTTCAAACAAGGCTGCAACTCGAAGGATGGATGTATGGAATAATCAGGGAGAGTTGGTGGTTTCAAAAGATATCTATGTACCCGCAAGCCCGCTAAGGGTCAATATTAATATTGAATTGCAACCGGATTCGAATTATAGAGTTTCATTTAGCGACAGGGACATTAGCTTGTTCAGAAATACGAGTGGGGCAACATATCCATACACGATTTCTAATTTAGTGACCCTAAAAGGTTCAAATAATGGGAATAGTTATCCTTATTTCTACAGATGGGGCGTTTCCGAACTGTCTTGTGAAAGTAATTTTGCAACGGTTACAGCTGTTATTGATACTACTTGTAACATTGTAGGAATTCAAGATAATCAAATAGCAGAAGATCAGGTTTTAATTCGACCAAATCCGTTTACCAATAATTTGTCTGTTGATTATAAGTTTAACAATGACACGTCTGTAGACTTCATCATAAGAGCCACAAATGGACAAGAGGTATATTGTAAAAATGGAATTCAATCTATTGGAGTTGAAGTGATTGATTTAAGTTTATTGACCAATGGAGTTTATGTTTTTACCGTTATTACAGAGGATAAAGTCCAAACATATAAAATAATTAAGTCGAATTAATTTGACTCGATTTATTAGATACATTATAATTGTTGCAGCACGTATTTTACCTGCTGCATCCGTTTTTGGGCAAGATTGTTTAGATTGCAAAGTAAAAAATAGGAGAGTTGGGTTATACTCGGCGGTAGTCTATGGAGTGGGGTTAGTGGGTCTAAATGCGCTTTGGTACAATGATTATCGTTAAATAATGGGTTTTCAAACCTTTAACGATAATCAGGAATGGCTTCAGATGGATAAAGTAGGTCATGTCTATTCAACGTTTAGGCTGTCCAAATTGTCTTACGACCTTTATTCTCATTAAGACGGGAAGAGCAGAAAGCAAGTGCTACTGTATTCAAGTATTTCAAGTTTTGTTTTTCTAACAACTGTTGAGGTTTTTGATGGCTTTAGTAAAGAATAGGGCCTCTGATGGGGACATTTTGCTGCAAACACTTCTGGTATGCCCTTTTTGCAGCTCAAGAGTATTTTTTTAAGCGGCAAATAGTTCAATTAAAATATTCTTTTTATCCAACCGATTACGCAGATCTTAGGCCTAACGTGTCTGTTTCGATTTTATTAGAAAAGGCATTTAAAGATTATAATGGACAAACCTATTGGGCTTCAGTAAATCTAAATGCAATTCACTCCGGTGTGAAACTAAGGTGGTTATCAATAGCTTTTGGCTTGGGAGCAGATCAAATGATATTTGCAGACCAAACTAGCAGTGGATTCAATGGGAATGATTACACCGCAAGGCGGAAGTATTACATTAGTTTAGATGCAGACTGGGAGTAACGTTCAGTTTAGACCACTTTACTTTTAATTAATACTGTAAGTTAGTCAAATAACTCTGGTCTTTCGAGGTGCAGTCGCAGAATTCCTGCCAAGCTTAAACTATCTGTAATTTCTCCCTTTTTAATCATGTTTAGTACTTCGCTTAACGGAACTCTTCCAACCTCTAAATCCTCATCTTCATGAGGGTTAGCCTCGAAAAAATGAAGGTTTTTGGCAGTATAAATAATCCCAAATTCGTCTGTTACTGAATTACTCGTGTGAATGGTTTGTAACTTTTCCCAGCTTTGTGCAACAATCCCCGTTTCTTCTTTTAATTCTCTTTTTGCTGTGGTTAAAGGATCTGTGTTTAGTTTGCAATCGCCTTCAGGAATTTCCCAAAAATAGGTATTTAGTGGAAATCGGAATTGACCTACTAAAAAGGTACAATTGTCTTGATCAATTGGAATTATTCCAACAGCAATATTCTGAAAAGCCACTGTTCCGTATACTCCATGCTGTCCACTTGGGTTTAATACATCATGGTGCTCAACCTTAATCCAAGAGTTTTCATAAACAGTATTCTTTTCCAAAGTCTTCCAAGGATTTTCTTTGTTATTCATGTGCTCTTTTTATCTTTGCATTAAAGGACTAAAATAATGAATCTATCT
>TARA_B110000046_G_scaffold106024_1_pt1 | contig 27530 bp, 19 predicted proteins | sample TARA_B110000046 | Tara Oceans TARA_B110000046 (sample SAMEA4397157) | marine metagenome | biome: Polar Biome; feature: [DCM] deep chlorophyll maximum layer (ENVO:01000326); material: water (ENVO:00002006), including particulate matter (ENVO:01000060) such as... | depth 40 m
GATTCTCACTTACTTTCGACACAGAGTCTTGCTGTGATGAAGGTTGGGTAGATGTTTCAACTGACGGTGGAGTAACTTGGACAAAGTCAATTGACTTAGGAGGAGCTCAGAACTGGTACAACGATGTTCCAAACCAATGGTGGGACGGAGCGAATGTTTCAGGTTCTGGTATTTGGGATTCAACATCAAATGTATTGACAGGAGTTGCAGGATTCCCAAGTGTGAAATTTAGATTTGCATTTAGTTCAGATGGATCTGTAGCTAGAGAAGGATTTGGAGTAGATAATGTTTCTTTAGACATGCCTGTATCAATAGCGGAAGCTAGAAATCAGGCTAGGGTTGCATTTTCAGTAAATCCAAACCCATCAAACGGTTTGTTCACATTGAACATTGAAACTCCTTCAGAGGAGAACTTCAAAATGACTGTTAGAGATGCACAAGGACGAAGTGTTTACAATGCGAACTTTGATGTAAACGGTACATACAGAAATGATTTAGACTTTACGTCTTTCGCGAAAGGTGTGTATTACATGCGAATTCAAACAGAAACTGGAATAACAGTTGAGAAACTGATCATTCAGTAAGAGCACAAGTATTTGATATTATTGGTTAATAATAGATATTTGTAGTAACTATTGTTAACGCAATAGAATCTAAATCCCCTCAAGGCAACTTGAGGGGATTTTTTATTCACTAGTTTTTGATAATTTATAAAGACCAACTTGGAGAATTAGAATTTCAGGGAACTCCAAATCTTAATGTGATTAGAGCAGAGATAATTTATTCGATTCAGATCGGCCAGAAAGTGTCTTTAATCGATGCTAAAAAGAGAATAGAAAAGAGTAGCTCAAGGTATGGTAAGCTCATTAATAATGGAGAAAATCTTTAGAATGCTGAGAGTTCGTTTGTAGATGAAGCAAACTGTTTACACCAAAGATCCATGAAGAGAATTACGTGGTTTAAACCCTCAAATAAGTTCCTATAAAAGGCAATAGGACCATTGTTAACCCTTGAACTCCTTCAGTTTCATTTCTGTACCATCCCAAACACCGAAAGTGTTGTAATTGATCCATTCTCCTAGGTTAATGTACCTAGAATTTTCTCCCACTTGAAGGTCTAAAGGTAAATGCCGGTGTCCAAAAATGAAATAATCTACGCGTTCTTTTGTTAAGTGTTCCTCGCAATATTGCACCAAAAATTCAGCATCGTCTCCTAGGTATTTTTCATCGTCTCCTCGATCTGCTTTACGACTTCGTCCGCTCCAATAATCAGCCATCCCAATTCCTAAATTAGGATGAATTCTAGCAAACAGCCATTGGCATACTGGATTCGAAAAAACTTTTTTGATGAATTTATAACCGCAGTCCCCCGGGCCTAAACCATCACCATGTCCAATGAAAAATGTTTTACCGTTATATGTTTTGGCAATGGGTTCTCGATGCATGATTACTCCCAACTCATGTGGCAAGTAATCAAACATCCACATGTCGTGATTGCCAATAAAAACGTGAACAGGAATGTCAGAATCACAAAGCTCTGCTATTTTTCCCTGCAATCTAATAAAACCTTTTGGTATTGCTTTTTTATATTCAAACCAGAAATCAAATAGGTCACCAACAAGATAAATTTCTTTAGCGGTCGTTTTAATGTCATCTAACCACCGTACTATTCTATCTTCTCTAATTCTACTTTCTTCGTAATTAGGCGCACCTAGATGAAAGTCTGAAGCAAAATAGATATGTTTGTTTTCTGGGTTCAAAGGTTAGTCAAGCACTTCGGCTAATTTTTGTTGCAACGCTGCGCCTCTTAGGTTTTTGCCAATTACTTTTCCTTCGGCATCAATTAAAACGGCAAAAGGAATACTAGAAACGCCATAATCTTTAGCGGCAACAGATTGCCAGAATTTTAGATCACTCACATGAATCCACGTTAAATTGTCTTTTGCAATAGCATTCACCCATGGACCTTTTGTTCGATCTAAAGAAACGCCATAAACGGTAAAACCCTTGTCTTTATATTTTTGATACGCCGCAACTAAGTTTGGGTTTTCTCTTCTGCACGGTTTACACCAAGAAGCCCAAAAATCAATCAAAACCACTTTTCCTTTTAGAGAGGAAAGCGCAACAGGTTCTCCATCTGGATTAGGGAGGTTAATTTCTGGAACTTCAGAACCAACAGTAAATCGACTAATAGAAACTACTTTAGTATGAAAGTTGGTATAGAAAGGAGATGTACTATGTTCTTTAGCTAAAGTTTTGTCAACCTTAATATAATACTCGGTTTCCGTGTCAGGCATTTGCTCAATTACAGCTAAGTTTGAGAACGATTTTGGATTCCTGTCAATTAAAGCTTTTAGCGTAGTCACCTTTTCTTGTTCAATTCCTGCAAAACGAGCACGCAACACTGCAATCATGGAATCTCGCTGAGGGGAGTTTGCATAGGGCTGAAATTCCTGGTCCAAGGCTTGGGTTTGCATCGCATTGTTTCGAAGAAAGTTATTCAAATCTCTCATTTGAACTGCATCAACAGTTCCTTCTATTTTTAAATCGGCCAACTGATTAACATCACCTGAAACGGTAACTGTTTCGCCAGTGGCTAATGGAGTAACAAGTGCAAAGCTATTACCGATGGTTATTCGGTAGAAACCTTTCCTCTTTGGCTCGTAATCGAATGCAAAAGAGCCATCAGCAGCAACAACTGCGGTATCAACCGGGCCTGCTTTTGGCTGTAATAAGTCAATAAGGTACAATTCTGGAAGGGTTAAACCTGCGATTTGACCTTTTAGGATTACTTGTTCTTTCTTCGCAGGTTCGCTTCCGCATGCCAATAATAGAACACTGATGCAAAAACTTATGGTTATAATCTTGTGCTTCATCATAATTTAATTTTCTAATTTTTTTCTTAATAAGTTACTTGTTACTTTCGGGTCAGCCTTTCCCTTTGATTCTTTCATCACCTCTCCCATGAATAAGCCAAGTAGGTTTTTATTTCCAGCTTTATAGGCTTCTACCTTATCAGGGAATTTTGAAAGTGCCTGATCGATAAAGCCATCTAATGCTCCTGTATCACTTTCTTGAATCCAATTGTTCTTTTCCGCTAACTCTTTAGCAGAAAGCTCCGGATGCTCCATGAGTGCAGGAAAAACTTTCTGGTTGGCGATGGAATTGTTAATGGCACCACTTTCAATTAAATCAATCAGATCGGCAATGTGTTTGGGAGTAAGTGGAAAGTTTTTAATTTCTATAGCATTCTCATTTAAATAAGACTTTATAGCTCCCATCATCCAGTTTGCCGCTGCTTTATAGCTTGTTGTTAATATAATTAATTCTTCATAATACAAGGCAAAGTGCTTGTCCTCTGTTAAAACTTCGGCGTCGTAATCTGAGAGTTTTAAGGTAGAAGTGTATTTTTTAATTAACTCATTTGGCAATGCAGGTAACGTTAGCTTTACTTCATCAACATACTCTTTTCCCACAAAAATAGCTTGTAAATCAGGCTCCGGAAAATAACGGTAGTCATGAGCCATTTCTTTACTTCGCATGGTTTTTGTTTCGCCAGTTACAGCATCAAATCCCATGGTTTCCATTTTTATTTCTCCTCCTGCCTCTAATACTTCAACTTGTCGTTTAGCTTCGAATTCAATCGCTCTATACACATTTCGAATGGAGTTCAAATTTTTTGTTTCTGTGCGTTCACCAAATTTTTTGGCACCTTTTAGTCGCACTGAAACATTGGCATCACAACGCATAGAACCTTCTTCCATGTTGCCATCACAAATTTCAAGATAACGCACTAGTTGGCGAACTTCAGTCAAGTAGTCATACGCCTCTTGAGCTGAACGTATGTCCGGCTCAGAAACAATTTCAAGCAATGGAACCCCGGCTCTGTTCAAATCAATAAGGGTGTGAAAAGGGTCTAAATCGTGAATACTTTTACCAGAATCCTCCTCCATGTGAATTCTTGTAATTCCAATATCCTTTGTTCCATCACCAAACTTTACAGTGATTTTTCCTCTTGTGCATAACGGAGTTTTATCTTGAGTTATTTGATATCCTTTAGGTAAATCAGCGTAGAAATAATTTTTTCTTGCAAACTGATTTTCATAAGTAATAGCTGAGCCAACAGCCAATCCTAATCGAACACCATAGAGTAAAGTGTTTTCATTAAACTTTGGAAGTGTTCCTGGATGCCCTAAAGTAATCGGGTTAATGTGGGTGTTAGGTAGCGCTCCAAACTCTGCTGAATCTGCAGAGTAGGCCTTGCTTTTTGTTTGCAATTGAGCATGTATTTCAAGCCCTACAACCATTTCGTACTTATCGTGAATTTCTTTTGCTAACATCTTGTTCAAAATTACCAATAATCGTTTGGCTTAAGAAGCCAAAAACTTAACCATCTCTTTAAATAAAATACTGAACTTGGGACCAGACTTTGCCGCCACTTCTTGAACTTCTTCATGCGAAATTTCTACAATCTTTCCTTCCACTCCTAAGTCAGAAATAACCGATACCCCAAACACCTTCATACCGCCGTGAACCGCTACAATTGTTTCAGCTGTGGTGGACATCCCAACCGCATCTGCCCCTATTACTCTAAAGTATTTATATTCTGCCGGAGTTTCGTATGCAGGTCCGGGTGTCCCTGCATAAACTCCATAATGCAATCCTAACTTAAACTGTTCGCTGATTTCTCTCGATTTTTCAATCAAATCATGATTGTATGGTTCGCTCATGTCTGGGAATCGAGGGCCTAATTCATTGTAATTTTTCCCTCGAAGTGGGTTGTCTGGGAACAAATGTAAATGATCAGTTAGGACCATTAAATCGCCAATTTCTTGTGCTGGATTAAGTCCTCCGCTCGCATTTGAAAGTAAAACGGTCTCTACTCCCAGAGCTTTAAATACTCGCACCGGAAAAGTTGTTTCTTTTAAGCTATAGCCTTCATAATAATGAAACCTACCCTGCAGGGCAATAACAGGAACACCTTCTAGCGTTCCTAAAATTAATTTCCCCGAATGACCCTCTACCGTTGAAACGGGGAAATTCGGAATTTCACTATAGTTGATGGTACATTCAGACACAATTTCTTCGCCAAGATTACCTAATCCAGAACCTAAAATAATTCCAATCTTAAATTCTAAATTGGTTTTGCTTTTTATATAATCAGCGGATTTTTGAATACGATCTAACATAACGGTCTATTTCTTCAGAAAAACTTAACTCTTGGTGTTCGTGAAACTTAATTTCTATAGGAATGCTAAAAACTGGAACTTCATTAAACTTAGAAGCATCAAATTTAACAGCATCTTTTTCAGTAATAACAATTGCTTTTTTAGAATTAAGCAGCTTGTCGAGCTCACCGGTAATGTTTTTATAATCTCTAGTTTGGTAGTAATGATGATCCTTAAAATAAAAACTCCGAACTTCTTTTGAATACCTTTTCAAATACAATGTTAAGGATTGAGGATTGGCGATAGCGCTAGCCAATAAAACTGCTCTTGAAGCAAATTTCGGATTCTCATTGGCAATATTAATTGCCGCTGGATTTAGAGGTTTCGCTTCTTTATAATTGATGTAGGAGAAAAAAACTTTTTGATACGGTTGAGGGCTGAGACTCTCTGATATTATTTTTCTTTCCAAGGGGGAAATCACTGAAGGGCTTTTGGTGACGATGATGATATCTGCTCGCTTAGCACCAGACTTCCATTCCCTTAACCTGCCTGATGGTAAAATATGATCGTCTTTATAAAGTCTGCTATAGTCTGTTAATAAAATATTTAGGCCTGGCTTTACGCTTCTGTGCTGGAAAGCATCATCTAATACTATGACTTGAGGAGGGTTGTCCAACTTTCGGAGTTGTTTAATTCCTTCTCTTCGTTTTTCAGCCACAGCCACCCTAACATCCTTAAATTTTCGAAAAATTTGAAAGGGTTCATCTCCTATTGAATTTGCATTTTCTTGAGCGGTAGCCAGGCGGTAGCCTTTTGTTTTTCTGCCATAACCTCGACTTAAACTCGCACTCTTAAATGATTTTTTAAGGTGTTTGAGAATGTATTCTGTATGAGGCGTTTTACCCGTGCCTCCTAAGTTTAAGTTGCCAATACTGATAATTGGGAAGTCGTATTCTTGTGATGAGAAAACTCCAGTATTGAAGCAAAAATTTCGCAAAGAAATAACAAGACCATAAAGCAAGGAAAAAGGCAATAGAAGAATTTTTAATATTGAATCCACTTTTTGTTTGCTCGTAAATGTACAAAACTCCTTATTTAAGTTAAATTTATAGGCTTAAATCTCGATTACTTATGAAGATTTCTACAATAATAAATCAATTGGAAGAATGGGCTCCAATTTCATTGCAAGAATCGTACGACAATTCAGGCTTACTAGTTGGTGATCTCACTGAGGATATAAATGCTGCTCTGCTATGTTTGGATAGCATAGAAGAGGTGATTGAAGAAGCAATAGAAAGAAAGTGCGGAATGGTTATTGCGCACCATCCTATTGTTTTTTCTGGAATAAAATCGTTAACCGGTAAAAACTACATTGAACGCACACTTGTAAAAGCCATTAAAAACAACATCGCTATTTATGCCATTCATACCAATCTGGACAATGTAAAAAATGGAGTGAACGAGAAAATAGCAGAGAAAATTGGTTTGCAAAACCTGGAAATATTGAGTCCGAAGTCAGGAAAGTTAAATAAGCTAGTATTCTTTTGTCCATTAAGTGCCTCTGAAAGTGTAAAAACAGCCTTGTTTAAAGTGGGAGCAGGCACTATTGGCGATTACGATTATTGCAGTTTTTCAACGGAAGGGGAAGGAACGTTTAGAGCTGGTCCGGATACTAACCCTCGTGTTGGAAAAATTGGCGAAATGCACCGAGAAAAGGAAAATAGAGTTGAATTAATTTTTCCGGATAACTTAAAAAGTTCACTTATAAACACGTTGAAAGAGAATCACCCTTACGAGGAGGTAGCCTACGACATTTATACTCTCGAAAATAAATGGGCTGAAGTGGGCAGCGGAATGCTGGGAGAGCTCAGCGAGCCGATAGATACCCTCCAATTTTTGGACGGTGTAAAGAATGATTTAGGAACTGCCTGCGTGAGACATACTAAAGTGCTACAGGAGAACGTGCAGCGAGTTGCTATTTGCGGAGGCTCTGGTAGTTTTTTGTTAAATGAAGCCATTGCGAAAAAAGCGGATGTTTTTATTACCGGTGACTATAAATACCATCAATTCTTTGATGCCGATGATAAAATTGTAATTGCTGATGTCGGACATTTTGAAAGTGAGCAACATACTCCGGAGCTAATACAAGAGTATCTTCAAGAAAAAATACCTAATTTTGCAACCTATTTGTCTAAAGTAAACACAAACCCTATTAATTATAGATAGCATGGCTAAAAAAGCTAATAGTGAAGCAACAGTTGAGGAAAGATTACAAGCATTGTACGATTTACAAGAGATTGACTCAAAAATTGATAAGATTAGGACCATAAGAGGAGAATTGCCTTTAGAGGTTCAAGATTTGGAAGATGATGTAGCTGGTTTAGAAACTAGGACTGAAAAAGCCGCTCAAGGAATTAAGACCTTGGAAGATGATATTTCTGCAAAGAAAAATCAAATGAAAGAGTCTCAAGCCGCAATTACTAGGTACAAAGAGCAGCAGAATAATGTTAGAAATAACAGAGAGTACGATTCCTTAACTAAAGAAATTGAATTTCAAGAACTAGAGATACAACTTGCTGAGAAAAGAATTAAAGAGTTCCAATTAGGAATTGAAAATAAAACTGAAGCAAATGCATCTGATGTTGAGAAATTAGCGACGACAAAAGAGCAGTGGGAGCATAAAAAGAACGAATTAGCTGAAATTATTGCGGAAACAGAAAAGGAAGAAGCTGATTTGGTAAAGCAATCAGACAAGGCAGAAAAAGTAATTGAAGAAAGACTTTTGACTGCATACAAGAGAATTAGAGGAAGTGCAAGAAATGGCTTGGCTGTAGTTCCAGTATTGAGAAATGCTTGCGGAGGTTGTTTTAACAAAATTCCACCACAACGTCAACTAGACATCAACATGCACAAAAAAGTAATTGTTTGTGAGCACTGTGGTAGAGTTCTAATTGATCCTAAAATGGCTGGAATTGAAGAGGTAGTTGAGGAAAAGCCAAAAAGAAGAACAAGAGCTACAAAAGAGAAATAAGTGTAGCACAATAATATTAGTAAAAAAGGGACTCATCTGAGTCCCTTTTTTTATGTCAAAATTTCCGTTGCTACACGAACCTCAAAACGTTAAATTTGTAAATCTTTTAAAGAAAATTTATGCAAGATCAAATTCCTTACAAGCCAAAAAACAAAATTAGAATTGTAACAGCGGCTTCTCTTTTCGATGGTCACGATGCTGCCATTAACGTTATGCGAAGAATTATACAATCTACGGGAGTAGAGGTAATACATTTGGGTCATGATCGAAGTGTGCAGGAGGTAGTGGAAACAGCCATTCAAGAAGATGCTAATTCAATTGCCATGACTTCCTACCAAGGAGGGCATAACGAGTACTTCAAGTACATGAAAGACTTGTTGGAAGAAAATGGAGCAGGACACATCAAGATATTTGGTGGAGGTGGAGGAGTTATTCTGCCAGAAGAGATCAAAGAATTGCATGATTACGGAATTACGCGAATATACTCTCCAGATGATGGAAGGGAGCTCGGTTTGCAAGGTATGATAAACGATTTAGTTCAGCGATCTGACTACCCAACCGGAGCGAATTTAAAAGATGAAATCAATCACATTGTTGAAAAAGACAACACTTCAATTGCTCGATTAATTTCTGGAGCGGAAAACTTTCCTGACGAAAGTGCTTCAATATTAGCCGAGGTTCACAAGATGGCTGAAAAGGTAAATACCCCCGTTTTGGGAATTACCGGAACAGGAGGCGCCGGTAAATCATCTTTAGTGGATGAATTAGTTCGTAGGTTTCTGATTGATTTTCCTGAGAAAACGATTGGAATTATATCGGTTGACCCTTCAAAGAGAAAAACCGGAGGGGCTTTGTTAGGAGACAGAATTCGAATGAATTCAATAAAAAATGACAGAGTATATATGCGCTCATTAGCGACTCGTCAATCTAATCTTGCGTTGTCGAAGCACGTTGCTGAGGCAGTTTCAATTTTAAAGGCTGCTCAGTTTGATTTAATAATACTAGAAACTTCAGGCATTGGTCAGTCTGATACAGAAATTACGGAGCACTCAGACATGAGTTTGTATGTGATGACTCCTGAATTTGGTGCAGCAACGCAATTGGAAAAAATTGACATGTTGGACTTCGCAGATATTATTGCGATTAACAAATTTGACAAACGAGGCTCACTAGACGCCTTGAGAGATGTTAAGAAACAGTACCAAAGAAATCACTTATTGTGGGATGCTAAAGATGATGAATTACCTGTATTTGGAACCATTGCTTCTCAATTTAATGATCCGGGAATGAATCGCTTATATAAGCGAATTATGAATATTTTAGTGGAGAAAACAAATTCAGAATTGAGATCTGATTTTAAGATTTCTGATGAAATGTCTGAAAAGATTTTTGTAATTCCCCCTAGCAGAGTTCGTTACTTAGCGGAAATTGCAGAGAATAACAGGAGTTATGATGCTTGGTCTGAAAAGCAAGCTGAGGTAGCTCAAAAACTTTACGGAATTCAAAAGTCGGTTGAAAGTATTAAAGAGCTTGAGCTTGAGGATAAAGATCGATTACTAAAAGGGCTTCAAGAAACATTTGAAAAAATGAGTTTGGAGCTGGACCCGAAGAATTTAAAAGTAATTCTAGATTGGCCTGAGAAACAAGAGAAATTTAAAAATCCAATTTACACGTTTAAGGTCAGGGATAAGGAAATTAAAATGGAGACTCATACCGAGTCTTTGTCCCATTCTCAAATTCCTAAAGTTGCCTTACCCAAATACCAAGCTTGGGGCGATTTATTAAAATGGAATTTACAAGAGAACGTTCCCGGAGAATTTCCATACACCGCAGGGTTGTTTCCTTTTAAGCGAAAGGGAGAGGATCCAACAAGAATGTTTGCCGGAGAAGGGGGGCCTGAAAGAACCAATAGGAGGTTTCACTACGTTTCTTTGGGTATGCCTGCTAAACGTTTATCGACTGCATTTGATTCTGTAACCTTATACGGTCAAGACCCTGCAATTCGACCTGATATATTTGGTAAAATTGGAAATGCCGGTGTTTCCATTTGCTGTTTAGACGATGCTAAAAAACTGTATTCTGGTTTTGATTTGGCGCATAATATGACGTCTGTTTCTATGACGATCAATGGTCCGGCAGCAATGTTGCTCGGGTTTTTCATGAATGCTGCCATCGATCAGCAATGTGAGTTTCACATTCAAGAAAAAGGAATAAGAAAAGAGGTAGAAGGTAAAATTGCGTCCATTTATAAGACGAAAGGAGTAGAACGTCCTTCCTATCAAGGACCCTTGCCAGAAGGAAATAACGGTTTAGGATTAATGCTTTTAGGAGTTACCGGAAATCAGGTTTTAAGTGCTGAAGTATATGAAAGTATTAAGAAGAAGACGATGTCAATCGTTCGAGGAACAGTTCAAGCAGATATATTAAAAGAAGATCAGGCTCAGAATACCTGTATTTTCTCTACAGAGTTTGCGCTTAGATTAATGGGTGATGTGCAAGAGTATTTCATAGAAAATGCTGTTCGAAATTTCTATTCCGTCTCTATTTCAGGTTATCACATTGCTGAAGCAGGGGCAAACCCTATTACGCAGTTGGCATTTACTTTATCTAATGGGTTTACCTATGTTGAGTATTATTTGAGCCGAGGAATGGACATTAATAAATTCGGTCCAAACCTGTCTTTCTTCTTTTCAAATGGAATAGATCCAGAGTATGCCGTAATAGGAAGAGTTGCACGTAAGATTTGGTCGAAGGCGATGAAGTTGAAATACGGGGCGAATTCTCGTGCTCAAATGTTGAAGTACCACATTCAAACTTCAGGCCGCTCGTTGCATGCCCAAGAAATTGATTTTAATGATATTCGAACGACATTGCAAGCACTTTATGCTATTTACGATAATTGTAATTCATTACACACAAATGCTTACGATGAGGCAATTACTACTCCTACTGAAGAGTCAGTAAGAAGAGCGATGGCAATTCAACTAATTATAAATCGAGAATTAGGTTTAGCGAAAAATGAGAATCCAATTCAAGGCTCATTTATCATTGAAGAATTAACTGACTTAGTGGAAGAAGCCGTATTGACGGAGTTTGATAGAATTACAGAACGGGGTGGTGTTTTAGGTGCAATGGAAACGATGTACCAACGAAGTAAAATTCAAGAAGAGAGCTTGTATTACGAAGGTTTAAAGCACAGTGGAGAATTCCCGATTATTGGGGTAAATACCTTTTTAAGCTCTAAAGGTTCTCCTACGGTAACTCCTGGAGAAGTGATTAGAGCAACGCAGGCGGAAAAAGACTACCAAATTGGCATGTTGGATAACCTTCAAAAAGGAAATGCGGAAGAGGCACAGGAGCAATTAAGAGCGGTGCAGAAAGCAGCAATTCAAAATGACAACCTATTTGAAGCACTAATGGAGGCAACAAAATACTGTTCTTTAGGTCAAATTACCGATGCCATGTTTGAAGTTGGCGGACAGTACAGAAGGAATATGTAGAAAACACGAAGGAATTTTTAGCAGTATTAATTGTAGCATTGATAATAGCTTGTTCTAACCCTAAAGAAAGAACAAACGAAGCACAGGGTGCCAGTCAAGAAAATAGCAAGATTAAGGAAGTGTTAACTGATGCTTAAAAGTTAGTAGTATGCATAAAGAAAGCCCATCATAAAAACTTACTTGCACTAAACGAAGCAATTCAATTTGAGTTGAAACTTGATTTCGGGGATAAAGAAAGAATGAATGGAAGGGTGTATTTATTGACTGTCGGGAGTAAAATTAAAATTGAAGATGCTACAGGTTTGAAGTATTGGGACGGAAATAATGCCATGGTATTGCCAAATGAGGAGAACAACGAGAAAGCGCGTTTTGACTTGTTGACCTGGTCTTATTTTTTTACGGCACCATACAAATTAAGTGATCCTATAGTGAAACATGAGTTTCTGGGCAAAAGTCGTTTAGGAGATGCGGATTATGAAGCAAATAAAATGACTTTTGAAAAAGGCATTGGCGATACACCGGAGGATTGGTGCATTGTTTACAAGGGCAATAACTCCGATTTGCTAGCCGCTATGGCGTATATCGTAACAAGCGGGGAGACAAGTATTGAAGAGGCTGAAAAAGACCCGCATCTAATTACTTATAAAGGATATACTGAAGTTGAAGGCATTCCTTTTGCAACACAATGGAATTTTTGGACATGGAACGAAGCTGGGGAAATGAATAAATTGCTCGGAAGGGCTACTGTGAGTAATATTGAATTTACAAAAAAAGCAGGAGACATGTTTCAGCTCACTGCTTCTGTGGACTATGAATAGTTGCCGCTTAGTCTAACCCAAGCATCCCTTCCATTAAATATTCGTCTGCTGGTTCATCGCAAAACCAAATTCCAAATAATGCCTTTTTGAAATCTAGACTTGGTATAGTTGTTATTTTTTTACCATTCTTGTAAATCTCCGTCCCAGAATCTTTGATATAGGCAATTACGTAATGGTCACCAATTTTAATTTCTTCTTTAAATGAAGTTTTGAATAGAGCTATTTTTGCTTTAAATGGATCTGTATTGTGATTTGTAGAGTTTTCAAAACCTTCATCCATCGCGGCTAACATTTTTTCTGAAGTAATCATACTAGAGACAATGTCTAAGGTAATTGCCATTGATTCATCGTTATTTATTACCGCCTTGGAGTCGCTTTTTTTTGTATTCAAATACAAGGCGCCAACGTATAAATCGATAAAGAACTTTTCTCGAAGACCTGCACCATTGAAGTTTAATGTCGTTGAATGCACTTCAATTGTTTTAGCCGGGGTTACACCAGAGACTTCAGTTTGTGCCGAGCTGAGTTGAAATGCTAGAAGAATACTGGCGGCAAGAATTAATTTTTTCATCTGTTTAGTTTTGTCTAAAATAGGACTTTTCGCTACTGGACCAATAAATGTACCACAATATTAAATTCATTGTAGTTAGTTCATTTTCTAGGATTACTGAATTGAGATCCATAATCGAAATTAGGTGTTTAAATTTGTAAGTGAAAAAGATTTATTTACCTCATGATTAATAACAAAAAAGTAGTCGTCGTTATGCCGGCATACAATGCATCTAAAACTTTGGAGCAAACGTATGCTGAAATTCCTTTTGATATTGTAGATGATGTCGTGGTTGTTGATGATTGCAGTAGCGATAATACATCTATAAAGGCTAAGGAGCTGGGAATTAATCATGTGATTCGCCATGAAAAAAATACCGGTTATGGAGGTAATCAGAAAACTTGTTACAAGTATGCATTGAACTTAGAAGCTGATATAATAATTATGGTTCACCCAGATTATCAGTACACTCCAAAGTTGATTCCCAGTATATGTTATTTAATAGCCAACGATGTTTATCTTGTAGTTCTTGGATCAAGAATTTTGGGCACCGGAGCATTAAAAGGGGGGATGCCACTTCACAAATACATTGTGAATCGAATTCTGACATTCATTCAAAACATTTTAACCGGAGCTAAACTTTCTGAATATCACACAGGTTATAGAGCTTTTTCTAGAAAAGCGATATTGGCTATAAACTATCAAGAAAATTCAGACAATTTTGTTTTTGACAATCAAATGCTTTCTCAGCTGATTTACAAAGGGTACGAAATTGGTGAAGTGAGTTGCCCAACAAAATACTTTGATGAGGCTTCATCCATTAATTTAAAAAATAGTTTCATTTATGGATTAGGGGTCTTAAAGGTTTCATTACAACATCGTTTGCAAAAGTGGGGATTGCTCAATAGTTCGCAATACCGATAGGTGAGCTCTTATTTAGTGTCTTGACATAAATGATTAGAGTCAATAGAATTGAATCATCCAGCTTAAATCTAATTAGACTTAACGTTTGTAGTTTGGAAATGGCTGTTTGAAAAATTAACTTTGCCATCCAATTTAAAAAACAATATTATATGTCAAATGCACTATTTAATCCGCCAGTAGCGATTAATGAGCCAATATTATCATACGCTCCTGGAACCCCAGAAAGAGAAGAATTACGAAAGACTATAGCTGCTTTTAGAGCGCAACAGATGGATATCCCAATGTTTATCAACGGGAAAGAAGTAAGAACTGGAAATGCGGTTAGTATGCATCCACCTTATGATCACAAGCATAATTTAGGGCAATTCCATAAGGGAGATGGATCTCATGTAAAAAGTGCTATTGATGCTGCTTTAGCTGCTCGTCAAGCATGGGCGGATTTACCATGGGAACAAAGAGCTTCTGTATTCTTGAAAGCTGCTGAACTGGTAGCCGGACCTTACCGTCAAAAATTGAATGCAGCTACTATGCTCGCGCAATCAAAAAATCCTTTTCAAGCAGAAATAGACGCTTCTTGCGAATACATTGACTTCTTAAGATTTAATGTTGAATTCATGAGAAAAATTTACTCTGAGCAGCCAGCATCTTCTGATGGTATTTGGAATAGATTGGAATACAGACCACTTGAAGGTTTTATTTTCGCAATTACACCATTTAACTTTACGGCTATTGCAGGAAATTTATGTGCGGCTCCAGCGATGATGGGAAATGTTGTGGTTTGGAAACCAGCTGAAGCTCAGGTTTATTCAGCATGGGTATTAATGGAAATTTTCAGAGAAGCAGGCTTGCCTGATGGCGTAATTAATCTAGTTTATGCCGACGGTCCAGAAGCTGGAGATGTGGTGTTTAATAACCCTGACTTTGCAGGTTTGCATTTTACCGGTTCAACAGGCATTTTTCAGCATTTATGGAAAACGATTGGAATGAACATAGGAACGTACAAGTCGTATCCAAGAATTGTTGGAGAAACGGGTGGTAAAGATTTTATTATTGCTCACCAATCTGCAAATGCAAAAGAAGTAGCTACTGCCATAACCAGAGGTTCATTTGAATTTCAAGGTCAAAAATGTTCTGCAGCAAGTAGAGCTTATATTCCTGCTTCGATGTGGGAAGAAGTTAAAGGTTATGTTGTAGCTGATGTAGCGTCTATTAAAATGGGTTCTCCAGAGGATTATAGCAATTTTGTAAACGCAGTTATTGATGAAAGAGCATTTGATAAAATCGCAGGTTTTATTGACGGCGCAAAAGCATCAAAAGATGCTAAGGTAATCGCAGGTGGAGGTTATGACAAGTCGGTAGGTTACTTTATTGAGCCAACTGTTGTTGTTGCCAGCGATCCAAAGTACACGACCATGTGTGATGAGATTTTTGGACCTGTAATTACAATTTACGTTTACGATGACGCTGACTTTGAAGCTACTTTAAAATTAGTAGATGATAATTCATATGCATTAACAGGAGCTATCTTCGCGAAAGATAGACATGTAGTAAACCGCATGTGTAAAGTCTTAGAGAATGCAGCGGGAAACTTCTACATTAATGATAAACCAACGGGTGCAGTAGTAGGACAACAGCCTTTTGGAGGAGCTAGAAAATCTGGAACCAATGATAAAGCAGGAGCGATGCAAAACTTACTGCGTTGGGTATCTGCAAGAACAATGAAGGAAACATTTGTTCCTGCAACTGATTATAGATATCCGTTTATGGGGTAAGTGAAATTTTTATTTGACTAACAATCGCCTGTTGATGTAATCAGTAGGCGATTTTGTTTTTATACCGTTTGATTAAGCAATTTTATGGTATGGATTTTAATCGGTTGAAAATACCTTCGTTTTTAAAAAACAAATACGCATTTACTGCTGCGGTGTTTTTGATTTGGATTTCTTTTTTTGACGAAAATAATCTAATAACCCAGTATCAGTACCATGCAGAGTTAAGTAAGCTGCAAGAGGAAGAGGTTTTTTACCAAGAAGAGTTAGTGAAAATTCAAGCCAGTTTAAAAGAATTGCAGACCAATCCTACGACCTTAGAAAAGTTTGCACGAGAAAAGTACCTCATGAAAAAAGACAATGAGGAATTATTTGTTATCGTGGAGGAAGATTAATTATTTGATTGGCAACACTTTTGTTGAAACTTCTCCAAAACCTACGCGCATTCCATTTTTCTTGCAAAAACCTTTCATAATTACGGTGTCATGGTCTTGAATGAATTTGCGTTCCACTCCATTTTTTAGAGGCACAGTTCTAGATCCTTTCCAAGATAGTTCCAGCATGGAACCAAATGACTGTTTGGTAGGACCACTGATGGTGCCTGAAGCATATAAATCTCCTGCATGAATATCGCAACCATTAATGGTGTGATGCGCCAATTGCTGACATTGATTCCAATACATGTGCTTGTAGTTAGAATTACAAACCGTTGAAGCTTCATCTCCTTCAGGTTGAATTTGAACTTCCAAATTGATGTCAATGTTTTTATTTCCAGAGTATTCTAAATAAGGGAATACTGCAGGGTCTTGTTTTGGACCTGCAACTCTAAAAGGTTCTAAAGCATCCAAAGTTACAATCCAGGCAGACATAGAAGAGGCGAAATTTTTCGCTAAAAAGGGCCCCAATGGCACATATTCCCATTTTTGAATGTCTCTCGCTGACCAATCGTTAAACAAAACCATTCCAAAAATATAGTCATCTGCTTCAGCGGTTGAAATGCTTTCTCCTAGCGGCTTCCCTTCGTAAGTAAAAAAACCCATTTCTAGTTCAAAGTCCAATAACTTACAAGGCCCAAAAACAGGTGGTTCATCGTCTTTTGGCCTTTGTTGCCCTTTAGGTCGATGAATTTCCTGGCCCGACAAAATGATGGAAGAAGAGCGGCCATGGTAACCAACTGGAATGTATTTCCAATTTGGTAAAAGGGCATTGTCAGGATCGCGGAACATGGTGCCCACATTTGTTGCATGCTCAATGCTAGAATAAAAGTCAGTATAGTCGCTAATATCAATTGGCATTTCCATAGTAATGTCGCTTATTGGAATCAACGCTTTTTCTACTTCGGCTTGATGTGTTTTGTTAACAAGAACTTCTTGTATTTTATTTCTCAATTTTCTGGTACCTGATTTGCCTTTTTTCATCAATGGATTAAGTTTATTAGCGTTGAAATCGCTTTCATCAAAACCTAGGTTGGTAAGAATCCCAGCCTCAAAAAGTACGATTAAATCTATGGCGAAATCACCAATTCTGCTCGCTACTTTTTCCTTATTGTGATGGTTAATAATCCCAAAAGGGATGTTGTAGATGCTAAAATCAGAAGAAGAATCTACTGGTATCCAAGATTGTTTAAGCTCGCCCATAGTCAAGAAATATTTTTTTAGTTTGAAAGAGTAAAGGTAACGGATTCAAAATTTCTTACCCTAAAACTGCAACGGAAATTATGTTTTTTTCGTCTTTGCTAAATAATTACTAAAAAGCTTTGTTTCATTTAATCTGCTTTGGTTAAATTAGCAAGCTTAATTCACTGTGACATTAAGTGTAAATACTTATGGAAAAAATATTTTACTCCCTGATTTTAGGTTCATTTTTGTTGATTGCTGGTGAGTCGGCTAAGGCTCAGCAGCCTGGAATTACAGATTTGTTTTGCGAAGACTTTGATTCATTGGCTATCCAATGGTCAACGATTTCTGGTTCTTTTGGTGTTATTAATCAAGTTCCTTGGTTTTCGGTTACTGATGTTACAAAAAGTGGAAGTTCAGGAGCCGCAGCAGATACAATAAGTCCGCGGAACAATTCTTTTCTTTCGACCCCACTTATTGATGTGTCAGGGTATACTTCTATCAGCCTTTCTTTTGATCAAATATGCTACATTGAAGGCTTAGATGCTGCAAGAGTTCAATACCGTTATCACAATAGTGGACCTAATTGGACTGATGTTCCCGTTGCGAACTACAATGGACCCTCAAGATATGACCAAACACTTCCTGGTATTCCAAACAACAGACCATATAAGTTTGATAAGAACTCGCAAGCTCCCGGTATTTGGAATGGCACAACCAATAATTGGGTTTGGGATGCTGGTAATTCTGCAAATGCATGGATTCGAGAAGATTTTAACATGACCTCTCTTGTGGCAGCAATGCCTGCTAGTGCGAATGATTCAATTCAATTTAGATTGCTTTATGAAGATGACCCTGCTTCACTAATAGGTAGAGCTGGAAGTCACATATGGTATGTAGATAATTTTTGTGTGAAAGCAGGTAACTGTGATTTAGTTCCGCCGATAATTACCTTCTCAGACCCTCCTATAAACTATCCAACTAGATATGAAAATAGAGTATACTTAAATGGCCCATGGATTTTTGATGGTGTTGTTACTGACAACAGAGGTCAAGTGGATACAGTTTATGTGGCATATACTGTACTTCGAGAAAATATAACTTCTCCTATTTGGGATACAGTAATCGTAGATACAGCCGGAGCTAATAGATTAGCAGGTGGTAACTTTAGATCTATCATTCAAAGATTGTTACCGAATGGAGATACGATTTTTGCTGGAGATTCTGTGATTTGGAAGTTTGAAGCAATTGACGGTAGTGCCTGTCAAAACTTTGCACAAGATCCTCCACGGGCTGGAAGTTTTTCACGGTTTTTGGTAAAACCTAATTTGCCACCATCTTGTAGAGATGCTGATATATTATATAATTTCCCTTACGTTGAAGATTTTGAAGGACAGCCATTTAGAAGGTCAACAACATTTATTGGAGATGGATGGTCAAACGTTACCGGAGATTTCCACAACTGGTGGGTAGAAAATCAACCTTCTTCACCACAAGGTCAGTATAGAATTTTAACGGACTACCCTGGTGGTGGGAATTACTTATATGTGGAGTCTTCAAAGATTCAGGGCGGTAGTTATAAAGACAGTTCAGCGTTCTTATTATCCCCTTGTTTTGATTTCACAGAGTTGAGAAATGGCGTGGTTCGATTTTATGCCAATACTAATACGCCTACTATTACAGACTCCATAAGGATAGATATTTTTGACCCTACACCGGTTCCAGGTTTCCCAAATGGGCAGTTCAAAAAAAGTGTTATCCCTTCAGTGAAGGGAAACAGAGGAAATAATTGGCTCCCTTACGAGTTTTCCACATTCCCGTACAGACAGTTTATTACACAAATTAGATTTATTGGGACGCCTTCAGGAAACGGCGGACTAAACGATATGGCGATTGATTCGTTCAAAATTATTCCAGCTCCATTGGTAGATGTAAGAGCAAATGAAATTATTGTTGAGCCATTCGTTCCGAGTCGAGGGAATGCCCTAAGACAAGAAATGATTGTGAACTATCAAAATTTAGGGATTGCTGCTGCAAGTAATTTTACCATTGGTTATTCAATAAGCAAGAATAGCGTAGAAGTATTTAGAGTTGATAACTATCAGCCAAATGAAACGTTAATTCCGGGAGAGAATAGAAATATCTCCTTTGGACTAGACCCTGCAAGAACTTATGCAGTTCCTTTGGGTCAGTATACAATGGAAGCTTGGGTTACATATCCGGGGGATTCTATTCCACCGAACGATTCAACACGATCAAATGGGAGAGGATTATTTCTAAAGGACGGGAATAAGTACATGGATAACTTTGATGGTGATACCTTATGGACGGTTTTTGTGGATGAAGATTCTACAACTAACAATTGGGAGTTAGGTACACCAAACTATGATTATACGTATTCAGCATATTCAAACTCTAATTCGTGGGATATCTTATTAGGAAGAGGTTATTCTGGAGATGGAAAAACAACTTCTTTGTTATCACCTTTCTTTGATTTTACGACGGTTGATGATGCGATTGTATCCTTTATCAATAACAGAGACATTGACCTGCAAAAGGATGGTGTCTTTATCGAATACTCTTTCGATAGAGGACTTACTTGGGATTCATTAAGTGGTCTTGGTGATCCGGGAAGAATAAAGTGGTATAACTCCTTTATTTCGGCAGGTGGTTTTGGAGGTGCTCCCGTATTTGCAGGAACTACCTATTGTTTTGGTAATACTTGGGCAGGGTTTTTAGAGAGTGAAGTGCAATTGCCTGCATTCTTTAATAACAGACCTGAAGTGCTATTGAGGTTTACTTTCTTCTCAGAAATTGGAGGGAGAGGAAATGATGGAATGTCTATTGATAACTTCTTATTGTATGATCCAGATCCGCTTGATTTGCAAGTTCAGCATTTTGTGAGTCCTACTTCTAGATGTGACTTGCAGCAAGATCAAAAAATAAAAACAATCATTAAGAACAGAGGATTGAATACGGTGACTTCGTTTTCTATGGAATATACGGTGATAAAGCCGGACAATACTACAGAAACGAAAACAGATGTGATCAATAGAACAATTGCTCATAGAGATACAATTCATGTAACTTCTCAATCTACTTTTGATATGTTTGGTTACGGAGATTATCGGGTACAGGCGAAAGCTGTTTTGCCGAATGATTTTTGTGGCATTAACGATACCTTAATTAGAACGATTGAAAATGTTGAAGGTTGTAGCTTGTTATTTAAGATTGAAACTTCTAATGTAGTGAACCTACAACAGCCTTGTGATTCTTCCGTTTGGAAATTCAATTACTCATCTAGCGATGGTAGAAGTTATCAGATTTCTAGGTCATACAATGACCCTCGAACACTTATTAATCTGCCAATCGGTCGTATTAACACTAAAATTGAAGACCTTTTTATCTGTATGAAGAGTGATTCTGATGTTGAATTTAGATTGGATGACAAGGATAGTTTGATTACAAATTACTCTTTCATTGCCTATGATGGCCAAAATGATACAACACTTTACCGTGAAATCATTGGTGGTCCTGATTCGCCAATTCAGCGTTTTAAATGGGTATGTCCTCCGGAGAGATCTGCTACACCGATTAGAATAATTTTGGATAACGATAGAATTCAACTGCCAACAGAAAAAAATTATGACGTTGCAGTTCGAGTGCTAAACAACGGACTTGATAGTTTAGACGGGTTTAGGTTGTATTTCCAAATTGATGATCAAGCGCCTATTGAGAAAATACAGGTACACCCTGCGCCTAATGAATTAAGATACAACAGATCGAGAAATTATCGTATTGGTTCATTGCTTTTAACTGAAGGTGCACACATTTTAAAAACGTGGACAACTTTGCCAAATAATCAACAAGATTTAAGAGTTTCTGATGATACGTTAATATTCCCTTTTGTAGTGATGAGCACAGTGCCAAGCAGTATGTATGGTGGTTCAATTACTAATCCTAATGATCCAATGAATTCTGATTCTTATTGTGATAATTTTGATGATCCAAATGGCAGTTTTCCATGGATAGCTGCTAACCCATATACGTTGTCTCAGTTTAATAAGGTGTTTGACTTTGGAAGTCCATCTTCTCCAAATATTAATGGTGCTTCTAGTGGGTCAAATGCATGGGGAACCAGACTTGATACCAATTATCTGAATAATGAAGAAGCAATGTTATTGTCTCCATTATTTCCGATTATTAAAGACTCCTGTTATAAAATTAGCTTCAGACACAACTTTTTCGTTGAAGACTCAATTCACGACGGAGGAACAGTGAGAATGTTAAACGGAAAAGGCACGGGTAATATTCTCGACTACTCAGACGATTTTTGGGACCAGGTTGGAAGTGTTTCTATAGACGATACGCTGTCATTAAATCCATTGCGAATACGAACAAGAGTGGTAACTCCTTTAGGCGATACTATTTTTGCAGAGCAAAATGGGTGGTACAAGACCCGTCATATTCTTTCTATTCCTGATAATACAAAGAACAGTGGTTGGACTGGTAATTCAAATGGATGGCAAACTGCCGAAAGTGTTCTTAGACCAACAAAGTCATTTAATACTGCTTTAATGTGGCGATTTGAATCTGATGGATCTAATGTTAGTGACGGATGGGTAATAGATGACTTCTGTATAGAGCAATTACCCCCATCTTCGTGTTATCCTGTTTCGGTGGTTGAAAACAACATTGCGATTGATGCAGTATACTTAGGACAGAATATTCCTAACCCTGCTAGCGGAAATACAGTTGTTCCATTTTACTTACCAGAATCAGGTAATGTAGAGTTTACGGTTGTTAATATTTTGGGTCAGCCAATTTATTTTGAATCTCAAAATAGGCCAAAAGGTGATGGTTTCATTGAAATTGAAACTCAAAATATTGCTGGAGGTATCTACTACTACAATTTAGTGGTTGATGGTGTTCCATTTACCAAAAGAATGGTGGTTACTAAATAATAAAAATTAACAGGACCTTTTTGGTCCCATTTTTAAATACACGCCTTATGAAAGTTTTTATATTTATTATTTGTTTCGTTACAGCTTTAACCGCTTCGTCACAAACTGTGCTCTTTTCTGAAGATTTTGAATCAACTCCTATTTCGATGTCGGATAACTCAACAGGTTCAGCCTCTTGGTCTATCGGTTCAACATTTCAAAATGGAGGATTGAATTCAGATTCAGCAAGAGTGGTACAAGGAGATACCTTGATTATAGAGTCTAACGCTTTTAGCACAATGGGTTTCACGTTTGTGAATTTATACTTTAGCCAAATTTGTAAAATTGACTTTTTTGATCGAGGAACAGTTGAATATTCTATCAATAATGGTGTAACTTGGACCTTGTTAACGTCAGCTGAGTATTTAGGAGCAGGCTTTTTAAATAACAATTCTTTTTCTTCTGTGAGTCACACAGTTTGGGATATTGCTAATGCTGCAACGGTTCCAACAAATTCTTGGTGGCAAAATGAAAATTTTGATTTAAGTGCTGCAGGGGGGCAAATGCAAGTAAAAGTGAGATTTACGCTCATTGATGCTGATAACAATGGCCCTAGAGGTAATTATGGTTGGTTAATTGACGATATAGAGGTTCTAGGTTCTCCATGCGAAGTGGTTCCACCAGTTATTACTCCAACAGGAATTATTTATCAGGGAGCTGTTTTTGGAGCTGGTCCTTACTTAATTGAAGCGGACATTCAAGATTCGAGCGGGATAGCTTCTGCATCTTTAGAATATATCCTCAATGGCGGTAGCGCAAATACCCTTACTATGTCAAATACAAGTGGAAACACCTATTCCGCTACAATACCTTCTGCAGTAGTTGGAGATACTATTTGTTATACGATTAGGGCAATAGATAATACGACTTGCTCCAATACAAGTCAATTTCCGGGTGCAGGTTGTTTGCAATTTATTGTAAATCCAAATGCACCGCCAAATTGTGTTGGTAATCCAATCAGCAATTATAATTATGTCGAAACATTTGCAACGTTTACTCCTGGTAATGGGACTAGTACTTCGGGTACCTTAAATAACGATTGGCAAAATTCTACCACGTCTTCGCACTCTTGGTATGTTGCAACAAGCACAGGGTCTAATAACACAGGGCCAACCTCTGATCATAGTCCAGGTGATGCTAATTTTTTATACATCGAATCTTCAGGGGGATTTAGAAATCAAACAGCCATCATCAACACACCTTGTTATAATTTTAGTGGCTTGTTTGCACCTAAGTTTAGTTTTTGGTACCACATGTTCGGTAACAATATGGGAGAGCTTCATGTTGACATTTACAATGGCAGTGCTTGGGTCCTTGATGTCATGCCAGCTATAATCGGAGACCAAGGAAATAACTGGTTGTTTAGAGAGATTGATTTAACTGCTTATGCAGGAAACATTGTTCAACTGCGATTTCGAGGTATTACAGGTAATGGTTTTCGAAGTGATATCGCAATTGACGACATTCAAATTGTTGAACCGATTGCAGTGGAATTAAATCTTGTCAACTTTGTAACTCCAAGTGCATCTAGTTGCAGTGGTTCTCCAATCGAATTTGTTACAGTTGAAATTGAAAATTTAGGAAGTCAATCACAAGATACAATTCCATTGGCGTATCAAGTTAATGGAGGCACCATGATTAGAGATACCGCATTTTTTAATTTAACGCCGGGTATGTCCTTTAACCATACATTTCAAACCCCATTTGATATGTCTACCCCAGGTACGTACGACTTAAATACATGGCTAGAATTAGCCACAGATGGAAAGAGTTCTAACGATTCTGTTATTGGTTATCAAGTTACTACAAACAGTATCCAAACGAATTTCCCGGACACAGTGACCTTTGATAATTTTGTTGTGGGTACACCAGGTGTCTTTTTAAGTGGTTGGAGTAATGACCCTCAAAATTCATTTGATTGGTCCGTAAACGTCGGGGGCACACCTTCTGCAGACACAGGGCCTTCAGGAGATACAACGTTAACAGCAGGTACTGGGAAATATGTTTATTATGAAGCAACCAACACTCCTCAAGGAGAACAAGGATCGTTTTTTAGTGGATGCCTGGATTTAAATGTAACAAATCGTCCTGAATTGAAATTCTATTATCATATGTCTGGTATCGAGATGGGTGAGTTGCATTTAGACCTAAGTTTAAATGGTTTCTTAATTCAAGATATTATCCCTGCAATTACAGGTGATCAAGGTACGGCATGGATAGAAAGAATAGTAGACCTTTCACCATACAAAGGAAACGTGAGAGTAATTTTTAGGGCTGTACGAGGTTCAGGCTATAGAAGTGACATAGCAATAGATCAAGTAAGTCTGCGTGACGCATTACCAGTTGGAATTTCAACAAATGAAATTCAAAATACGTTTAGTTTCTTTCCAAATCCAGTGACAGACGTGCTACAAATAAACAGCGCTAATGCAGCAAGAATTCAAGTTTTAAATATGTTGGGTTCAATCGTAGAAGAATTGAATATTCGAAAAGGAATGAATCAAATAAATGCTACCACTTGGACTCCTGGAGTCTATTTTATAAGAGTATCAGACGGTGTCCAATCAGAACCCCAAAAATTTATTAAGCAGTAAATACTTTTCAGTCTAAAGATCAAACGAAGGTTCTGGAGCTCGCTTTAGAGCCTTCTTTTTTGGCTTAATAGAGCCAACAAACATGATGTTTATGAGCTCTTCATCATTTGTCAATAACGTTTTAGAAATACCTTCTACAATGCCAACCGCTTCTTCAGATTTGTAAGTTCTTGTAAAAGGCTCGAAGGTGTTGTCTACATAACTCAGTTGAATACTAGATTTCACAACTTCTCCTGCTTTTACACGTACTTTGCCTAAAAAACAATCTGCAAACCGGCCTTTTCTAATGGTAATAATTACATCATCATACGTTCCATCTGCTACTTCGTCGGCCCCTCTTACTTCAAATACTTTAGCATATTTCTGATAACAAGTTGCACTTTCTTGAGCGTTTACAAATACAGAACAAACAAGCAGACCTGCTGTAATTATTAGTTTTTTCATTTTAGTTAATTTTTAGTAAAAGTAAATTTACAAGCGAATTCAATAGAGGTATTTCAATATTTATCTTAAAGGGAGATTGTTAATAACCCTAATTACCTATACGTATTCCCAGGATGCACAAAAGTTAAGGTGTAGTTAGAAAGAGTTCTAACTGGCTTACCTTGTTTAATGCCCGGTTTCCATTGGATGTTTTTTAATAAACGAATGGTTTCTTCATTGCAACCTCCTGCTAATGGGTTTGTTATTTTAAAATTACTTGCTACGCCATTTCGTTCAATGACAAACACAACTTTAACAGTACCCGAAATTAATTGCTGCAGTGCCAGAGCGGGATATCGTACGTTATCAGTAACGTACTCATTAACGCTTTTATAATCTTTTACACTTGGTTTTTTGTCTACGTGACTCTTAATAAAGATGGTGGCATCTTCAGCAGTTACAGGTGGTGCCAGTCTTCTTCTTTCCGCTTTCTTATATTTTTTAGGATCAAATGTAATTTTGATTTGCTGCTCCCCAATTTTTTTTCCTTTTCTGATTTCGTCCTTTTGCCAAACAATTAATTTTACCAAACGAATGGCCTCAAGAGCGAAAAGATTGTCTTTTTCAAGATTCGCAAAAATAGTGTCAATTTTTCCTTCCCAGCTTACTTTTACAACAACAAAAATCTCTTGGTATTGCTTAATTTTTAGCTCCTTAGTTGGATAAATTATTTGGCTTTCGATCAGGTAGTTCACCTCCTTATACCCACAACTCGGTAATGCCGGAAAATTAGTGCCATTAAAAAACTCCACTTGTTGCGCGGTAGTTGCGCCGAATGAGGCTAAAAAAATAATGATTGTGAATGTTTTAGACATATTTAACTAACTTTCCGCTAAGTTATTTAAAAGAAATGAAAGTGCTGGTTAAGTACTTCGGTAGTGCTGTTAAAGGATTAGATGCGATTAGATAGGTAAAGAAGAAATTGTACTGCAAATTTGAATAATAGGAGGGACTGGTTAATTTTGAAACAATGAAAAAGTCATACAGGATTTTATTTTTTTTAGTTGCTTTTATTGCAGTAACTGGCTGTGAAGAAGAGGGAGAGCCTCTAACTTTAGAAGATCTCTATCAATTAAATGGGTTGCCAACAAAGCGTTTTGAAGTAAGCTTGAATGGGTTTAAATTCGAAACAAATACGGCTAGCGGGTTAAAGACTAATAATGCTTTATCAATTGAGGCAAGCGGGAGTGGTGCGAGTTATATGTTAGCTGTTAGTGATATAGTTGAAGGAGAGTACTTTGGGAATACTGATGACTTTAAAGTTTTTCTAAATTATAAAAATTCGGGAGGGTTGTTATTTAGTACCACAAAACCAGGAGAAACCTCCGACTTGGAAGTAGAGATTACGAATTATGATGTTGAGAAAGATGTTGTGTCAGGTAAATTTCAAGGTACTTTATTACAAGTTAACGGAGATCTGGAATTAAGTGTGACCAAAGGCTCGTTTTTAGAAATACCCATCGTTCGACCTGCCTTCGGTGAAATGACTGCAAGCATCGATGGCGAGCGATTTGTTGCGGAGTCTTGTTTATTTACGAGTAGCACTTCTGGTGGTTTTACATTTGATACCTTTTTAGGAGTAGGTAATGATGATTCAACCTTACTAAATATTACGGCTCAAGAAAAAATTCAGGAGCGCGAATATCAATTCTCATCAGGTTCCATAACTATAACTTACAATCCAAATACATTTTCTTCGAATATTTTCAAGAATCAATACGATGCAGATGCAGGTAGCTTGACCATTTCAAGAATCGATACAATTAACAATACAATTGAGGGAAGATTTAACTTCACGGTAAGAAATGCGTTTGGGGAACCAATAAATATTTCCCAAGGAGAATTTAATGCATTAATAAAGTAAAACAGCGGTCTTAACCTTCGAGATGCAGCTTAGTTCGGTTAAATTGTGCGTCTGGGGGGCGCGCGAGCGGTGGTTCGAACCCACTCATCCCGACACAATTACAAGTCAACACATATTTCTATCAATATGTTGGTTTTTTTTATTATAGTTATTTGCACACATTATGCACACTTAGGTTGATGGAACTCCTAATGACTTTCAGAAAAGAGTA
>TARA_B110000046_G_scaffold80810_1_pt1 | contig 27317 bp, 20 predicted proteins | sample TARA_B110000046 | Tara Oceans TARA_B110000046 (sample SAMEA4397157) | marine metagenome | biome: Polar Biome; feature: [DCM] deep chlorophyll maximum layer (ENVO:01000326); material: water (ENVO:00002006), including particulate matter (ENVO:01000060) such as... | depth 40 m
ATCAAATAATCTGGTTTTATTTTTTTATTGTAAATAAACCGAATTAGTGTTGCAGTGCCTTGCGAAAAACTAAAAAGCCCAAGTTTGGCCATACTATGATTTTTCTTCATTAAATCATTAACCTGGTCAAGGAATTCAATATTATCCTTGATATCTACAAGCCTATCTTCTTTGGTCATCCAACTGGCACCTACTCTGCCATAAAATCCTAAAGTATAAAAACGGTGAAGTCCTTCAGGCGAATAAAATACATGACCCTTGTTCAGGTATTCGAATTTTTTTATAAAAAATAAAGCTAACTGACCGTAGCCATGAATACACATCCATTTAACTTTCACATCATTATCGTTAACTGTATAAAATATTCTAGCAGTTTTTGATACCTTTATTTCTGTTTTAAACGTTTTATTCAAATTCTAAATTTAACCTGTGCTAAAATATACTTTAAGTTTAATTTTTGCTTTAATAGTAGCTATTTTTGCGGACGCTCAAAGTTCAATGAAAATGAAGTCAATATTAGAATACAATGTTAAAAAAGCAAACGCGGAAATCAATAACTCAACACTTATCGTTCAATTGCATGGCGTAGGTAGCAATAAAGATGATTTGTTCAGTTTTGCTAATGAATTATCTTCAAATTTTATAGTGGTGAGCGCTCAAGCTCCTAATGAGTATTATATGGGTTTTGCTTGGTACAACCTTCAAGTATCCAACGACGGATATTGGTCAGATATTCCTCAAGCTAAAGCTTCAGTTGAAAAGATTGACCAATTTATTGAATACGCTATAAATCAATATAGCACAGAGCCAAAGGTAATTCTGATGGGTTTTAGCCAAGGTGCAATAATGAGTATTGCAACTGCTTTAAAATATCCTGAAAAAATTAAAGCTGTAGTTGCTATGAGTGGATATTACAACGGTGATATTGTTGCGGTTGACCCAAACAATTTATTAGCTAAGAAAATACCATTTTTTGCTGTGCATGGCATCCAAGATGATGTTATTCCAGTTACAAGAGCTAAGGAATCTTACAAAAACTTAGAATCGCATTTCACGAATTACTCATTTAAGGAATATCCTTTGGCACATGGAATTTCAAATGAAAGTTTAACCGACGTAGTTAATTGGATAAATAACCTTTAGTTCTTTAGATTCTCTATTCTTTGCAACAATGGTGGATGAGAATAATGAAAGAAAACATACCCTTTGTGTGGCGTTAAATTGCTTAAAGAATCAACAGCTAGTTTTTTCAATGAAGATTGAAGATGGACAGATTGATATGTGTTCTTAGCAAAATCATCTGCTTCAAATTCATTTTTTCTTGACAGAATATTCATTATTACGCCTGTAATTAATGATATTGGTGTGTATAAAAACCCAAATAGAATTAAGCTAATATGAAAAGAAGTTGTTGATGCTCCTATTGCTTCGGCCAAGGTTTCATTGTTCAGCGTAAGCGATAATAAAAACAACATTAAGCCCATTAAAAGCATGGTTAAAATGGTTGAGAATACAATATGTTTCTTTTTATAGTGCCCTACTTCATGTGCAAGAACGGCTACTATTTCCTCTTGACTTAGTTTTTCAATAAGTGTATCGTAAAGAACAATCTTTTTTTGTTTGCCCAATCCGCTAAAAAATGCATTGGCTTTACTCGATCTTTTGGATCCATCAATAACAAATACATTAGTTAATGGAAAGTTTACTGAATTGCAATACAGCTGAATTTTTTGCCTCAATTCTCCTTCCTCCAAAGGTTTAAGTTTATTAAACAACGGCATTATAAAAGATGCATAAAACATGTTCATTATGATACTAAAACCTACGATTACCAACCAGGCGAAAATCCAAAAATAAGTTCCAAAATAATTGAATAATAACACCATTACAGAATACATTCCTCCACCCAAAAGCCCTCCAAGAAGCCACCCTTTAATTTTATCAGCAAAAAAGGTTGAATAACTGGATTTGTTGAATCCAAATTTCTCTTCAATCACGAAAGTGCTGTAAATAGAAAATGGCGTTGTAAGTATATCTGAAACAAAACCAAGAACCCCAAAAAACAAAAGACCAACAACAATTTGATTGGTAAAACCAAATTGTCTTATGATTGAGTCGAACCAACCGAAAAACCCATAAAATAACAATAGAAAAGTAACAATAAAGCCTATTACACTTAATATCAGAGAAAACCGGCCTGTTTCCTTTTCATAGGACAACATTTGAGAATATTCATCCTTGTTATAGATGTCTTTACCTGATTCAGGTAGTTCGGTTTTTAGCGTTCTATTGTTTAAAACATCTAGAATTCTTTCCAGTATAAAATCTAAAGTGAAAATTGACAGAATTATTAATAAAACGAGCTCGGCTGTCATATTAATAGGCTCCTTTCCTTTTTCTAATAAACCATTCTAATCCAATAATTAATAGAACAATAGCAAAAATCCATTTGATGTTTATTAGCTCAAAAAACTTTGATTCAACATACAATATGTTCTTTGATTGATTTTTTTTAAGAAACATTTCTTCAATTGATTTAAAATTATTACTTGTAAAAAATTGGCCTCCTGTTGCCATTGAAACATTTTGCAAATCCGTGAAATTTGCTCGAGTATCAAGCTTTTCAAGTTCTAATTTTTTAATCACCATACCCCCATTTTTAGAATACGTTTGATCTCCTAATTGAGCTTTAACAACGAAAGTATAACTCCCTACAGGAAAGTTTACGGGTAACAATTGGAACGATTTGGTGGAAGCCGAAAGCTTGTAATTATGAATCTCTTTTTGGTCTTGGAAAAATTGAACTGAAACTTCACCTTTAGTTGTTAACTCAAAAAGCTCATCGTACAATTCAGCAGTTAGAGTAAAGTTTTCATTTTCGTAAATACTCTTTTCAAATTTAATTCTTAGTCGGCTTTTGTCTTCTTTTGAAGCCAAGTACTGCGCTGCGTTTTGAATAAACGAATCGAAGTTGTCATGCGATTTATTGAGTTGATAATCCTTTATTCGCCATCTCCAAATGCCTTCACCAAAAGTTATTGCGGTCTTGCTCGAGGCAGATTCAACAAAGTACATTAATGGTTTGTTGGTTTTAACAGGTCCAATTTTTTGGTTTAGAACTGCCTTAGCTGAACTTGACAAGTTAAACTCCATAAATGGCATAACTAACGGTGGCATTTTATCAAAAGTAGATTTACTTTTATCTGAAATATTAAACATCAAAAAGTCATCGTTCACATAAGCTGTTGCCTCTTGAATACCTCCTCCAAATGATTTTAGATTAAAACCTACATCCATTGACCTTAACAATCCCCAATTAAGATCGTTGCCTCCAATTATCCATTTATTCTTAATTGAATTGAACAATTCTTTAGTATCCACTTTTTTCTTTTTTGAAGGGATGTTATGTAAAATTATCAGATTGTAAGATTCAAGATCAGCCAACTCATCACCTAAAAAATTAAGTTCAATTTGATTGGTTTCCTTAATAGACAAAGACCTATTTAATGCCGCTATATCAGGATGGGGAGCAGAACCAAGAATTAAGATTCTTTGCTTTGCGTCAATTATATCAACATAGAACACTGCGCTGTTGTTTTGCAACTGCTCTTCTTCATTAAGTGGTTTTAACTTAACACTATATTTTGAAGTTTCAGCTGCGTCAGCTGATAACTTAAATTGATATTTTGAAAAATGTTGCTGCTTGTCTATTAATACCATTTTCGACTCAATAATCTTCGAATCTTTTGAAATAGAAATTTCTGTTTCTTTATCTTTTAAAGCAGATGCCTCGATCGAAACCTCAACTAAAAAATCATTGCCTAGATAGGCGATTTCATTTGATTTTATATTTGCAATTTTCGCATCTTTTTGAACTGAAGAGTCCCCAACCCCAATAGTATGAACAGGTACATCAAAATTTTCGAAAGCGTATTTCAAGCTCTGCCCTCTATTTACAATTCCATCAGATACCAATATTATTCCCGCTAAATTCCGGTTGCTGTATACCACATTCAGCTCATCTCTTAGTTGCGAAACATTTGATAATTTTTGATTGAACTGAACATTTTCAGATAGCTTAACCGAAGAACCAAATGCAAATTGGTGAACATCGTATTTATCCGAAACCTTGGCAGAAAGCGTTTTTATTTCATTAACCAAGTTTGAAAGTTGAGTAGAATCATTCTGAAGCGCCATAGATTCAGAATTGTCAACTGCTATAGCAAGAATTGGCTTCTCAATGGTGGTTATTTCTGTTTTCACAAAAGGTTTTAACACAAGGCCCGCAAGCATAAACAAGGCAAGCCATCTTAAACCAAACAACAACCGCTTTACTGATACTTTTATTTCGCTCAGTTTTGAATCGTTGTGATAAAGTAAAAATGTGGCTGCAAACGAGGCCAATAAACAAACAAAAAGCCATCCAAGCGGATAGCTAAACGAAATTCCCATATGTTTAGGTTAAAATACTAGGTTACTAATCCGCCACAAACATTTAACACTTGTCCTGTAATATATGTTGATTGGTCAGATCCTAAGAACACAACAGCATTAGCAATATCTTCTGGCTTACCTCCTCTTTTAAGAGGAATGCTAGCTTTCCAATCTGTCATGGTTTTCTCATCCAATTGTTCCGTCATTTCGGTTTCGATAAAACCAGGTGCAATGGCATTGCATCTTATGTTTCTTGAACCTAATTCTATGGCGATAGATTTAGTGAACCCTATAATTCCTGCTTTAGATGCAGCATAATTAGATTGTCCTGCATTACCGCGAACACCAACTATAGAAGTAATATTAATTATTGAACCGCTTCTTTTCTTTAACATGGTTCGTTGAACAGCTTTGGTCAAATTAAATACCGATTTTAAATTTATCTCCATTACCTCATCCCATGCATCTTCAGTCATTCGCATTAATAAGTTATCTCTTGTAATACCAGCGTTGTTCACCAAAACATCAATTCCTCCAAACTCAGCTATCACTTCAGTAGCTAACTTTTCAGATTCATCAAATTTTGCGGCGTTACTTTTATAACCTATTACCTTATTTGAATTATTTGAAAGGTGTTTTGCCAAATCATTGGCTTTTTGTTCTGACGACAAATAGGTGAATGCAATATTAGCCCCTTGGGCTGCACAAACTTCGGCAATTCCTTTTCCTATTCCTCTTGATGCTCCCGTAATCAACACGGTTTTTCCTTCTAACATTTTCATACTAAAAATTTGCTCAAATATAGGGTAAACTTAAAACCTGAGTTTCATTTATTCTACTTTGAATAGTAGGTTTATAAATGAACACCTTTGGGTTAAGGGGAACCAATGTATTCAAAATAAAAATCAGTTATAAAACAAAAATGGCCCTTAAAAAAGGACCATTTCCGGAAACCCGCTAAGTCTCCACTTCAATAATGTTTGGTTGAACATTAAAACAAAGTGCTAAGAAACGTTAATCTATAGCAACTACTTTGTTCATTACATCACCACCAACAATTTGGTCAATAATTTCAACTCCTTCTACTACTTTACCAAAACAAGTATGGTTTCTATCTAAGTGAGCTGTATTTTCTCTACTGTGGCAAATGAAAAACTGTGATCCACCTGTGTTTCTACCAGCATGCGCCATACTTAAAACTCCCTTATCATGATGTTGATTTTCACCATCTAATTCACAATCAATTGAGTAACCTGGCCCACCTGCACCTGTTCCATCTGGGCAACCACCTTGAACAACAAAATTTGGTATAACTCTATGAAAGGTTAATCCGTTGTAAAAACCTGATTCAGCCAGTTTAATAAAATTGGCAACTGTTTTTGGAGCATCTTTTTGATAAAGCTCAATTTTCATCACTCCTTTATCTGTGTGTATTTCTACTTTTTGCATTGTATTATATTTTGATGCAAATATAAATACAAAAGCCCTTTTGCTATTCACAAAAGTGCTTTTTGTACGTTAACTAGGAATCGTTGGTAAACCAAGCTAGATGGAGGTAAAAGAACTTTATTAACTACAAACACCATTTGTTATTGAGATTGTATTACAAGTGTTATAACAAACAAAAAAGCCCATCATTACTGACGGGCTTTTTTTTGAAAATTGTATTAAGTAATTGCTTAAACTAATTTAACATTTACTGCACTTTTTCCTTTAGGACCTTCTTCTTCATCGTAGCTTACTTTGTCCCCTTCGTTAATTTCATCAATTAGTCCACTTACATGTACAAATACATCTTTGCCACCTGCATCTGGAGTTATAAATCCAAATCCTTTGTCGTTGTTGAAAAATTTTACTGTTCCGTTATTCATAATTAAAATATTTATTTGAATACAAATGTAAGGGTTTATTATGATTGCGCCTAAATTTCGTATAAAGGATTGTTCTAAACCCAACATTTATTTCACTAAAGTGGAGAAAATCACCTTATTCTGATAGCTAACTCATATGTTTTTGCTCTCCTCTATCTATTACATAACCCCTAAAAGTAACTTTAACAACGTATGGGTCTGCTTTTATTTGCGAAACCGGGTTGAATAATAAATTGATTCTTATTAAGAAAGAACATCTTGAATAGCTTGCAGAATTCTTGTATTTCGGAATCGGAAAAAATGACTCCTTTTTTTTAAAGTTTTTTATAATAGGTTCAGAATCAGTCATAACTCATAACACTTTAGTTTAGAAATGCTTAATGATTCGCATAAACGGTAGTAGTTTTTTTTTGTAAAACTTCTTACCAAGTACCGGCTGGAGAAAATAATAAATCCGTTGGATTATCAACGTCATACAAATACTGATAACCTATGGTTTCTTTATTACAGAATGGCTCTAAAAGCTCCAACATAGTTTTATAGCTTTCTAATGTTAATAGGCAATAAAACGTTTTATTATCATCACTAAGTATTCCTTCATCTTCTCTAAATAAGCCAAGAATTAAGTTGCAATTGCGGCTTTCTATAAATTCAACTTGCGAAAGATCTAATTTCTGTTTTCTGATTATAACGGTATCGTTGATTAAATCTCTAAATTTTATAGCTTGAGATTTATTAAAATTGTATAATCTAACAACATTGTCGTCAAATGCATTTATGCTTTCTATATAGTCTAGCTCCATTTACTTAGGGATAGGTAATTTTTGTATGGTTTATTTAAGAAAGGATAAGATACACCAACTTTTGCGTGGCAAGGAAATCATATTATTCTATACCTCGTTGAACTTTCATATTTATTTTTTTCAATTATTGTTTCCGCTCCTTTGTTTTTAGGATTTGGGCACAATGACTTTCGATATGCTTTTACTGCTGCCGCTTTTTCTCCTAACATCAAAAGGTACTCACTATAGCTGTACCACGTGTTAAACCCATCAGGATATTTCGGTGTTAAATTTAAATATTTTTAACGCTCCCTTGTTGTTTTCTTGTCCAAGTAAATTATAATCAAAACTGTTAATTCCGTTATAAATAGTTGAAAAAAAATTAAAAAAATACACCTGTATCAATTTATATAGAACGATACAAGTCTTATAGAAAAGGGTATTATTCATGAAATTACCGTAAGTGGAGAGAAATCTAATTATGCTATTTGCAAAGAAGAATATGATACAACCACACATCATCATCAGCACATTCATTTTAAGTGTAAAAAGTGTGGCATTATTTTTTGTGTTGAAGTAGATAAATTTCCTTCAATATAACTATCTGACTACAAAATTGAGCAATTATAAATTCAGGCTACTGGATTGTGCTCAGATTGTAATGTTTAATTATATCCTTGTTTTAAATTAACAGTAATGCTTCGGTTACCCAAACTATTTAGATAGCTATTGGCCTTGGTTTAGCAAAAAATAAAATTCGATACTACCTCTACTCCAACCCAACCTTCAACATCCTAATCAAGTGATGTGAATCTTTTAATTCCAAAAACGGATACTCCACTTTGCTAAGGTATAGGCCATTCGGAAATGCTGGAGTTTTCTCTTTCATCTCTTTTTCCTGATTCAATATTTGCTGAAACTCCTCTAAAGTCATTTTACCACGCCCTACTTCCAATAAAAAGAAAATGCAAATCCTTACCATTCCTCGAAGAAAGCGGTTACTAGTAATGGTAAACCGCAGTCGCTGCTGTTCTTCATTGACAAACAATTCACTTTCACTTATCTCACACAACGTATTGGTGTACAAATCTGGTTGCTTGCACAGCGGTTTAAAATCTTTCGTTTCAAAAATAAGAACTGCAGCTTTTCTCATTAGGTCGAAATCTAATATTAAGCCGTCATAAAAAGAACTGTAACCAATCAGTACTGGGTCTTTTTTCCAATGAATGAAATAATCGTAGGTGCGTGCCGCAGCATCGTACCTGCAATGTTGATTTTCATCAACTTCGAAGATTTCAAAAATGGCAATGCCATCAGGTAAGTTTTTGTTAAGTCGAAATTTTAAGTCGAATGTTGGAGCTTCATCAAGGTTAATTTGAATAACGTATTGACTTGCGTGAACACCAGCATCAGTTCGGCCGCAACCGTATGCGGACATTTTTTCCTTGAAGAGTTGAGAGAGCTTTTGCTCTAAAATTTCTTGAACCGTGTTTAGCGTATTCTTCTGCCTCTGCCAACCGCTGTAGTTGCTCCCATCGAATCCTATGTGTAAAAAATAACGCATCTGTAAATTAAAGAAATAATAGTCCTAGTTTTAATGAATCTAAAATGGAACATTAATTATAAAAGCCCTTTTTTTGTAAAGTAAGGAAACTTACCACCAAATAATAAAAAAAGCTGAGTATGAATCGTTGTCTTTCTGCCAACACAATGGGGTTTGTTTTTCTTTAATACTTGCACTAATGTACTTTTCTACTCCCTTAACGTTTGTCCAATTTTCATTTTCAGAGGAATCCATTCCCCATTCCACTTTTGGAGGTAAATAATAGGTTTTTGCCGGATTATCAAGTTTAATGAACGTCTCAAAATTCAAATAATAGCCTTTTATGGCTTGTTGATAAATGAGGTTATAATTTGCTTTGCATTCGTATGGAACAAACAAGGACACCAACAAACACAGCGCTTGCGAAACTTCGTCAATTTGTATAGTATTAAACTTTGATTTAGTAGCGTTATGGTGCAGTAACGGAAATTGTTTTCTTTTTAATTTTTCTAATTTCTCTTTCAAAGAATCATTTCTATTCGGGCCAATCCAGTTGTTTAATGGCATTGAAGAAAGGCTTGGGTCAAACAGATAAAACTTATAGGCTAATTCCACATGGATTAGCTTTTTTGTATTGATCTGTTCAATAATGAAATCAATTTCACCGATGGTTTTTTTTGCCTCAATGACCTGAATATTTTCATATAGCACTTTGTAGTTGGTAGATGCTTTAATTAATTCAGACACAATTTTTTCTGCCAATTGGCCCAACCTTAAATTGGTTGGCAATTGAAATTCAAGATCAGCTACTAAGTTTAATTCTGATAAATTAAAAGTTGGAAAGCCAGTAATTGAGTAGTCTAGAGTATTCGCTTCTACTATTGATGCTATCCTTGATATCGTGTTCATTTACGGGTTGTTAAAGTACTAAAGTAAGCAACAAAATGAGCCATACTAAAAATGAAATTAGTTGTTTCCTTTTTGATTGCCTTGCGCAGACATGTTTTCGGACGTGAAGCCCTCGATAGACTCAGGCAAACATGTTAAATGCTCTGTCAACAATACGGGTGGCTCAAATATTTTCCACAAAATTTAAAAAAACTTTTTTATGAAGTTCAAGATCCATATTAGGAGAAAGCGCTACTCGGGCAATGTAATCTTTGTCGCCTTCTTTGGTAGTCCCTTGAGTAGATGTAGCGGGTATGGTCCAATAACAGCCCTTTAACTGCCCATAACTTACGCAGTACTTGCTCTCCTTAGGGATTTCGGTAATCATTAAATTGATTAATTTATGATTTAGCGCTCGTTTATAGACTTCTTTTTCTTCGTCTGTATTTCCTTTTGAAGGAAGATCTAATGAAAAAACTGATGGGGTAAATCCTTGATTAGCCAATTCTTCTGAAACAAAATTTATTTTAGCGGATGGTAAAGTAGCGTTGATAAAGTTTACAAATTCACGCGTGTTTTTATAAGCATCAATTATTCGTTGATTCATTGATGGTAATTGCTTGGCTAGTATTTTCATTTGAAGATTTGTTGCCTCATTATCGCAAAGTATTAGATGCTTTTCTATTTTTTCCATCAAAGCTTCTGTTTTTGTATTTCCTACACAATAACCCGCAGTACATCGCCCGCCACTCGGAAATTTAGACCCACTAACGTATGAAATGGTCCTAACTGTTGATAGTATATCATGCTCTCCTAAAAAGTGCACATTAGGACAAAATGTTTGATCTAAAATAAATACTGGATCGATAGCCATTTCACCTTTTGCAGTTTTACGCACTTTGCTTAAAGCATTCTTTAATTTTATAAGATCTGGAACTTCAACTCTAGGATTTGTTGGAATTTCAGCGATGATGTAAGGAACAGCATCTTCATCCGCCATTTTAGCCAATACAATATCAATGCTTTGAACCATATCATGATCACCATCAACAGCTAAATCAACTACTTCAACCGCATCAATACAAGCAGCAACACGTCTTGCTTGGTCGTTTGTTCCGCCATAACAATTTGTAGGAACAATTATTTTAATAGCTTTTCCTTTATGCTCTTCTAGTGCAACATCAATTAGTCCCATTATAATTGCATATTGAATGGATAGTCCACTAGAACCAACAAGTGCCTTTGTATTTGAACCGGTAATTGCCTTTATTGAGCCTAAAACAAGCGTTTTATTTGCCTCAGCATTACTTTTAATAGTGTAGACAGAGGACTTGCTTATTAGGAGTTTTAAGGCATCCAGAGAATTGGCTGGCGTCATAGCGATGGTCTCTCTTCTCCTTACGTGTTGAATTTCTGATACATAGCTTTCGTTTTTCACCCCATTTACTAGAAGAATACTTCCAAGATGAGAATGAAGCCCTATAAAAAAGTCAATGTTGGGCGTGAGATCAAGAGAATTTATTTCATCTTGGTGTGAAACGAAAATGTTACTGCCGTTAAATTCAGGTGCATCCTCTACTTTCTCTACTTTCTTTAACTCAAATTTATAGCCATAGACACTCCTCAATACTTCAGCATCAAAACACTCTGGTAATTCATCGGCATAAAGGATTTGAGTGTTTTTATTGTGTAATAAATTTTTTCTTAGAATGGCCAAAACAGGAACTGTCTTAGATGAAAAACTGATTACATTTTTTGAATCTAGATTGTTAAATCCAGCAATAACCCATTCTAGTATGGAAGATAATGGATGACCTAATCGAATATAATCATATGCAGTAGGTAATTTACTTAGTGCCAATGCTGCAGAATTATTGGCCTTAAATAATAGTTCAAACTGCTCTAAGAATTGAGTTTTGGCCAATTTTTCATCATAAATATCTAAGCGATGTGTGGTTAAATTGAACCATGCCTTTGGCATGGTTTCCAATACATCTTTAATATAGTTTAGCATTTTAATATCTTGCATAATTTTCACCTTCATAGAAGTCGGTAATATGCATTAATTATATTTATTTTAAAAGTATTACAATACGTTTTGTTGCAATGTGTCTAACTTTTAGTAAATTCAGCTACCAGGGTTTTTAAAGTGTAGGCTGTCAGGGTGATAAATTACTCTTTTCTGACAAGTTGAATTGCATCCATCCGTACTCTTGCATTTTTAATGAGCGATGTTAATGCTATCTGTTCTTCAAGTGCTATTAAAATTTCTTCTGATCTGATGTTGTTATTTTTCTCTTGTAATATTGTGAGTCGATCTATTTCATGATTTAAAGCAAGGTTCATTCGCTTTAGCCCATTTGCTATTTCTAAAGTACTTTTTTCATTAGCTATTTTTGTGGCTACTTTAATCATCTTAGGCAAAAGTGTTTCTACTAATATTTCATTGTCAAGTAAAGTGTCTATTTGACCAGTAATCAATTTCTTGTCGAGTATTTCAACAGGATACTTATCGGTTACTTCGTTACCAGTATGATCTACTATAACTCGCAGTGGTGTGTTAGGAAGGAAACGATCAACATAAATATTTTCACCAGCTGGTGTTTCTAGAACAAAAAGTATTTCAAGTATAAGACCTGGGCTTTCGGTTGCTCTAAGAACTCCATAACTAGCACTACCCGTTCCTGAACTTAAAACCATATCTATTGAATCGGTTGTCATTGGATGATCCCAACTAAGGAAACTTATTTCTTCCCTGCTAAGAGCATGTTTTCTGTCAAAAGTAACACCTATGCCATCTTGCGGAATCGAAGGAAAAATGTCGGTGTTTATTAAAGTAGGATTCAGATAGTAAGTTCGGGAAGAAAGGTCTTCCATTTCAATATCAAAATGCCCAAAGACTTTCGTCATGTACTTTTCAAGGCCCTTATCGTTGTCTTCTGCTTGAATTTGTTTCACCAGTTTTGCTGCTGTTTTAGGGCGAAAAGAATTCATTTCGAGTAACCTATCACGTCCGCTAGCTAGCCTTTCTTGAAGATCTTTTTGAAAGGTTGAAGTTTCGGTTATCAATGCTTCCAATTCTGAATTACTGTCTCCAACCAAGGCTGATTTTGAAAGATAAAGTAGTCGATCACTAAATAATTTAGAAATTTTATTTCCCCCTTCAATGTTGTTTTCAAAAGCATTTAACCCTTTATGAAACCACTTTACAAGCATATGCTGAGGACTATCAGCTAGGTAAGGGATATGAATGTTTATATCGTCAGTTTGACCAATCCTATCCAGGCGACCTATTCGCTGCTCCAACAATTCAGGATGTAAAGGCAAGTCAAATAGAATGAGGTGATGTGCGAATTGAAAATTTCGCCCTTCGCTTCCAATTTCAGAGCAAAGCAGTATTTGAGCACCATCTAATTCTGAGAACCAAGCTGCATTTCTATCGCGCTGAACAATGGTTAGATCTTCATGAAATACGCCTACTTTAAAAGTAGACCGCTTAGCTAACACTTCTTCCAGTGCATGAACTTTTTCTTTGCTCTTGCAAATGAGCAATACTTTTGCAGGATGAATTTCCTTCATTTTGGATAACAGCCATTGAACACGTGGATCTTTATCAAACCAAAATTGTTGTTTTATTGTTTCGTTTTGCTCCATATCATAAGCAAACTCATTGCTTAAACGCTCCATCCACAGCTCTTTATCTTTCGTTGTTTCTAAAAGAATAAGATGTGCTTTTCGCTTTGGAAATCCGCTCATTGCAGAACGGGTGTTTCGGAACAATACTCTACCTGGGCCATATTGGTCGAGTAGGTTTTCAATAAGATTGTCCTTCGCTGAATCTTTTCCTTTGATTATTGATTGTATTCTTTCTTTTGAGAAAAGAGATTCTAAAACATTTGTATCCGCCGCATTCAAGTCTTTTCTCAAATATAGTTTTTCAACAATGTTGGCAATACTTTTATGGTCAGAAGATTCATTTATAAAATCATCAAAGTTTGCATATCTGTTTGGGTCAAGTAATCGGAGTCGAGCAAAATGACTTTCCACTCCTAATTGTTCTGGGGTAGCTGTAAGAAGCAGTAATCCTTTTGCAACTTTACTTAACAATTCTACAGTGCCATACTCTCTGCTTACTGTTTCAACAGACCATTCTAAATTATGTGCTTCATCTACAACCAGCATATCCCAGTCAGCAGCTAATGCTTGCCCAGTTCGCTTTTCTGAACCTGCTAAAAATTCAGTGCTACAAATAATAAGTTGATTGTCTAGAAACGGGTTGCCATTAGGAGCACTTCCATCCAATGATGCACAGCGTTGTTCATCAAAAATATTAAACCACATATTAAACCGGCGTAAAACTTCAACAAACCACTGGTGCAGCAACGACTCAGGAACAAGAATTAACACTCTCGAAATTCGCCCGCTTAATAATAAGCGGTGAAGGATTAAGCAAGCTTCAATGGTTTTGCCCAGTCCAACCTGATCGGACAGTAATACACGAGGAGCATATCTTGAACTCACTTCATGTGCAATGTATAGTTGATGAGGAATAAGATCTATCCTTCCGCCCATAAATCCATTTACAGGTGATAAGCTCCTTTTGTATTCGTGTTGCAGTGTTTCTCTTCGCAAAGCGAAGGCTTGAGGAGTATCTACATCACCCATAAAAAGTCGGTCATCAACGCCGTGAGTCACCGAAACATCACCTAGTTCTGCCTCATATATTTTTGTATTTTCCCCATAATAAATGTATAGATTATCCTCTAATTCAACACGTTTTATAAGTAACGGATTTCCTTTTGTATCCATTATTGTATCGCCTGGTTTAAAAACAACACGCTGTAAAGGAGCATTTTCTAGTGCATACAAACGTGTTTCTTTAGATATAGGAAAATACAACTGTACTTTTCCTTTGCTGGGTTCTGTTAAAACGCCAATTCCTAGTTCAGGCTCACCTTTACTTGTGTATCTCTGATTAGGAAAAAAAAGTTCCATATTTTGCATGGTTTATAATACTTCTTTGTGTTTGATGGTAACTTTTGGCTTATGAAATGTAGCGTGTAAGAATGTATACATTTTTGGTTTAAGCAAAGAGACAAATTAAAAATTTGGAAGAGGACATAAATTGCGCATAAATTTTAATTTATTACTAAAGACGCTGATTTTTTATCTTCTTTTATCTGTTTTATTTGCAACAAAATCACTTTGGTTGATGATTTAATCATCTTATGGACTAACTTATTTTTGTCTAGTAACTTTCAAATAGGATACTTGTAGATCATTAATTTTTAATGTAATAAAATTAGGTAAAAATATTGCGAGGTCAATTGAGTTAAAAAACAGTCTTCTTGTCTAAACTTTAATGCTGATTTTAGCACTGTGTGTGTTTTCGGTTTAATTCACAACGCGTGTAATATAATATTAGTTGCGTTATTTAAGCATTAAAGTGGGAAACAAAACATAAGTAGAATAAATCCACCAAGACTTTAGTAAGTAGTCTATTACTAAGCAATTAATTTTATACATTGTGATACTTAGTTGCTTTGGTTTTTAATTTTACTTAATAATTACTTTTTTAGTTATTGAAATTTCTGAGTTATTCACTTTAACAAAGTACATACCCCTTGTAAAGTTCTTTAATGATATTTGGGTTTTTCCAAAATTAGTTTTCATTTCTTTTACAAGTTTTCCTGTAGTATTATAAATAGCAATATTATAAGTATCCTCCGCTTGTAAAACCAAATAATTTTGAGCCGGATTAGGATGAATGGTTATTGAATTATCGTTTATGTTCTCATCTAACCCTAAAACCAAAGTACTTGTAGAACCAACATATGGGCCAATAGACGCATCTTTAAGTTGGTTATCTTTAACTTCTAAAAAACCAGGAATATCGTTTATGTTACCTTTCCATGCACCTACAAGTAAAATATGTTCATCAAATGTTGGATTTGGTGCTGTCGATGAAGTAACATTTTGTTTATGAGCATGATAGTGATATCCAAAACCATCACCATGTTCATGTCCTCCATATTGATCTAAAGTAATGTTATATCCAGCCATTGAGGAATAAGAGGATTCATATTTCCCAAATAAAGCAATTCCATCATAAGATATACCAATCACTGGCGGGTGACTTTTTGCCGTATAATCTAAAATATTATAAAGGTTTATCCCGTTTCCGTTGAAAGCGTGACCGTCAGCGTGATAATGTAATTCTAAACCACCACCAACATGAATACCTGAACTAGTTACTTCTGCATCTTCTACTGCAAATCGCAAATTATTATTTATTGCAGGATAAATGGTTACACCATCTACAGCTACACCAATTGAAGCTAAACCAGTATAGTTATATACATCTTTTGTTGTAGTTGTGCTATGCGAAGCATCAAAATCTGAAGCTAAATCGCCATAAGCAGATAAATCATTATCCAATAAAGTCGTTGTAAGTCCGTAGTCTTTTAATGGTATTTTTATAAGAAATTCGCCTAATTTTCCATTTCTTGTTACGGTTGATTGGGCATAACCAACACCCATTTGAGCACCTGGTGGTCGGTTTACATCTACTAATAAATTAGGCCTAGTTGAAGTTGCATGTGTTGCAATTACCATAAATGGATGCGGTTCTCCACTAATATCTGATTCATTTGTAAAATAAACATGTTCTACTGTATTGTTGCCAAGTCTAGCGTTAAAGACATCTGAACTACTTATAACATGTGAAAGCATATTATCTCTTAATGATAAATAAAACGCTTTTGGGTATCTTAAAGCATCGCCATTAGCTATAAGAGTAGTTTCAATAATATCTAAAACAGCAGAAGCCGCAGTTGCAGCACTTGTTGAATTCCCTAATTGACCTACAAGTACGGTAGCAATATCATTAGGAAAGCTTGTAATGATTCTACTATTTTCCATCGGTTCAATACCTGCTGGAATACCTGCAGTAGCATTTGGTTGATATGATACACTTAATGGATTAAAATCAGAACCACTTGTAATTTCAATATCTAATAAATCCGTAGCATTGGCTAAAAAGAAGTTAGAAGCATTTGCAACAGTTGTTGTCCATAATAAACTACTTCCATCAATTATTAAATATTTATCTGTCCAAGTTGTATTTTCCTCAAGACTTTGAGATGTTGCGTTATAAACCCATTGTTCTGATGCTTTTATAGTTGTTGCTGATGATGTTCCCATAAATTCAATTAGCAAATAACCTGTATTAGTAGGTTCTGATATATATATAGAACCTCCATCCGTAGAAATTGTATTCGAAGACGCATCCGCATTTAGATTATAATAGCTATGCAAAATAGGGTTGACTTTATATAAGCCACTTAACGGGGTATATGTTCCGCTACCTCCACCTGCATCATTTTCGAAATGATTGTTTTCGTCAACAATTTGAAAAACACTTCTCAATGTAGAACCATAAGTCGCATTAGCTCCTGTTATATTGGTGATTGACGTGTACTCTATTTGTTCAATATTCGTGGCATTAATTGAAACGATATTCGATTGTGTCGCTGCATCCAGAATAACGACATATTTTTTATTTTCTATCGTGGATAAAGAATTTGGTGTCCATGATGAGGTATAGCTAGTATTCAAAATATCTCCAAAAGGAGCGGGCCCGTAAAAGTCAAATTGAGCAATAACGAGATTAGGTAAAATTATTATTAATAGTAATAAATGTTTCATGAATTTCTTTGTAAAAATGCAAAAAAAATTATTTATTTAAATGTTTTTATTTCAATTCGTTTTTAATAATTAAGTACAACGTTTCGAATAAATGGTCGTGGCGTAGTATCCCAAGAATCTTTGCGAGGCAAAGGCAGCTTGTTAAGTTTTGCGATGAAGATTAGGGCTGGTTCGTCCGACTGTTAAAATACTAAGATAAGGAATTATGGGTATAGCTTGTTATTTATCCAATCAATTCTTTTTTGTTGCTTGGCTAATTTTGATAGAGTAATTTTACTTTAGCCAAAATTTAATTTCTTGTATTCAAACATTGTATCCACCTCAGGGTTAGCTGAAAAATCAGTTTTGGCCACCATCAAATTATTAGAAGATGGCGCAACTATTCCATTCATTGCCCGCTACCGTAAAGAAGCAACCTTTGGTTTAGACGAAATCGAAATAGCTTTGGTTAGTCAGCTGTTGGTTAAGAACAAAAAAATTGCGGAGCGCAAAACAACCATTCTTGCCAAGCTTACTGAAACCAACAACCTTACAGACGAGCTAAAATTAAAGATTGAAACTTGCTGGAACTTGGTGGAGCTGGAAGACCTCTATTTACCTTTTAAAGTAAAAAGAAAGACCAAAGCATCCGTTGCTGTAGAAAACGGATTAGAGCCTCTTGCTGGTACTCTAATGAAGCAAGAACTAAATGATGTTATTGGGTTTGCTCAACGCTTTATTAAAAACAAAGTAACTACGGTTGATGAAGCTTTAGAAGGGGCCAAATTCATAATGGCTGAATGGATTAACGAACGTGGGTACATTAGAAACTCATTGCGTTACTTATTTGAAAAAGAAGCGGTTATCAGTTCAAAGAAAACAAAAAATATACTTGAAGGAAGTGAGAAATATCAAGATTACTTTGATTACTCTGAAAAGTTAAACCGAATTCAATCGCACCGAATATTGGCTTTATTACGAGCTGAAAACGAAGGTGTTTTGAATCTTACTATTGCTCCGTTAAAAGATGCTGCGCTAGACTTACTAAACAGTAAAATAATTAAAGGAAGTAGCGCTGCATCCACAGAAGTGAAAAAGGCCATACAGTATTGCTACACCTACCAACTGCGCCCTAGTTTGGATACGGAATTTAAAAACGCAGCAAAAGAAAAGGCGGATGAAAAAGCCATTCTTATTTTCGCTGAAAACCTAAAACAATTGCTGCTCACCCCTCCCCTAGGTCAAAAGCGAATATTAGCTATTGACCCAGGTTTTAAATCAGGCTGTAAAGTTGTTTGCCTCGATGCTGAAGGAAATTTGCTGTATAACGAAACTATTTTTCCGCATGCTCCACAGAATCAAACAAGCCGTGCTGCATCTAAAATAAACCAATTGGTTAGCGCCTATAAAACAGAGTTTATTGCCATCGGTAACGGTACAGCGGGCAGAGAAACCGAAGAGTTTATTCAGAAAAAAGTACGTTTTGATAAAGAGGTAAAAGCCTTTGTGGTGAACGAGGCAGGCGCTTCAGTGTATTCGGCTTCATCAATTGCTAGAGAAGAATTTCCTCAATACGATGTTACAGTGCGTGGTGCTGTATCTATTGGCAGAAGGTTGTCTGATCCGTTGGCTGAGTTAGTAAAGATTGATCCTAAATCAATTGGCGTTGGGCAATACCAACACGATGTACATCAGAACATGCTTAAAGACAGCTTGGATTTAACTGTTGAGCATTGTGTAAACTTGGTTGGCGTAAACTTAAATACAGCAAGCAAACACCTGTTAACTTACATATCTGGCTTGGGTGGAACTACCGCCAACAATGTAGTTGAACTGCGAAAAGCAAACGGTGCTTTTACAAGCCGCGAGCAACTTAAAAAAGTAAAAGGTATTGGTGATAAAGCATTTGAGCAATGTGCCGGTTTCTTGCGAATTAAGGACGCTAAAAACCCTTTAGACAACAGTTCTATTCACCCGGAGAGTTACTACTTGGTTGAGAAAATATCAAAAAAACTGAAGGTTAAAACCATTGAACTATTTGAAAATAAAGAAGCGCTAGATAAACTTAATGTTGAAGATTTCATTGACAAGCAACACGGAGTTTTGTCTATCAAACAAATTATTAGCGAGCTTGAAAAGCCAAACATTGATCCACGTAGAAAACAAAAACACTTTGAGTTTGATAAATCGGTAAGATCGATGCACAATTTGAAAGAAGGAATGCTTCTACCAGGTTTAATATCAAACATTACCACGTTTGGCGCCTTTGTTAATTTAGGTGTTAAGCAAGATGGATTGGTGCATAAATCGCAATTGGCCGATCGTTATGTCTCAGACCCAATTGAAGTGGTACGATTAAACCAACAAGTTATTGTAAAGGTTTTAAGTGTTGATGTCGATCGAAAAAGGATTCAACTTACCATGAAAGGGATTGACCAGAGCTAATTCTGCTTGAAGAAATCTAAGGCCTCTAAAGGGACTAGATGAATGCCTTGGTAGTAATAGTGAAGAACTTCTTTATATGAATGACCTAAATTGGTCATTTTCATTGCTCCTTCTTGCGACAGCCCTACTCCATGGCCAAAGCCTTTTCCTTTAAACATTACATAGCCGTCTTTTTCAGTAATACTGAAATGTGTCGATTTTAACTTTAAGTCTTTACGGATGGTTTTTAATAGAATTTTGGTGTCTAAAGGTGTTAAAGACACATCTCTCTCAACCGGGCAATAATCTAAGACATACTCCAAATAGGTGGAGTCTCCCGTTGGATAACCATAGTTTTTTCTAAGGTACGTTAACCATGTTTCAGTAGGCATGTAATGTGTCCAATCAGCATGAGGTTGCCCAAAGCTAAAGGTATCTTCTACTGCTTTTAAATAAGGCAAAGGTTTGGTCCAAACATCTTCAGAGTTAACTGTATAACCACCTGAATTAGAATGAAAAACTGCTGTAATTAGCTTGATATCTGAATCAACAATAACAATTCCTTTGGTATGATTTACGGCCCTAATAATCTCAGAGTTTCGGGTTGATTTGTTCTTATAAACCTGGCTATTAACACGATCACATAAATCAAAACCTTCTTTTGAAAAACGGTTTAGGTTGTTTAATGCATAGGTTCTACAAATTATGGCTTGCACTCTGTAATACTCAAAGCTTTGATAAGGTCCTGCTTCACTCTCAACAACACCTGCAACGTAATTCTCCAAATACACGTTGTTTATTAACCTGAGCTTGTTGTAAAAGGATGAAATGAATAAATTGTCGTCGTAAACTCTACTTTCCGTTCGTGGAGCAATCGACATAATTTTAAAGGTACTTCCCCATTTCTGCTTAATCAGCTTAACTTTAGTATAGGTTCCTAATTTTTTAACGCTCGATTTTATCGATACTTGATTGGCTTTGGTTACAATCGTTATGGCATCGTTGTCTCTTAAATCGTAAATTTTAATTCCATCAGCATAAACATCGTACCCTCCTTTTGTTACTGATACCACTGCTGCTGTTGGTCGATTGTCCCAAAACAAACCAATATCCAACACATCAGTTATGGCAAATAGTGGATTTACTGTTAGGATTAAAAAAAGTACTACTATGGATTTGAAAATGTTTTTCATGCCAATTAAATCGATTATCCAAAAATATTTTGACTTAGCCGCTTAAGTTGCTTCGGTTCCAAGAGTTTTCAACATCAAATTGGCAGTAAGCTCTGATGCTCCACCTCCACCAAGCATTTCAGCCAACACTTGATACTGTTTAAGTAGTTCTGTTCTTCCTGTTGTGCCATCTTCAAGCTTTTTCAGATGTTCAACAATTACGTTGGGTTCCATCTCTTCTTGAATCAACTCTGAAACTAAAGGCGCATCCATAATTAGGTTTACTAACGAAATATACTTCACTTTTATTAACATGCGAGCAATCATTACAGAAATACCTGAGCCTTTGTAACATACTATTTGAGGCACTCTAAACAAAGCTGCTTCTAATGTGGCGGTACCAGAGGTAACTAATGCCAAATTAGCCTTTGCCAACAATGGGTACGTATGATCAAATATTAAATTAACGTTGGATGCCCCGTTGATTATTGACTGGTACAAAGCTTTTGGTTGCGAAGGTGCTCCGGCAACAATTACCTGATAATCAGTAAATTTTTCTGCTGCTTTCAACATTACGGGTAGCATCGAATTTATTTCTTGTTTTCTGCTTCCTGGTAACAGAGCTAAAATTTTCTTTCCGTTTGATAATAAAACAACCGTGTTGACTTTATCATTATTATCGGTAATCGATTGGTATCGGTTTATTTCATCCAACAAAGGATGCCCAACAAAATCGGCTTCTACATCAAACTTTTTAAAGAAATCTTTCTCAAAAGGGAGAATGCTGTAAACGTTATCAACGTATTTTTTTATAGTTAAAGTTCTTGATTGCTTCCAAGCCCATACTTGCGGTGAGATGTAATAGAACACTTTGATGTTAAGGTTGTGAACGTGCTTTGCCATCCGTAAATTAAAACCAGGATAATCTATTAGAATTACCGCATCAGGATTGAATTTGGTAATTTGTTTTTTACAAAGTTTAAAGTTGCTGAGTATGGTAGGTAAATTCATTATTACCTCGACAAACCCCATGAAAGCCAACTCTTTGTAATGCTTAACAATTACAGCACCTTCTTCTTCCATTCTTTCACCACCCCAAGCTTCAACCTGTAAATCAGGCTGTTTGGCCTTTAAAAACCTAAGTAAGTTGGCACCATGTAAATCGCCCGAAGGCTCACCTGAAATAATGAATAGTTTCAAATTTTTATTAATTGTTATTGAAGTACGTAGAAATAAACGATGTAAGCAAATGCGAAAATCCCTGTTGTGATAAACATTCCTCTACCTGTTTCGTCTCTTTCGTTTTGGAAAAAGCCCCAATTCATTGCTACTGCATTTGCTGCGATGATAAATAAAGCCGTGTTTTCAAATACACTCCATGTTATTGCTCCGCCTTTGTATAAGACGGGAATCAACAATGCTGAAAACAGTATTGCCGGAATCAAAAAAGCATAAAATACGCCCAACCAAAGGTTGTCTTTCTTAAAAATTTTAAACATCGAATTTCCATTTTTTAATTCCAACAAGCCCTTTGTGCGATGTTAAATCATATTGAACAGGTACTACTGAAACGAATTTGTTTTCTAGCGCCCAAATATCCGTATCTGTGCCTTGGTCGTAGTTTTTAAACACACCAGTTAACCAATAATACCTCGCTCCTGATGGATCTTTTCTTTCATCAAATTCTTCCTCCCAATTAGCATTGGCTTGTCGGCAAACCTTTATGCCCATAATATCGTCTTTATGAAGCTGCGGTATGTTTACATTTAAGCATACGCCTTCGGGTAGGCTATTTTCAAATACCTGATCTATCACCTTTTCAGCATAATGTGCTGATGCCTCAAAGTCGGCATCAATAGAATGATCGAGTAATGAAAACCCAACAGAAGGAATGCCTTCTAAGCAACCTTCAATAGCCGCTGACATGGTTCCTGAATAGATAATGTTAATGGAAGCATTTGAACCATGATTGATGCCTGAAACTATCAAATCTGGTTTTCTTTTTAAAACCTCATTAACAGCAAGCTTAACGCAATCTACAGGCGTGCCAGTACACGAATAAACTTCCAGGCCTTGCTCTTCTCTAACTTTATTTACACGTAATGTTGAATTTAACGTTATTGCATGCCCCATTCCACTTTGAGGCTTGTCTGGTGCAACCACCACAACATCTCCAAACTTTCTAGCCACCTCAATAAGAGCAGTAATGCCCGGAGCCTTTACTCCATCATCATTACAAACAAGAATTAATTTATTATTTGATTCCATTATTAGATGTTCTCCTTAACTACTTTTTTATACAGTTCTTCGTACATAGGTAATACATTTTGAATATCAAATTTTAAAGCTTGATTCTTAGCATTTGCTTTAAACTTGGCTATTGATTCTTTTGAATCTATAATTTTCAAAACGTTGGTTACCATATCATCAGTATCACCAACATTACTAAGAAAACCTGAAACACCATGTTCAATAACTTCAGGTAATCCACCGGCATTGGTAGCGATTATTGGCACTCCTGATGCCATTGCCTCAAGGGCTGCTAAACCAAAACTTTCTGTTTCTGATGGCAATATAAAAACATCCGCTAATGCCGAAATTTGAACTACCGATTTTAGTTTACCTAAGAACGAAACATCGTCGCAAACTTTTAATTCTCTGCTCAAATCTTCCATTTTATGCCTTTCAGGGCCATCACCAACCATTAGCATTTTAACAGGTCTAATTTTTCTAAGGTTAGCAAAAAAGTGCATTGCATCTTGAACCCTCTTAACTGGTCTAAAATTAGAAATATGCAAAATGACAGGTTCATCGTTTGGCGAATACTTCTTTTTTAAACTTAGGTTAGGCGCCTTGCTGTACAATTTATGGCATATAAAGTTTGGTATTACATCAATATGTCTATTTACATGAAAATGTGTTAGCGTTTCATTTTTAAGATCCTCTGATACCGAAGTTACAGCGTTACTGTTGTTAATTGCAAACGTAATTACAGGTTCATACGATGAATCCTTACCTACTAGTGTAATATCAGTACCATGTAAAGTGGTTATGAATGGAATTGAAATGTTCTCAGACTTCAAAATTTGTTGCGCCATAAATGCAGCTGAAGCATGCGGAATGGCATAATGAACATGTAAAAGGTCGAGGTTTTCATATTTTACAACATCCACCAATTTACTGGTTAAACTAAGCTCATATGGCTGATAATGAAACAATGGGTAATCGCTTACTCTCACTTCATGATAAAAAACGTTGTCTGCAAATTCATCGAGTCTAAATGGTAAGCTATAGCTTATAAAATGAATCTCGTGCCCCTTATGAGCTAACTCCATCCCTAACTCAGTAGCAACAACGCCACTGCCTCCGTAGGTTGGAAATAATACAATTCCTATTTTCATTTATTTCATGGTTGTTTGGGTTGGCTGATTCGTTTTTGCATTTTCTACAGCATCATAAATTACTTCCATTATTTCTGTTCGTATTCCAAGTTTAATCAATTTCTTGTTCGAGGCACTTGGATAAACCCTATTTGATAAGAATACATAAACCAAATCTTCATCTGGGTCTGCCCATGCAAGAGTACCTGTAAAACCTGAGTGGCCAAAACTTTTAAGCGATACACCATCACTTGTTGGACCACCGTATCCGTCCCTTACTGGTTTATCAAATCCTGCTCCTCTTCTGTTGTCGTTTTCACAGAACTGACATTTTGTATATTCTTCAACTAATTCTTTATCAAGGTATTTAACTCCTCCGTAAGTTCCTGCGTTTACAAACATCTGCATCAATTTCGCTAAGTCGTTTGCGGATGAAAACAAACCAGCATGACCACCTATTCCACCCATCATTGCAGCACCTGGATCATGCACGTCACCATGCACTTGGCTTTTTCTGAACATCAAATCGTATTCGGTAGGAATTATTCTGTCCAACTCAAATTTGTTTCTCGGTAAGTAACCAGTGGTTGCCATTCCAAGTGGCTGGTAATAGTTTTTTGAAGCAAATGAATCAATTCTGGTTTCTGCTTGTTGCTCAACAATCATCCGCATAAAATAATAGCCCAAATCAGAATATTTGTATTTGCCTTGGTTTACCAAATCAGTATTAAGAATAATTTTCATGATTGAATCAGGATAGTTTTTATGGATGTACAGTCCTTCAGACACTCTGTATGGAAAAGTTACAGAAGGAACAATGCTGTATACTCTAAACCTAGGCTCACCGCCAATAAGAGTAGATTTATAAAAAGGAATCCAAGAAACTAGGCCTGCTTGATGTGCAAGCATTTCTCTGATGTTCATACTAAAGTAGGGTGTTCCTTGAACAAGCTCAGGTAAATAATCACAAAGATTGTAATCCAACGAGGCCTGCTGATTTTGCTCTAACTTCATAAACGATGCTACGGAAGACGCAATCTTGGTAATCGAGGCTAAATCATAAAGATCATCCAGTTCGACACTCCGTTTTTCCTCATAAGTGTGATGACCAAAGGATTTTGAGTAAATTACTTTTTGATTTTTAGCGACCAATATTTGACACCCTGGGTACGCTCTTTGCTCAATACCCCAATTTGCCAACGAATCAATTTTTTCAAGCTCTTTTGAATTGATTGATACTTCTTCAGGCAAAGAATATGAAAATCGAATTGACTCATTGATTTCAAGTCCATCACCAAACTTGTAAAAATCAGAGGCAGTTACGGGAAGCTTTCCACTTACCGTAATTCCACCAAAAATAGCTTCTGCAGCGTATTGCTGAAATAGGGGGCCATTTTGATAAGCCATCAATAATCCGTCTATTTCAGTTAAATCGTTAAAATACCTCAAACTATATGGGTTAGCAAACACGCTGCAAATTACTTTATGATTGATTCTTAATACATTAACAAAATTTACCGCTTGATTGTTTAGTCCCCATCCCAAAGCAGGACTATCCTTTTGGCTATGAATTCCTACAAAAACTACATCGGCTTCTTTGATTGATTTAAGCACTCTACTTTCTTGTTCAATCGCAAATTCAAGAGGCAAGTTGTAATGTTCCACATCAGCATATAAGGCAACCGATTTTTGAAAGGTAGTTAGCGTATCCGAGCCAATAGAAACAGTAACCATCTTTTTAGATAGGTCTTTTATGGGTAAAATATTGGCTTTATTTTTAAGGAGCGTAATTGAGGTTTTGACTAGCTCATTTCTAGTTAATTTAAATTGATTAGCATTTAACTTATCATTTAAGTTAAGCGTATCAAGTAGCTGTTTATCAGACAAACCTACCCAGTACTTTGCTAATAATATTTTTCTAACTCTACTGTTGATTTCCTTTTCAGAAATGAAACCTTCTTTAATCGCTTTCTTTATTTTTTTAACTCCTTTCGGAACATCTTCAGGAAACAATAAAATATCATTTCCTGCAAGTAATGCCTCCATATCAATATCACCTTTTCTGTTGCTTTCAGAAATACCTTTCATGTTCAACGCATCCGTATAGATTAATCCTTCAAACCCTAATTCTTTTTGCAAAACGCCTTTTACAATTTTCTCAGATAAGGTGGAAGCCATTTTATCTTTTGGATCTAATGCAGGAACATACAAGTGAGCAATCATCACTCCACCAATTCCGTGATCAATCAACTTTTTAAAAGGAAAAAACTCTACTTCTTTTAGTCTTTTTTTGGTGAGATTTATAATGGGTAATGATTCATGTGAGTCAACATTAGTATTACCATGACCAGGGAAATGCTTAGCTGTAGCTATTACATTGTTCTTTTGCAAACCTGTCATTATTCTCAAGGCTTTATCTGCTACTAGCTCTTTGTTCTCACTAAACGATCGGCTATTAATAATCGGGTTATTTGGGTTTACATTGATATCAACCACAGGAGCTAAATTGACATGAAGTCCAACCATTTTCATTTGCTCAGCTAAATCCGAACCCATTACTTCTAGTAAACTGTCGTTCTGAATTGCTCCAAGCGCCATTTGCCTTGGGTAAGCTATGGTATTGTCTAGACGCATAGCTAGTCCATATTCGGCATCCATAACCATTAACAATGGAACTTTTGATCTGGACTGGAATTGATTGGCTAGTTTAGCTTGATTTACTGGGTTGCCTTGAAAAAAAAGGATTCCTCCAATATTATTTTTTTCTATTAATTTTAAAATTTCATTGGTATTGCCGGCCAATTCGTTCGAATAAGCAGGAACCATAAAAAGTTGACCCAATCGCTCTTCCATCGTTAGCGAATTAAGAACACTATCAACCCAAGCATTTTCAGTATTGACAAGGTATGGAGGCTTAACGGGGAATTTACTTTTTTCAGTTCCAGACCAAAACAAGATGGTTGTAAAAGCAAACAATAAAGTTAGAATCCTAATTCTTATCATATACCGGTAAAAATAGGAGCATCATGAGGGTTGAATTAGGCTACCCCGTTGCATTTATTAACAACAAAATATTATTAGCGATAAATCGCCCCATATCTAGGCTATGAAGGGCTTATTGCTAAGTAATAAATCAA